>Ga0265780_10008540_pt1 | contig 12430 bp, 8 predicted proteins | sample P1T30metagenome_FD_192432 | JGI IMG/M metagenome (GOLD analysis project Ga0265780, IMG submission 192432) | Plant litter microbial communities from East Loma Ridge, Irvine, California - P1 T30 | ecosystem: Environmental > Terrestrial > Plant litter > Unclassified | place: USA: California...
CGATCGACATCAAGGTCACCGGCAACTACCACGACATCGGCGCGTTTGCGGCCGACATGGCCAACCTGCCGCGCATCGTCACGCTCAATAACATGAGCCTGGCGACGGGCAAGGATGGCGCGCTGAGCCTGGACGCGGTGGCCAAGACCTTCCGCTACCTCGACCAGGATGAAGCAGCCGCCCAGCGCAAGCTTATCGCCGACAAGAAAAAAGGCGCCAAGCCAGGTTCGGGAGCAAAACCATGAAGCAGTTGAACAAGGCGGCACTGGCGCTGGTGGCCGTGCTGGCGGCCGGCTGCAGCGACAGCAGCGTGCGCGAGGTGCGGACCTGGATGGACCAGGTCAAGAAAGAGACGCGCGTATCGATCAAGCCCCTTCAGGAGCCGAAAGCCTTCACGCCGTTTGCGTACAACGAGAAGGATGTCGTCGATCCGTTCAGCCCGAACAAATTGCTGGCCGAACTGGCGCGCGACGCCGCCGTCAGCAATAACCCGCTCAAGCCCGATACCGAGCGCCGGCGCGAATTGATGGAAGGCTTCCCGCTCGACACCATGAACATGGTGGGCACGATCGAGAAGAGCGGGGTTCACTACGCCTTGCTGCAGATCGACAAGACCTTGTACCAGGTGAAAACCGGCCAGCGCATTGGCCAGAATTTCGGCGTCGTCACCAAAGTCGGCGACCAGGAAATAGCGATCAGGGAAGTGGTTCAGGACGCCGGCGGAGAGTGGGTCGAGCGCATGTCGAAGCTGGAATTGCAGGAAAGTAAGGAGAAGGGCAAATGACCACTTTTAAACAGGGCGCCGCGCGCGGTGCTGTTCGCCTGATGCGCCTGTGCGCCGCCATGGTGCTGGCGCTGGGGTCAAGCCAGGTGCTGGCCGCTGACAATGCGATCGAGTCCATCAGCGCGAACCAGCAGGGCGCCAACGTGGTCCTGAACATTGCGATGAAAAATCCGGTGGCGAAAGCGCCGATCGGGTTTTCGATTACCAGCCCGGCCCGTATCGCGCTCGATTTCGGCGCCACGGAAAATGGTCTCGGTAAAAGCTCGCAGGACATCAACCTGGGTGATGTGCGCAGCGCCAACATCGTGCAGGCAGGCGAACGCACGCGCCTGGTGTTGAACCTGAAGCGCGCGCTGAACTACGCGACCGTGGTCGACGGCAAAACAGTGGTCGTGACCATCGAAGGCAGTGGCGGCGTGGCGCAGGGCGTGAACGCCGCCGGCGTGGCGGTGGCGCCAGTGCGTGCCCCAGTGCCGGGCGCCACCAGAGCCATGCTGCGCGACCTCGATTTCAAACGCGGCAGCAATGGCGAAGGACGCATTGTCGTCGACCTGCCGCACAGCCAGGTGGGCGTCGACGTGCGCCAGGTGGGCAACCAGGTGCTGGTCGATTTTCTTGGCACGGGCGTGCCGGCCACGCTGCGCCGCCGCCTCGACGTAACCGATTTCGGCACGCCGGTGGAGCGCATCACCACCATGCCGCAAGGTGACAATGTCCGCATGACGATCGATGCGCGCGGCGCGTTCGAGCAGACGGTGTATCAGAGCGATACGCAGTTGGTGATCAATGTAAAACCGGTCAAGGAAGATCCGAACCGCTTGCCGGGCGGGCAGGGTGGCCAGGGCTACCGTGGTGAAAAGCTGTCGTTCAATTTCCAGAACGTGGAAGTGCGCGCGGCGCTGCAGGCGATTGCCGACATTTCGGGCCTGAACATCATCACCAGCGATTCGGTCGGCGGCAACCTCACGCTGCGCCTGAAGGAAGTGCCGTGGGACCAGGCGCTGGACGTGATCCTGCAAGCCAAGGGCCTCGACATGCGCAAGAACGGCACGGTGCTGTGGATTGCGCCGAAAGAAGAATTGCTGTCGAAGGAAAAGCTCGAACTGGAACAGAAAGCGCAGATTTCCGATCTTGAACCGTTGCGCTCGGAAATTTTCCAGTTGAATTACCAGAAAGCCGATTCGTTCCGCACTGTGTTCGGCCTGGATGCGGCCGGCGGCAGCGGCGCCAGCGATGGCAAGAACCGCGTGCTGTCCAAGCGCGGCAGCGCCGTCATCGATCCGCGCACCAACCAGCTGTTTGTGACCGACATCGCGTCGAAAATCGAAGACATCCGCCGCCTGATCGTGAAAACCGACGTCGCCAGTAAGCAAGTGCTGATCGAAGCGCGTCTGGTTGAAGCGAACGACGGCTTTTCACGCAACCTGGGCGCCAAGCTGGGCGTGTCTGACCTGCGCACCCAGCGCGGCGGTGACAGTGGCTATGAAGTGTCGGGCAATACCCGCGTTGCCGTCAGCGGCAACCTGAACGGTGTGGCGACCACCACCGGCCAGCCGGTCAACGCCGCCGATACGGCAGCCAGCTCGACACTGGTGAACCTGCCGGCCGCGTCGCTGGGCGGCGTGAATCCTTCGAGCATCGCGTTCAGCCTGTTTTCGTCGGCCGCCAATCGCTTCCTGAACCTGGAACTGTCGGCGCTTGAAGCTGACAGCAAGGGCAAGATCATTTCCAGTCCACGCGTGCTGACGGCGGACCGCACGGTTGCCGTGGTCGAGCAGGGCGTCGAACTGCCTTACCAGCAAGCGACCAGCAGCGGCGCCACGTCTGTGACGTTCAAGAAAGCCAACCTGCGCCTGGAAGTGACGCCACAGATCACGCCTGACGGCAATGTGATCCTGGAAGTGGACATCAACAAGGATTCCAAGGGCGAATCGACGACTGCCGGCTTTGCCGTGAATACCCAGCACGTCAAAACCAGCGTCATGGTGGAAAACGGCGGCACCGTGGTGCTGGGCGGTATTTACACGCAGACCGATACCAACGACGCCAGCAAGGTGCCCTTCCTTGGCGACGTGCCGGTGCTGGGCTACCTGTTCAAAACCACCTCGGTGGCGACTGCCAAGACTGAACTGCTGGTGTTCATTACGCCGAAAATTGTCGCAGATAAACTTTCCTCTCCGCACTAAGACCGATAAAATACCTCCTTCTACCAAAAGGTAATAAAAAATATGAACCGAGATTCGTTGATGACCCGGCGCTTGCGCCTGACCGTGCTGGCGCTGGCCAGCACCCTGGCGCTGGTTGCCTGCGGCGGTGGCGGCGGCAGCGCTGGCACGACGGGCGGTACGGGCGCCGGTACCGGCACCGGCACCGGGACTGGTACGGGCACCGGCACTGGAACGGGAACGGGAACGGGTACTGCGCCGGTCACTGCGCCAACGGTCGCGCTGACCGTGTTCGACGGCACGGGCGCCGCCGCCACCAGTTTGTCCGGCGGCCAGACGGCCACCGTCAAGGCGACCGTTCTGGGCGCGGACGGCAAGCCGGTCGTGGGCGGGATCGTGACGTTCGCCACCACCTCGACCGGCCTGATCGACTTCGCGCCTGCCACCGGCTCGGCACTGACCGATAGCACCGGCGTCGCCGTGATTACCATCAAGCCGTCCAGCGTGTCATCGGCCGGCGCTGCATCGATTACCGCCACCTCGGTGGTCGGCACCATTACTGCAACGAAGACGGTGGGCATTTCGATTGGCGCGGCGCCGCTGACCGTGGGCGCGCTGTCGTTCGCATCGACGCCACCGGCATCCCTGTCCGCTTTCAGCACGCTGACGCTGAATATCCCCGTCACAAGCGGCGGCGCGCCCGTCTCGACCGCGCCAGGGCTCGCTTTGAACTCGCTGTGCATTGGCGACGGCACAGCCACGCTGGTGCTGGGCGCCATGTCCAACGGCATCCAGGCAGCGACGTACACCAACAATGGCTGCGTGCGCGGCCAGGACGTGATCACGGCCTCTATCGGCAGCTCGAGCCAGACCATCAGCGTCGGCGTCTCGTCGGCCAATATCGGCACGATCAAGTTCACCAATTCCAGCTCGAGCAACACCGCAATCGTCCTCAAGGGCTCGGGCGGCCTGGGCCGTTCTGAGTCGGCCACATTGACATTCCAGGTGGTCGACCAGAACGGCAACGGCCTGGCCGGCGTGGATACCACCTTCGCGCCCGCCACGGCCACCGGCGGCCTGTCCGTCAGTCCAACCCGCGCCACCACGGATGCGCAGGGTAACGTCAGCACCATCGTCTCCTCCGGCACCATCCCGGGTCCCGTGACCGTGCTGGCCACCGCCACCCGCAACAACGTCACGGTCAGCGGCTCGTCGTCGGGCCTGACGGTGTCGACCGGCTTGCCGATCCAGCATAATATGTCGATCAGCGCCGACAAGGCGAATATCGAGGGCGACGATTACGACGGTGAACTGTCGCATATCACCATCCGGATGGCCGACCAGTACGGCAATCCGGTGTCCGACAATGCGGTGGTCAATTTCGTGACCTCCGGCGGCGCCATCGGCAGCTCGGCGCAGGGCGCATGCAGCTCGGTTGGCGGCGCTTGCAGCGTGGACCTGGTCAGCCAGGATTTCCGTCCGACCAACGGCCGCGTGACTGTGCTGGCCTACACCCAGGGTGTGGAAGACTTCCTCGATGCGAACGGCGACGGCCAGTACAGCTGCACCAATTACACCAGCGCCACCGGCAACCCGGCGGCGGCTTACCGACCGCTGGTCGATACCTGCAACAGCGGCGGCGAGTCGTTCACCGATATGGGCGATCCTTTCCTCGACGCGGATGCAAATGGCGTCTACAACGCAGCTGGCCGCGACCAGCCGTTCCCGTACAACCATCCCAGCTACAGCGCCATGGGCGACGGCAAATGGGGCAGCAACTTCATCCGCCGTTCGATGACCGTGGTGTTCAGTGGATCGGTTGCCACGCTGACGCGCCAGGTCTGTGTTGCCGGCTCGTGCCGCGACTGGACCGCGGCGGACGGTCCGGTTGCCAATGTTGCAGGCGTGGCCGGACCCGGCTGTTCCAACCAGGATCTCTACGTGCGCATCAACGATGCAAACAACAACCCGATGCCATATGGCACGACCGTTGCTGGTGCGGACGCTACCAAGGTCTCGCCTGGCGCCGCATCGCCAGCCACGGTCAGTTCGACCGTCAACGTTGGCGGCACCACCCACAAGCTGACCATCAAACCGGAAGCGAGCTGCGCGGCAGGCAGCTTCTCGGTGGTGATCACGACGCCGAAGGGGAAAGCCACATCGTTCGGGTTCACGGCCAATTGAAGCTGGCGGGAATGACAGAGATGCGTTTTTCACGGCGTTTGCGTTTACACTAGCGAAAACCTGCCCTCTCAAGGGCGGGTTTCACGCCGCACGGCCAGGCGCGTCCTGGCCGTTTTGTTTACTTTGAACGAGTTGTACAATCCGTGCCCGAGACGAAGAACAACAATATCTTTCTGGTCGGCCTGATGGGTTCCGGTAAAACCACGATCGGGCGCCAGCTGGCCAAACGGCTGGGCAAGCGCTTCGTCGATTCCGACCACGAAATCGAAGCGCGCACCGGCGCGTCGATTCCGCTCATCTTCGACATCGAAGGCGAGGCGAGTTTCCGCCGCCGCGAGGCCGAAGTTATCCGTGACCTGTCGAGCCAGCGCGGCATCGTGCTGGCCACCGGCGGCGGCGCCGTGCTCGACGCGGGCACGCGCGCGCGCCTGGTTGAACGGGGCACGGTGATTTACCTGCGCGCGCACGTCAACAGCATCTTGCAGCGCACCGCCCACGACAAGAACCGTCCGCTGCTGCGCACGCCCGATCCGCGCCGCACGCTCGAGCTCCTGACGGCCCAGCGCGAGCCGCTCTACCGCGAGGTCGCGCACCTGGTGATCGACACCGGGCGACCTAACGTACAATCGATGGTTCAGACAATCCTGGAACAGCTGGCAGCGCTCGCGCGCAAAGCCGCTTACGCATCGATGACCGCATCTTCCCCCGTATCTATTTCCCCATTCACGCTCAATGTCGACCTGGGCGAGCGCAGCTACCCGATCGCCATCGGCCCTGGCCTCCTCGACGACGCCGACCTGGTGGTGCGCCACGTGAACGGGCGCCAGGTGGCCATCGTCACCAACACCACGGTGGCGCCGCTGTACCTGGAAAAGGTCGCAGCGCCACTGCGCGCGGCTGGCCGCGACGTGCTGGAAATCATCCTGCCCGACGGCGAGCAGTACAAGACGTGGGAGTCGCTGATGCAGGTCTTCGACGCCATGCTCGCCCACCAATGCGACCGCAAGACCACGGTCGTCGCACTGGGCGGCGGCGTGATCGGCGACATGGCCGGCTTTGCCGCCGCCAGCTACATGCGCGGCGTGCCGTTCGTGCAGATTCCCACCACGCTGCTGGCGCAGGTCGATTCTTCGGTCGGCGGCAAAACCGGCCTCAACCACCCGCTGGGCAAAAACATGATCGGCGCGTTCTACCAGCCGCGCGCGGTGCTGGCCGATACATCCACGCTGGCCACCTTGCCGGCGCGTGAACTGGCGGCCGGCCTGGCCGAAGTCATCAAGCACGGCGCCATTCTCGACGCGGCCTTTTTCGACTGGCTGGAAGAGAACATGGACAAGCTGGTCGCACGCGATCCCGCAGCGCTGGCGCATGCGATTGCGCGCTCGTGCGAAATCAAGGCTGACGTGGTGCGCCGCGACGAACGCGAAGGCGGCCTGCGCGCCGTGCTCAACTTCGGCCATACCTTCGGCCACGCCATCGAAGCCGGACTCGGCTACGGCAACTGGCTGCATGGTGAAGCGGTGGGCTGTGGCATGGTCATGGCGGCCGACCTGTCGCAGCGCCTCGGCCAGATCGACGCGGCCCAGGCCGCGCGTGTGAAAGCGCTGGTGGCGGCCGCCGGCCTGCCGGTAGCGGCGCCCGACCTCGGCACCGCGCGCTGGCTCGAGCTGATGCAGGTCGACAAGAAAAACGAAGGCGGGGCAATCCGCTTCATCTTGTTGAAACCGCTCGGCAGCCCGAGCATCGGCCCGGCGCCAGACACCGACCTGCTGGCAACCCTGGATGCGTGCGTCGCTCGATGAGTATGGCGATGATTGACTTCGACGCCCACCTGGCCCCGTATGCGGCGCACTCGTCGACCAGCCGCGGGCGCCGCCATGCCGAGGAGGCGCCCGGCTCACGCAGCGAATTCCAGCGCGACCGCGACCGCATCATCCACTCGACCGCGTTTCGCCGCCTCGAGTACAAGACGCAGGTGTTCCTCAACCACGAAGGCGATCTGTTCCGCACGCGCCTGACGCACAGCATCGAAGTGGCGCAGATCGGCCGCACGCTGGCGCGCAGCTTGCGCCTGAACGAAGACCTGGTTGAAGCCACCGCACTGGCGCATGACGTCGGCCACACGCCATTTGGCCACGTCGGCCAGGACGTGCTCAATGAATTGATGAAAGACTTTGGCGGCTTCGAGCACAACCTGCAAAGCCTGCGCGTGGTCGACCACCTGGAAGAGCACTACGGCGCGTTCGACGGCATCAACCTGACGTTTGAAACGCGCGAAGGCATCCTGAAGCACTGCTCTCTCAACAATGCACGGGAACTGGGAGAGTTGGGCCAGCGCTTCATCGACCGCACCCAGCCCAGCCTGGAAGCGCAGCTGACCAACCTGGCGGACGAAATCGCCTACAACAACCATGACATCGACGACGGCCTGCGCTCGGGCCTGCTGACGATGGCGCAGATGGAAGAAGTGGAACTGTTCGCCCGCCACCGCCACGCGGTCGAGCAGGCGTATCCAGGCTTGCCGGGCCGGCGCGCGCTGTACGAAACCATCCGCCGCATGATCACCGCCATGACGGCCGATGTGGTGGCCACGTCGCAGGCGTTGCTGCTGGACGCGGCGCCATGCGACATCGACGCCGTGCGCGCGTCGCCGCCGCTGATCCGTTTTTCGCAGGAAATGCGCGCCGAGACCACCGCGCTCAAGCGCTTCCTGTACGCCAACCTGTACCGCCATTTCCAGGTCAACCGCATGCGTGTCAAGGCCAGCCGCGTGGTGCGCGAACTGTTCGATGCGTTCCTGGCCGAACCGGTGCTGCTGCCGTTCGATTACCAGGTGGCTTCCGGCGACCGGCACATCCAGGCGCGCAAGATCGCCGACTACATCGCCGGCATGACCGACCGGTACGCGATCCGCGAACACCGGCGCATTTTTTCACTCGATGAACTGTAGGCGCGGCCATGACTGACGACAAGAAACTGACAGCGGACGCGTTCGCCGCATTGCAGGCCAATTTCCAGGCGCAGTCGCGCAAGGCGCAGGCCTATTACACGGCCATGCATGAAGTGCGCAAAGTACTCAACAGCGATGACGCAGCGAGCGCCTGGATGGGCCAGCCGTTGGCGGCGCTCGATGGCAAGACGCCGGATGAACTGGTGAGCGCCGGCCGCATCGACGAGGTGCTGGTTTGCATTCGCAGTCTGCAAGCTTGATCTAGGCGCCGGTCAGCGCGCCGCTGACAGCCTGTTCGAGGTCCTGCGGAGAGATGGGTTTGCGCAGCAACTGCGCGTACGGGATGGCGGCAATCGCTTCCGAATCGGCGTAGCCGCTGATGAACAGGATCGGCAGCGCCGGGATTTGCTGGCGCGCCTTGCGGGCCACTTCGCCGCCGTTCATGCCAGGCATCAGGTAATCGATGATGGCCAGCGCCGGCTGCAGCTGTTCCAGCTTGCGCAGGCCGCTTTCGCCATCGTGCGCCTCACTGACGTCGTAATGCATCGAGCGCAGCAATTCCACGATCACATTGCGCACATCCGGATCGTCGTCGATGACCAGCAGGCGGCGGTTGCCTGACGCGGTGGCCATGGCCAATTGCGTTGCCGGCACGGGCGCGGTGCGCGGCGCCGGCTTCACGGTCATCGCATGGCGCGGCAGGCAGATGTCGACCCGCGTGCCGGTGCCGGGCGCCGTGGTCAGCGCCAGCGTGCCGCTGGCCTGGTTGACCACGGAACTGGCCTGCGCCAAGCCGAGTCCCTGGTGCTGGCTGCCGGATTTGGTGGTGAAAAACGGTTCGGTCGCGTTAGCCAGCACATCGGCCGGCATGCCGCAGCCATCGTCCTGCACGCGGATCGTAATGGTGTCGTTGCCTTCGGGCGAGTCGGAAGTGGCAACGCTGGTGCTGACGCTCAAGGTGCCGTGGGGGCCGAGCGCGTCGCCGGCGTTGCGCAGCAGGTGAGACACGGCCAGCTGCATCTGGGCGCGGTCGCCCAGCACCCAGGCATCAAGCGCGGCGAATTGCGGGACCAGGCGGATGCCCGACGGCAGCGCGTCGAGCGTGTCGTCGAGCGCGGCGCGTACCACCTCATCGACCGCCAGCGGCGCCAGTTCCAGGCGCTGGGTGCGGGAGAATGCCGCCAGCTGGGCGGTCAGCTTGGCGGTGGCCGTGACGGTGCTGCTGATCTTGTCGACGTGGCGCAGCCAGACGTGACCGGCCGGCATCTGCAATTTCATCAATTGCGCGCTGCCGCCGATGACCATGAGCAGATTGTTGAAATCGTGCGCAATGCTGCCGGTCAATTGCGCGATGACTTCGGAGCGTTTAGCGCGTTCCACCTGCGCCAGCGAACTGACTTCATCGCTGTGCGTCGCGGCCAGCTGCGCTGTAATGCGCGCTACTTCGTCCTGCAGCAGCAGCGCCTGCGCTGCCTGTGCTTCCGCCTGCGCGTCACGCGTGCGGTTCAGCAGTTCGGTAGTGCGCGCATATTCGAGCAGCAAATAGAACATCGGAATGCTGGTGCACATGACCAGCAGCGCCATGGCAAAACCATCGCTGCCGGCAGCCGTGCTTTTATTGTGCAGCAGGAACCACCCCAGTGCGGCCGGCATCGCCGTCAACGCCAGCAAATGGCGCACGCGGCGACCGCCCGCACCGTCCACGCGGGTGGCCATGCCCAGCCTGCTGTCCGGCTCCGACAGCAGCATGGCAATGGCCAGGCAAAAGAGCGCCAGCGCGGTGGGCAGCGCCATCGTGTTGAAAATGAAATAGCTGTACAGGTCGGAAATATCGTAGGCGTAGCCAAGCAGGGCGCTGCCGGCAATGACCAGCGCAATATTGGCGAGCCATTCGACGGTTCCGAGCGCGCGCCGCAACCGGGCGATGCTGGCCCCGCCCAGCAGCAGCAGGCAGAGGGCGGTGGCAACCGATGTCCTGGCGCTCAGGGCGGGATCGATGCCGAGCAGGCGCGTCAGCGCAGGATTGAGCACATCGGTGCGCACGGTGGCCTGGCTGGCCAGCACTGCCAGCGCAACCAGGCAGACTGCGCTGGCCACGCCCATGAACAGGGCACGGCGCGATGTGCGCGTATAAATCAGGGGAATCGCCAGCGCGGCGATGCCGGCGGCGGTGAGCGGCGCCATGGCTTTCCAGCCTGGCTGCAAGGCAATCAGGGTGACGCTGCCGAACAGATAGCCGAAGCCGGCGAGGCAAGCCAGCGCGCCGGCCAGCCAGGCGGGAAACGCAGCAATTTTCGATGGTTCTGAACTGTGAGCGCGCATGATGCAATTATCAAAAACGTCGAGTAGCTCGGCAGGGATTCATCGTAGCACGGCGCTTGTCAATTACCCAGCCCGGCTGGACGGTGACGCAACGGTCACGAAAACAGCGTCGGCACCGCCAGTTCGGCCAATAACTTCTTTACGGGGGACGGCAGTGCGGCCTGCTCGATCCGGTCCATGTCGTGCCAAACATACCCGGCCGGCAAGGGCCGGCGCTCGCCCAGCGCCACGCGATAGGGCTGGATGTGCAATTTATAGTGCGTAAACACGTGCACCAGCGGCAGCAGCGGCGCGATTTCTTCAATGGCGCCAAAGCTGCCAGCGGCGCGCGTCAGGGCTTCCATGGCGGGCGCCATGTCCGCGATCGGCAAGTGGCCATCCACTTCCGGCAACGACACCAGGCCTCCCCAGATGCCGCTGGCCGGACGCTGGTGCAGCACCACCTGGCCGGCATCGAGAATCACCAGCATCTGCGTGTGCTTCTCGGGCACGGTCTTCTTGGGCTTGCGGATCGGCAGTTCATCGGTGCGGCCGGTGGCGTACGCCACGCAGCGCGCCTGCAGCGGACAGCGTTCGCAGGCCGGACGGCTGCGCGTGCACAGCGTGGCGCCCAGGTCCATCAGGCCCTGGGTGTACGACTCGATGCCGCCGTCGGCTGGCAACAGGGCGTCGGCGCGGCGCCAGAGCGCTTCTTCGACTTTCTTTTCGCCGGGGTACTGGTCGATGCCGAACACGCGCGCAAACACGCGCTTGACGTTGCCGTCCATGATGGCGGCGCGCCAGCCACTGGAAAAGGCGGCGATGGCCGCGGCGGTCGAGCGGCCGATGCCGGGCAAATCGGCCAGCAGGGCGGGGTCGCTGGGAAACACGCCGCCATATTCGTGCGCCACGCGTTTCGCGCACGCATGCAGGTTGCGCGCGCGAGTGTAGTAGCCGAGGCCGGCCCAGTGCGCCATCACGTCTTCGGCTGGCGCGGCAGCCAACGCCAGCACATCGGGGAAGCGTTCCAGGAAGCGGGCGTAGTAACCCAGCACCGCGGCCACCTGGGTTTGCTGCAGCATGATTTCGGACAGCCAGATGCGGTAGGCATCAGTGGTGTTTTGCCACGGCAGCGCGTGGCGGCCGTGCACCTGCTGCCAGTCGATGACAGCTTGCGAAAAAGTCGGGTCGGCCAGGTCGGAAAATTCAGTGAGTCGTTTCATGCAGTCATTATGCGGCTTTTGACAATGGCGCTGGGGCATCCATTGCGCGTGTCACGCCATTGGCCAGCTGCAAAAGCTGTGCCTTCACCTTGTAGAGGTCGCCCTGGCGCGCTTCGTACGACGTGATCTTTTGCTCGAGGCCGTCGGTGGCGTCGTGGATGCGCTGGATCGAGGCCAGCCGGTGCTTGAGCTGGTCCTTGTGCTGGCGGATCTGCGCTTCCAGCGGCGCCATGATGACTTTCAGCCACGCTTCGACGTCGGCATTGGCCGCACGGAAGGTGCGCCGCACGCGCGAGGCGATCGAGTCGAAAAACCGCTCCAGCAAGGTGCCGCGGCTGGTCATCAGGAGCGTGGCGGTGCCGAACTGCTTTTCGTAGACAGCCTCGATCGCATCGAGCTCGTCGCGGTAGCGCGCCAGCGACAAGCCCATCGGCAGGGCCAGCGACAGGCCGTGCTCGGCCGAAAACTTTTTGTACATCGATTCCATCATCGCGGAAATCTCCACGATCTTCGCTTCCGACGTGGCGAAATTTGCACGCGCCTGCTCAAAGAACGCGCGCACCGGCGTGCGGATGCCGGTGGTGAAGCGCGAGGCCTGCATGGCGGCGCGCACGGTGTCGATCTGATGCTGGACGACCTCCATGCCGAGCGTCGTGTAGAGCTCGGTGGACAGCGTGGAAAACACGGCGCGCGTGCCGGCCAGCTTGAACAGGCTGGCGTCGAACTCCTTCTTTTCCACGTCGATGCGTTTCATCATGTGCGCGATGACGCCCTGGTTCTTGCCGCGCAAACTTTTCAGTTCCTGCAACTGCTCGACCAGGTC
>Ga0265780_10008541_pt1 | contig 12429 bp, 15 predicted proteins | sample P1T30metagenome_FD_192432 | JGI IMG/M metagenome (GOLD analysis project Ga0265780, IMG submission 192432) | Plant litter microbial communities from East Loma Ridge, Irvine, California - P1 T30 | ecosystem: Environmental > Terrestrial > Plant litter > Unclassified | place: USA: California...
CCCGACAAATTGGTACCAAGGACCATGTCGGCCTCGCCACCCCCTTCCGTCTTTAAATCACTCGGATCATACGCCGATAGAATTGGGAAAACTCCAAACGGACAACATATCAAATCCCCCCCACCACATTCAACTCCATTACAATCTACTCCTGCTCAATCATCTTCAATGTCGTCAAATACAAATACAAATACAAGTACAACTTCCGCTTCGGCATCTACCAAAGTCTCGACACCCAGAACACCCACAACTGGATCAGAGGTTCAGGTGGATGATGGACCTTGGGAGACTGTGAATCCTAAAGCAAAAGGAAAGCAGGATAGAGAGAGGGATCACGTAGAAAAGGGGAGTAATTCACGTAATTGGCGAGATAGGCCAAGGGAAAAGGCAGGAGAGAGTAGTAAGGATGGTCAGTCGGAAAAGAAGGCGTCAGCACATGTCGGAGCTGGCGGTGGGACAAAGGGGAAAAAGGGATCAGCTACCAATCCCGCCTCTGCCGCTTTATCATCGTCACTGACGAGATCAAGTATTGATAATGGTAAATCACAGCCTGCCGCCTCGACGTCTCGCACAACCGCACCTCCCTCTAAACCCGCTTGGGGTTTACCAGCATCAAAGCCAGCTGCAAAAGCAGCCGCTTCAACATCCACCGACCCAGTGCCAACACCCAAACCGACGGCAAAGCCCAATCCATCAGCCAAGACAAATACTACGCCAGCATCACCATCCATCAACGGTACAACTGCCGTATCATCTGTATCCGGCGACACTCCAGCCGAGCCGAGACAATCTACCGCCGGCCCATCAAGTACCCCCTCAACCAAGCTGAATAAAGAAGTCAAGGAAAAGGCAGTCTCAACACCAAGTCAGGACACGCAGGAGAAGAAGGAAGAAGCCAGGGCCGAGGTCAATACACCTGCTCCAGCTCCGGCTCGAGTGGCAGCCCCTCCACCCACAAATCCATGGAATACTCGAAAACCCGTCCTCGCCTCTCCAGCCACCATCACAGTCGCTGCATCAGCTGCCGAGTCAAAGCAGTCAAGTCGGATACAATTTGGTCAATTAAGTCCGTCGGCTGAAGCTGCTAACCCACTCCCTAATGGACATGCGAATGGTCATGCCGAGGAGCCGGTCAAGATTGGTGGGAAAAAGAAGAAAAAGGAAAATACACCCGTGGTGATTGATGCGAGTCAATGGCCGGATGTCGCTCAGGCTCAGGTCGTCAAGACCGAGACCAAGAAGGAGTCAAAGCCTCTGGAGGAGAATGTCGAGGAAGTCCAGATCGGTAGTGAGTTTATCTTGACTGAAAGAGGGGATGGGACTGATTAGCAGAAAAACCAAAATGGAAGGCTATCCCCGCTAGCGAGCTTCTTGCAGCTGCGGATGAAGCCGCCGCCATTGCTGCTGCTGCCACTGAAGCCAAACAGCGAGCTGAACGGAAACGAGGAAAGGGCGAGTCATCCAAATCGCCCATCGACAAGACTACTCCTCTATCAGCCGGCGGGAAAACTAGGAAAGGAGATGGAAAAAGGAGCGAAATCCGGTTACCGCCTAATCCGTCCCAGACTCGAGGTGGATTCAAACCTACTTTCGGCAGTGTCGAATCCGAGGCTGGTGAAGAGGTCTTTGTCAACGGCAATGGGCACGGTAATGGACATGCTAGCGCACCATTATCAAGACAAACTAGCCGAGCTAGTAAACGAGGATCATCTCCTTCCCGATCTGCTATTCCTTCTTCCACATCCGATTCGGCAATCCCCTCCGAACAGACTATGCGATTCGGTAACGGCCCTTTGAAAGGTCAAAATCAAAATGCAACCGCTCCATTACTCCAACAACCTTTCGTCCCATCAGCAGCTGGCCTCCCCCGTCCACCACGAGGTGGTCGAGCATCATTCTCTGGAGGAAGAGGACGAGGTGGACATCGAAATCGAAATGGAGCTGGATTCGACCCGAATGTAGCTGGACAATATGCCTATTATGGACAAGCGCAAGGACAGTATTGGGGTCAACAACCGATGTTTGATCCCATGCAGGCTCAGAGTTATAATATGCAAATGTATGGACGAGGGCCTATGCCTCCTCCTCCACAACCCCAGACTGTTGTTCCCGGGTTGAACATGGATCCGCTTAGGTTCTATGTCCTTGGACAGGTAAGTCTTCTGCTGTTGAGAGTAGGAGAAAGCTAATAGCAGGTCGAATACTACTTTTCAATGCAGAATCTCGCCATGGATTTCTTCCTCCGTCAACAGGTGAGTCAACTTTCTCAGGAGACCAAGGGCAAGCTGATATATAGATGGATACCGAGGGCTGGATCTCTATCCCCATGATCGCTTCTTTCAACCGAATCAAATCCCTAACACCCGAAGTCCCACTCGTCAAGGAAATGATGGAACTTTCCTCCCTGCTCGAGGTCCAAGGCGAACACGTCCGTATAACAGGTGAAGATGCCAAGAAATGGGTTCTCCCTGATGCGAAACCATCCCCTTTCCCACCGTCCACATCTACGTCCATCACCCCCGCCACAGCATCAGTGTCCGATACATTTGACGATACGAGTCTTGAAGAATCTACGGCTGTTTCAGTTGCTGAAAGTGGTGTATCGATGAACCCGGAGAATGCGTTTGATATGAGAGATATGGGATTTGGGACTGAATTGAAATATCAGCCGGATGAAGTTAAAGCTGCTTTAATGAAATCTGGATCTGGAATGGGTGGGAGTCCGATAGTGGGAGGAGGGGAAAAGGAGGTACTAGTGGATGAGGTTAATGGCACCGAGGACGGGGCTGTGGAGGTCGAGGTCGAGAGCGATGAAGCCATTTAAGCTGAAGACACGGTATGTTCTTTTATAAAATCACAAAACTGACGAGCTGATGATCAAGTCAAAGGAAATTCTCGCATTATCATCATCACTACGAATCTACGCTCTTCACGTATCTTATTACTCTACTCGCCTTGCGATCATCCATCATCCACATCATATCGCTTTACCTTCGTCTCTCGACTTTCGTCTTCTGTCTTTCGATCATCGAGACTTTTGCATACACACAACACAATATTACGTTTCTCCTTCTTTCATGCTGTATAAAATCACTTCTTCTTTACATAAATAACTTGACTTTGATTAGGGAAGGAGGGAGGAGCTTGTGTTGGGGTATTCGGAGTTTCGCTCTTGAGATACATTGTGATCTTAATGTGATGGTGGGGAATATGGATACTACATTGGAATATTATACTCTTTTTACGTTCATACGGTTCTACGTTGCTCTTTCATGCAGTTATGTGTACATGTACCTACCTACCTATACCATGTAATCTGGTTGTGATACTTACCAAAGTTTGACTCGGGGCGCGATACTCAGCTCGTCAGACGAAGAGGTTAGGATATCGGTATAGGGGTTGAAATTTAGATGTTTGGGGCACAATTTACATGGTAGGGAGTACAACAGTCCAAAAGCAATGAATCCGATGAACGAGATGGAAAGCGAGATGTCTAAGCGAAATGACTGAATATCAGTATGAGCGGTATGATAGAGGGAAGGGACATACATTCCAGCCTTGTTGAAACACAATAACAAACTGACGATTAGCTCAATCCGAAGTACGTTTCCAAGATTAGAGGGAGGTAGACGAAGGAGATTTAGAGAAAAAAGAAGGGAGGGGCAGGAGGAAGAGGGCTTACTGGAGGATATCATCAATCGACATTTTCGCTGCTCTTGAATCCGAGTGAGTTGATTCAGTTAGGATTTCTTCGACTTTGGCTTTGATTTCGAATTCGTCCGGGACGATCTGGATTGTAAGCTATGATCTAATGTGGTGTGAAGACGATATCCGTGTAGAGGTTGTGGAACAGAGGATGAGGGTGAGAGTGAAGAGTGGAGAATCAGAGGGGTTAATTCCTACCACTCATCTCGGGGTAAATGACAGACCTCTCCAGGAAGAAGAGATAGGGGAGGAGTGGTAAGAAGAACTCAGACTCACCCTTCCCTCCTCAGCGCACAACGTCCTATAATTCTTCTCCAACATCCCATAGACTCCTTTAGCAGTAAAACAAGCTCTTGCCGTTTTATTCATTCTCGAAAAGATGATTCGATTCAATCCATCGAATTCCTCGAATCGGATTGGTGGAGGGGGATCTTTGGGTGAAAGTCGGATTACTGAGGATTCGACTTGGGGTGGGGGTCGGAAATTTCCTACGAGGTTAGCGATGTACGAGCGGAGCGAGTAGATTGATGATGCGAGTTGAGGAGTGGCGAGTGCATTGTGTTTTTTGGATACTAGATATTGATTGGATGTAGGAAGGAATGAGGAGTTTTGAGAGAATGAAAGGTCGAGGTGTGGCGGATTGGCTTCCGGAATATGATGGGCAGGTTAAATCGGTGACATAGCTTGAGCTGTGAGCCTGCAAGCGATTCGCCACCATCCTCGCCCCCATGGTACTTATATCCAGCAAGATCCCCACCGGAATAGCAAATCGGTGCGAAGGGAACAGGAAGAGAGGGGAGAAGGGAGAAAGAGAGAAAACAAAGAAGGAAGAAAGACATACCTTTTCCAACCTTCATAATATGTTCAACCCTAGCATACAACTGTACATTCGCAGCTAACCTACACCACATTCCAGATCCTGGCGAGGCGGTTAAACGAAGTGCGAATTCTCTTTGAAACATGAGTACTGCTGTTCGGATTATAGGTCGGTGGGATAAGAGTTTGAAGACTAAAGGGGAGGAGATCTGGGTGTTAGCGAGTGCGGAGCAAAGTGAGGCGCGTCTCGAGTCGAAAGCGGCCGTGAATCGCGACTGGGAAAGGGGTGAGAGGGTGAGGCGAGAATGAAGGAATGTCGAGTAAGAAGAAGTGGAGCTCCTGATACGGCTCAGAGTAGAAGGGACATGATGGCTGAATGAGAGTATTATCTCTGGGGAGAGGGGTATGGCGATGCAGCCCAAGCTACTTCCAAGGGTGTAGGCTTGGGAGACACCAAAGAGGAACATGTGTGTAAAGGTGGGGACATACCTGATATGGAGTATTCGAGATACAAACGTCGAAATAAGGTAAATCGGCTTTCACGAAATCACCAATGATTAATTCTAATTTCTTCTGGTCAGATCTGAGTATCAGCAAATCACGGATGGGGTGACAGCTCCAACATAGGCGCGAAGCGAAAACATTCAAGGCAGAGTCTGAAGTGTGACAGGGGGGTGGAGATGGCGAATAACTAATCCACCACCACTCCATCTATCCCCGTCCTCGCACGTATCGTCCCCCGCCAAGATCTCAAGAACAAAAACTCACGTTCCAAGTACCCTCTTTTGTACCTCGGCAGCCATCCTAGGATCCATCTCTACAGCCGTAACTTTCCTACATTGACTCAAGATTCGGACTGTCAAGTTTCCAGTACCAGGTCCAACTTCTAGGACTATATCTGTTGGTTTCAGATTTGCCTGGAGTCAGCTCTTCCTTCTTCCTCTTTATATCCTTCTTCCTCCTTCTCCGGTTTTCTTCTTCCCTTCTTCCTCCGATCAATCCTTAATCGACCATGAGGCAACAAAGAAGAAAAGACATACTTTATCGACGATCCTAAATATCAGCTCTACCCATATATTATCTACGAGCTGAAGCAAGTGTACATGCTCGAAGACAGGAGAATGTCCTCGCACACTCGTACACTTGCTTCGCTCGTGTTCTCGTGTAGTGGACTCACCCCTGAGCAACAGCAGGATTAGTCAAAATATGCTGACCAAACCTCTCTGTATTAAACAAATGATTTCTACCCCCAGATCCTGCTGATCCTGTTGCGGATGCATTCCCACCATCTCCCTTAGGAGCAGAAGATTCACCCTTCTTCTTTGGGTTTGCTATTGTCGCCGGGCGGAAGGTTGATGATACTGCTTTTGGCATCTTGTATGTATAGTGAATGAGACTGGAGACAGAATAGAGAAGTTGTCGCAACTTTTCGAGATCCGTGCCTGGCAATCCTACTCTCTCCTGTCTGATTAAACATTCACCAAGTATACTGTAGCTGTGAACAATTATCAGTACATGCAGTGTCACATCTCGTACTCAGAGCCCGGCAGGCAGCTACCACCACAGATGGCCATATTATCATTATTCATACTAATTACAATGCCCACGACATCTTCTTTTCTCGGGTTCTTTGCCCTTATCACATGACTGATACCAACATGACAGCTCTTATTCGACCATGCTGCATTCGTCCTTCCGATCATGCTTGCCCTCCCTCCACCTCAATGACCAGCTAGCACCTCACACCTCGCTTCGCTCGGTGTTCGCTACTCGCTATGCCATAGACTTCTGCTTCTCCTGCTCCAACCTCGCATACAACATCTGCACGGCGGTATTGATATTATGTGGTAATCCAGTGATAGTAACCAACCTTTCTTCGGGGTTTGGTTCAGATCCAGCAATAGCGGGTGTTCCAGGGTCGGTGACTCGGACTTGACATTGAGAAGCTTGTCGAATTTCATTAATCTTGGCTCCGGCTTTACCAATGACTGTTATTAGCCCTTCCCTACGTTCAAGAATAGGAAGAGGGACATACTGGCGCCGACGAGAGCATTTGGGATGAAGATCTGTTGAGTCTGAGCACCGGGCATGGATGCTGTATCCCTCCCTCCTCCACCACCTGCTGGTGGACCGTTACCCATCTGAGGGGGTGGTCCACCTCGAGCACCTTGTTGGCGGTATAATCCAGTGGCGGCACCGGGGTTTCGTTCATTGAATTCAAGTAAGATGTTTCCGATATAGTAGACTGCAATGTGGACTGCGTCTGCTACTCCTGAGACCGAGAGGACTCGCTGCATGTCAGCTCAACACGTTGATTCGGGGCGTAAACCTACCTCGGTGGAACCAGGGAGCATGGATTCGGAAGCATTCAAACGAGCGCCGGAAGCTTCTTGGATTTCCTTGATCTTGGCTCCTCCTTTACCAATCCTTTTGGTCAGCTGTTGGTCTCGGAGGTCAGACGATCAAAGCTTACACACTACCCATGCGTGAGTTTGGAATGATAAACTTGATAGTGACCGCTCGAGATCCGGGGACAGAGGCGATATCATATGGCTCGTCGTTGATTCGTCGAACGATCAGACCGAAAGCCTAATATCAGCTCAGCTCTCGACAGTGAAACAACCCAGCTCACCTTGGCAACTGCGTCCAAAGGCCCAGAGACGTTTAGAATACGTTCCGGGTTCCCAGGGATCGATTCAGATACAGTCACTCTAGCATTTGATCTTTCCTGATCATCAGCTATATCCAGACTTGCGGATCGTGGTAGCTGACCCTGATCTCGTTGACGTGTGCACCGGCTCGACCGATAATCACACTAGCATCCCCGGTAACGATCAAACTCCTCATTTGGATGTTCTGAACTGGGGGTTCTCCGGCCGTAGCGGGTGTGGCGGGGACTGAAGATGGAGGAGGTGCTAGCGAAGATGCAGAGGTGGGCACCGATGATTCGCCCTCGCTACTGGTTAGTTCTTTCACTCCTTATGTCCCTTTGAAAAGGACGCGAGCACGACAAGAATGGAGACTCACCCCTCGATTTTGTCATCATTCATCTTTTGGGCCGTATGGCCGTTCCCGTTCTCGGACGATGCAATAGTGGTTGATGCAGGATCGGATCCCGGCTCCTCTTTTCCTTGTCCTTGTCCTTGTTCCTGTTCCTCCTTGACTTCTGCTACAGGCACAGCGTCTCCGTTCTCTGCCTTTGCGCGTTTGGTCGAACTTGAATCAGAAGATTTCTCGGGAGATGAACCTCTTTCTCGTTTGACTGATGTCGCGCTAGTTGCAGTGACGGGTGGTGAGATGTCTGTTTCGGCCATTTTATGTATTGTATGTATTGCAGTAGATGTAATTAAGAAGGATCAATCAGTTCCTTGTACTTGGACTATGGTTTGCGAGTAGGATTCGGCCAGGGAAGAGTAGGTAATAGTAGTAGTGATAGGAGGAGTCGCCAGTCGGAAGTGTAGATGATGTCGTGTTTAAAGGTGGAGGATATGTGGTCAGGTGGGGGAAGGGTGATTGGGGTGTATATGAATATTACTCACCTATTCCGTTGTATTCTATTCCCTTAGTACTGTACTGTAGGGTACTGTACTGTACAATGAAGATATGTACTAATGTATTATAGTAGTGACTGAATGCTTGTACAAAGGAGACTACCCTTCCTTTGTATCATTAACAACGCACAGACAGTGAGACCGGAACTACACGGGATTAGAGTCACGTGGTGTACCCTGACTCAAGTGTGGCACTCATGTTGACGCGTCGAGATATCACTCATAACTTTTATAGTCAGATTCAAGATATAAATCTAGTATAGGCATGAGGGAGATGGTATGCATAGCAGTAGGAGCAACAAGCGTGGTTATCATGTAGGGTGGATCAGTTTCACCTCATATGCATATGCACACAAGCCAGATGAAGTTGGAATAGAGTAATCAACAATCCAATACCCCTCTCCATACCCCGCTAGATCTGCCACTCCAGGGCAGACCTGAAAAGACCTACCCGACCTCTGCCTCGGTAGCATAGACCACTGCTCTCTACATTACACACTGTCACTACTCTCCACCCATCAATAGGTCAAGGTATTCCGACGAGCTAGCCACACATATAGCTCGCTACCTATCCTCACTGTCTATCGAGTCAAAAAGTGGAGGTTGTCCAGGATCTAACGGTACATGCTAGATTGTTGATCGCAAAGTCTAGTCAGAAATACAACGGCTCATCACCTACTCTTCGATCGCAAGGGTGTAACGATCAGCCCATATCGGCATCTCCAGTATCTAGTACTGTCAACTCCGGACCTATCTCACCTGTGACACCCGAACCTCCTCCTCCAGACATTCAGGATGCCCCTCCTAAAACGTAAACCAGTAATCTACCAACCCCTCCCATCCCTCTCTTCAATCCTCCAACCAATAGCCTCATCTTCGAAAGATACCAACGAGAATACCCCACCTCCCCCACTCGGTAAATCCAAAAAGAAAAAGGCAGATCAAGAATCAGAAATAGGAGATGATGACAGTAAATGGGTTCCACCTGATTGTGAGGATGATAAAGATCAATTAAGGTTATTGAGCCGGGTCTTTGAAGAGGGATTCACAAGGGGGGCTGTTACGAAGGGAAAGAAGGCTGGCACTTGGATCGTTAATGGTGGAGTCAATATTCATCCACCTCCTAGCGAGAGTGAGAACGGGGAAGGTGGAAAGCCAGAGGGAGTGGAGGAAGATGTAAAGATGGAAGAATCTATCGCAACTGGTACAGGAGGGATGTTACCTCCTCCTCCACCTGTAGCTTCAGAGAGCTGGAAAATTACGGATAGAGAGGTGTATTATATCCCAGAGACGGGGGAGATCTTTACGGAATATGAGTGAGTCCCTCTCTGCTAGTATAATGACTGGGTGTGTTGCAAAGAGCATGGCTGATGACAGGCCATACCTGAACCGGATGAATTTCTACCAACAACCACTCTATCAATGTGAAGGTACGTCCCATCTCTGCTCCTCTTCGACCTCCTTACCACTCTCCCACTCAAATCAGGAATCTGGCACGACCCCATGTCTGCGGGAGAGAGGAGGAAGGAGAATGATGAGAAGGGCTAATAGGCAGTAAGCGGAAAATCAGCAATGTCATATTTCGCAGCACACGCAAACGAACGTAAAGAGACCAGACAACTGCATTCGAGGTTCCCTAAACAATTGAAGAAAGCTGTACTTAGTGCTGTTCAATTCCGTAAGTCCCTCCCCTCTCTGCCTTCCTGTACCTCCGCCGGCTCTCTGTTATTCCTATAATGGTCGCACACTCGTTATCAAAGACGAAGCCCAAGACTATCGAGACAAGCAGAAACAAGCTGACACCCTACAGAAGTCGAAGGAAAGCTCGAGACTCTCGCTGATAAAATCTACGAGAGGTTCGTAAACCGGTTCTTCAATGATGAGAGTAAGTCCCCTTCTCATCGCAATGTATAAACAAGCTAATAGGAGTAGAAGTATTCGTAGATGTCCAAGGAGACAAGTACCTAGCTCGCATCGTCAAAACTTTCCCTCCTAAAACCTTACCTCCAAATTCGTCGATATTGGAATATCATCCGCTGGCTGCGAACCTCAATCTCGAGAATGAGGAAGTATTGGAGTTGGATGATCCGATGAAATACTTTTATTCGGCTAGGTTGATCGTTGAGGGATCTGAATGGAGTGGGACAGGGGAGGAATTTGAGGGAAGTTTAATGGAGGTTCAGGCTGACAAGATCTCGTAAGTCTCTTCCTTCTCGTTCCATATGATCCACGGACCATTGTCTGTACCCTACTCTCTCGCCTACCAATACCTGCCCTTTTGTCTCCCGCTCGCTCAACTACTTCCCAGATGACCTCGCTGACAAGCAGTCGAGACCGTATAAACTTCTCTCGAGCAATGTTGAAACGTTTCATCCGAGATTGCGTAGATCGCGACCCAGCAGTCTACTCCCCATGGATAGTAAAACCCCAACTAGCAGCTCGATACGGTATCCCCACTGAAATGTCTGATGAAATCCGAGAAGAAATCGAGTCGTTCAGAGAAAGGCAGATGGATAGACGGAAGAGGGAACGGGATGAACGATTAGGTTTGGTTGAAGAGGAGGAAGTGGTAGTTGGACGGAAGAAGGTTAAGAAGGAGGTTGAGGTGAAAGGGGAGGAAGATAAGAAGAAACCTATGAAGTTTCCTGCTGAAGGTATGTGTATCCCCTTAGTAAGGGGATATTGAATTGAGCTGATATCAGATCTTTTGGTCGAATATGTCGAGAAGGACGAAAAAGAAGGTCGAATACTTGTCCGTCCGGCTGTTGGTCGGAATCTACCATTTGGTGATGGATTTGAGAAATTGCTGTTGGCTTGGAGTTTCTTGAATGTCATGGGGTATGTTCAATTTTCTCATATTCCCACTTCCAGTTCCCCTTCGAAACTCGAAACCCAAATGCGTGAGGTAATAAGAATTGCAAAGATTGGGAAGCAAGCAGGAGAGGCGATCGGTCGAAGTATTGAGGCCGACAGACGAGAATATGAGAGAACGAAGCGGGAACAGATAGTAGAGAAAACAGGACTGACCCTTAGCAAACCCCTCAACCTTTCTCCCTTTACTATTGACGAATTCGAACAATCCCTCTACCACAAAGAACCAACTCTACTCATTACCGAAATCCATACATCACTCCTCAATACCCTCATTACCGATCTATCAACCGGTACTGGCGAAGCAATCAAACCAATCGGAACACCCGTCAATCAAGCCGGAGAAGAGAATGATACAGATTACTGGGAAGGTCTAAAAGGAGCCACAACAGAAACTCTCCGACCAGTAGCGGACGAACTAGCTTCATCCTGGACCACTCCAATCGGTAAAGACCGAAAAGGATGGGAATCGTCCCTAGTAGGTTTACTTTGGGATAGGGGTACATTAGCCTCACTACCTTCATACCTCGACAATATCCTATATTTAACATTCGAAGATAAACCAGCTCCAACACGACCTACTTGGGCTACAGGCCCCACTTCAACTTCCGCGCATGGATTGATTCCTTCGAAACCTGAGAAAAGATATGGGAGTCTACATCATTCACATAAATTGGGGATTATTGGGTGGATAATCGATTTATGTTGTCAAACTGGGGTTGTCAGGGATTTCATGGAGGAGAGTATGAGTGCTCTGACGGAGGTGAGGAAGGAGCAAGTGGATGTGAAGAGGGAGTGGAAAAGATTGTGAGTCGAGCGAGCCTTGCAACGAAGGAGCAGGCGAGCGGCCCGTGTCTTAGACTTGTGCAGGTCGAGAGCAGGCCCCTTGCTTGCCCATCAGAAGACGTTTAAGGAAGTGACTCTGACGATCAGACAAGCTGAATTAGCTGCTATGGAGCCTAAAAAGGAGAATGGAAATGGCGATGCCGAAGAAGACATTCCCGCCGACACAGTCTCTGCGGCAGTAAGCGAACACGATGAACTGGAAGACACCCCAGCTCCGTCAGAGGCAGATCACGACGAACCCCCCACATCACCCTTATCCGAACCAGCCGTGAAATCCCGTCGTCAAGCAAACGCCCAACAAGCAGCTGCTAAAGCCGAAGAAGAGGCTCGGATAAAACAAGAGCGTGAAATCGTAAAAGCCAAAAAGAGCGAATCGAAAGCAATCGTAAACGAAAAGAAACGATTGATTGATGAAGAAGAAAAATTGACCATTCGATTACGAGAATTGGATTTGGAGTTTAGGACTCATATCTATACTTTACGATCACGACCCCTAGGGTATGATCGATTCGGGAATAAGATATGGTGGTTTGATGGAATTGGATCTGGGACTCCTCTATCCACTTCTCCCTCTGCCGATGGAGGGGTAGGGTATGGGACTGGAAGGTTATATATCCAAGGGGTTGATGATGAGGAGATT
>Ga0265780_10008542_pt1 | contig 12428 bp, 15 predicted proteins | sample P1T30metagenome_FD_192432 | JGI IMG/M metagenome (GOLD analysis project Ga0265780, IMG submission 192432) | Plant litter microbial communities from East Loma Ridge, Irvine, California - P1 T30 | ecosystem: Environmental > Terrestrial > Plant litter > Unclassified | place: USA: California...
GTTCTATTGGCTTTCGTTAACATCTCAGGCGGGTTTGTTATATCTAAGCGTATGCTTGATATGTTCAGACGACCTACTGATCCCAAAGAGTATCCCTGGCTTTATGCAGTACCCGCAGCTCTGTTTGGTGGCGGTTTCATCGCAGCAGCTTCCACTGGCATGGCAGGTCTGGTCCAAGCAGGTTACCTTGTCAGTAGTGTTCTCTGCGTGACCTCGTTGTCAGGACTTGCGTCGCAAACAACAGGTAAGTCACGACTGTACGAAGTGCATGTGACACGTTTACTGACTTCGTACCACTATGCAGCTCGTCGCGGCAATTTCTTGGGCATACTTGGTGTTTTCTCAGGTTTTCTCGCATCACTGGCTGCCGTCGGCTTTTCTTCTGATGTTCTCACCCAGTTCGCTGGTCTCGCTACGGTGGGTACTGTTGCTGGATTGATGATCGGACGAAGGATCACACCTACCTCGCTACCTCAGACGGTCGCGGCACTGCATTCGGTCGTCGGTCTCGCTGCTGTACTCACGAGTATCGGTAGCGTCCTGGGTCACTCTGGCGATATTTCAACTCTTCATATGGTTTCCGCTTACCTTGGTGTTCTCATCGGCGGCGTTACATTTACCGGATCAATTGTCGCTTTTCTCAAGCTAGCTGCGAAGATGAGTTCGAAACCTCTGGCGCTGCCTGGCCGACATCTCATCAACAGCACATTGCTTGGAGCAAACGTAGCAACCATGGGCGCCTTCTTGACCTATGCGCCAGGCGCACCTCTCATTGGCGCTGCATGCCTCGTTGGCAATGCGGCTCTGTCCTTTGTCAAAGGCTACACGACCACTGCTGCAATTGGCGGAGCAGATATGCCAGTTGTTATCACAGTACTCAACGCATATTCCGGGTTCGCATTAGTAGCCGAGGGTTTCATGCTGGATAACCCACTCCTAACAAGTGTTGGTAAGTCCTGGCTGTACGAAATGCATGTGAGACATATACTGACTTCGTACCTCTTTCTCTGCAGGCGCCCTCATCGGGGTATCAGGCTCAATTCTCTCATATATTATGTGCGTTGCCATGAACCGAAGCCTTACCAACGTGCTCTTCGGCGGTATAGCTCCCACAGTCCAGTCCCAGACCAAGGTCGAGGGCGAGATAACGAAGACCACATCCGAAGAAACAGCCGAAGCTCTCGTCAACGCAGAAAACGTCATCATCGTCGTCGGTTACGGCATGGCCGTGTCGAAAGCGCAGTACGCACTCGCCGACTTTGTCAAGAGTCTGCGTGCGAAAGGCATCAACGTGCGCTTTGCCATTCATCCAGTCGCAGGCCGCATGCCAGGACAGTGCAACGTGCTCCTCGCTGAAGCATCCGTTCCATATGATATCGTCCTCGAGATGGACGAGATCAACGACGACTTCCCGGATACGGATGTCACCCTCGTTATCGGCGCAAACGATACCGTTAATCCCATCGCGCTGGAGCCTGGTAGTGCGATTGCGGGTATGCCGGTGCTGCATGCGTGGAAGAGCAAGCAGGTTGTTATTATGAAGAGGGGTATGGCGAGTGGATACGCTGATGTACCCAATCCGATGTTCTTCATGGAGAATACGAAGATGTTGTTTGGCGATGCGAATGAGAGCTGCAACGGTAAGTCATCTCTTGGCCTGATTGTTGATCAGAATTTTGCTAACAAGACTTCAGCTATCAAACGTGCATTAGAGGAGAAGATTAAGGGGTTGTAGATAGATTTCGCATCGAGGTTTGAAGTACCTGCATTATCATCCGTGATCCATAGATGGGGCCAAGAGAGTGCTTGCATAGTATATGATAGCAATGATAGTTCTGTCGCGGAAATCACGCTCGTTCAAAGCAGCGTGTTCTTCTTGCGTCTGCAGGATTCCAACAGTTCCCATCCAGACCCACGACGAGAATTCGATGAAGAGCGGGGCACACACCCCTGTCAGCCACGCGCTGCAACGCGTCCAACGGCAGAGCGCGACCCATGCCGATGACGTAAATCGGGATCCATGTACCACGCATGCAACCTTGGAAGTCTATGAAACCTGCAAAGCGCAGGTCTTGTGGTAATAACGACTTGTGAGGCTTCCCAGGTCCTTCTCTAAAGCACACACACGCATCCAAACAGACTTGACACCAAAAACACAACAACAGCAGCAACAATGTCCCTCCCCCTCCTCTTCACGCTCCCACCCTCCAACCGCCATGAGTTTCTCTTGCTCGACACGTCCTCTAAGATTACGTTGAAGTCGCTCAACGCGCAGATCACCACTACAATATCCTCGAGCCCCAACTGCGCTGAATGTACGTCGAAGCCGACCACACCACATGCCAGACAGACAGCTTGGGACTTATCGCTAACGATGAAACCACAGTCATGGCGAAGCACAAGGCCGCCGACGGCCCCAAAGAGACGATTCAAGAGTTCAGAATACACTGGGATACCAAGACGCGGGATGGCAAGATCTGGCCCGAATATACCGTCGTGACGGATGAGAACTTCCCAGCGATACTGGAGTTGTTGAAGGCGAACCCCGTCATGGGTGTGTTGGAGATAAAGCTCGGTAGCTCAGAGTAGAATAGGATAGGATAAGACGCAAAATCACAGGATAATTGGTGACGATGAGACAAAGACGCTGCAGTTGTTTGAGAACCTTGTTTTCGTATACATTAGGATGCGACGACGGGAGCATTGCTCTAGCCTAGTCGTGGTTCGTTACACCCGGAGTATATATACTACATAAGAAAAGATTCGATACAAATAGCGTCGAAGTCATGTGAAAGGAGAGTGCGCCAGGAGGTAGTCTGGCGTCGAAAGCCAAGTGGAGGGTATCCGTAAATAACCGATGAAAACGCCAATGTGTAAAGAAAATGCCGCTGGTATGCCATACCCATTGGGCTCATGCAACATGTGATGAATGCGCCGTGTTTGTAAAAGAAAATCAAGTGAGCAGTACGCCGCCGCCGAGATCGAGAGCTGTGTGATCCTCGTGTCACTTTGGCGACTTATCCGTTGGCTCAGTGATCATCTGCTGCCAATGCACCAGATCCCGACTCAAGAAGTCCATCATCTGGGTAGTGCTCAAGTTCTTGAACTTCGCCAGGTCTGTGTCCTCGTCCTTCTGCTGCTCTTGGGCCGGCTCGCCGTTTGCCGGTTGGACTGCCGGAGCGAGGCTTTCCTGTTTCTCCCCTGTAGCCATCTCGACCTGTCGTTGAGCTATGTAGCTCTGCATAGCTCCAGCTGGCCTTCGTATATCGTTCCAGGAAAGTTTTTGCAGCCGCCAATTCTTTGTCTTGGTAGGTTTTTGTCCGGCTGTGCCATCGCTGCTGTCGTGCCCATTGCTCGCTCCGTTTGTCATGTTCGTTTGCGGAGACTGTGCGATGTCGTTCTTGGGCGAAGTGCCATTGGTCGCGGGCATGGTGTCTCTTGAGTACTGATTCCGCCCAAGTCGACCACGAGCCTTCTGTGGTGGACGTCCACCTCTCCGTGGGGCAGGCGCAGGCTTAGGTTCTGCAACGGGGGTATCGGGGATTGTAGCTTCGGTCGCTATTGGGGCCATAACGGGCTCTTCGATGGTAGGGGCAGGTGTGGGTTCGGGTTCCTCTGTATCTAGCGACTGTCAGCCAAAGCCTTACTCCTCCATTAACGACATTTCATACCATCTCCCTTTCTTCGCTCTGCACGGCCTTTCCGTCGATTCGCGGCTTCGTTTCGGTGACTTTCGCGCTCCTTCTCGCGCTGTTCTTTTTCGCGTTGGCTCTTTGCCGCAGCTCCGCGAGGTTTCTGCTTAGGAGCAGATGCCTTTGTACTGTCGTCTTCCGATTCTACCACTGGCGAATTGCTAGGGGAGCGAGAGCCGGTCCGCTGTCGTTTGATCTCTGGCTTTGTCCTGCAGATTGTCAGCTACATGTCTCTAGTGGCACATGGAGCAGCAAACAAGACTCACTCTTCGCTGTCGTCGCGACTCCGCTTCTTTCGATTGCCGTTCTCTGAGGCTGTACCGCCCTCATGCTTGCTTTCTTCGAGTACCTTGCGTAGCACCTCGTCTTCGTCGTAGGCAGCTCGACTGTTCATGGTCGACCGACGCTTGCCAAAGGAATCTACACTCGCCCTATTGTTGCGATCCTTGTCTTTGCCTGGGTGTCCATCCGATTCCTTGGAAACAGAAGATTTGCGGTTCTTGCCGTGTTGTTGGTCGTAGACGGGGAGGTATCGAGAGTACTTTTGACTAAAATGGCAATCTCGTCAGCTCTCCATAGATGGTAAAGTAGTGGTCGCGCGATGGAGGAAGTCTAGGGCTCGAGACCAAAGGCAGAGAAACTCGTAGCGGGGTACAAAGCTCAAATGAAAGCGCCGATAAAGACAAGCACGTACCCTTTGGGACTTGTTGTGACCTTGTGGAGGTCTTTCCTGCACTCCTCGCAGAAGTACTCGTCTGGGCTGGCAGCTTCGTCCATGATGCCTACACAGCCTCCGTGTTGCCAGACCTTGCAGACGTCGCACTGAATGAACAGTCCGCCAAGTTCATCGGCTTGCACATCTGGGTCCGCGAGAGCAGACATGGACTTGGGAGTGTCGGATGGCGGGCCCGGGTACTCCTGGTAGCCACACACGCATCGGGTGACCTCATCCTCCTCTGCGATGTCGTCTTCGAGCTCGTCGTCGAGCTTCGCCGACTCATCCTCGTCATTGTCGTGCTCGCGTGTTCGTCGGCGTGTCAGAGGCGGCTCGGGCTGCACGCCGTGAGGCGGTTCTTCGGGCTCTTCCGAGGAGAGCGAGTGTGGGGTCGACGACTTTGGCGGCGATGTCTGTTTGGGATTGACTCTGGATGCACGATCGGTACGCGCTGATGAGACGGAGGATGAGGAGTTGCTGTGCGTTGCGACGCTGGGTGGGGGCTGGGTGGTGCGAGCCCGCGATGACCGTCGCGGCGACATTGTTCCTGTAGCTGTCGCTATCGGCAAATGCAATAGCTGAGCAGTGTATGAGCGAGGGCGATGCTGGCGAGCTGGGTGGTGTTGGATGCGCTTGGGAGGGTGGCCGGCCGAACGAGGTCAGAGGCGGGAGGAAGGACTAGAAGGACGCGGTAGTGGACCGTGACGTGACGGAAGCGATGCAAGTCAATGGCAGAGGCGTCGCTATCGCGCAATGACGACGCTCTCGTCGGCGACAGTGGTGTCTGCTGGAGCGCAACGGTGACGCTGCAGGTGCGGAGACAGCGGGCCAAAAGCTCCACGAGCTTCAGAGCGCGGCAAGGGAATGGATGGACGACTGGAAAAGAATGCCGAGGTGCGACAGGAACATGATATGGCTTGGAGCGGGCGTCTGGGGAGCTGGACCGGGACAATGCTGTGGGAGTGACCGAGCTGCCAGGACTCGATTTTACTCCTCACGCTCTAGCGGGCGGAACGCGAAATGGAACCCATTGCCCAGGTGGACCAACACGCCAACCGTAATCCGCGTCACGTGACGTGGGTTCATCCGACCCTTGCTTCCCTAGCAGCATGGCGGATCCGTGCGCGTAGAGGCTGTCGATGACTTTGGGAGCGTACAAGGGAGCGAGATGGAATATCTGCGACTTTGATCTGGGTACGTCGAGCGCTTTGGGGAGAATATCGGTGAGGGGCACAAGGTGCTGGCTGGCAGGTTTCGATTCAGAAGTTGCCCAGTGATCCGCTGCCGATGAGGCAGTCGCGCTAGCTCGCTTCGCGCGAGGGGTCCCACCGCCTGCGTGCATTGCCACTGGCCCTTGATTCACGCGAAACACATCATTACCGCTTGAGCGCCTGTCACAACACCTTACTGAAGGGAGAAACTGCGCATATCGACGCCCCATGTTCATATTCGCTCATTGTTGTCATATTGTAGATTGCAGGCCTCTTCAGCTTTTTCGCTGTATGAGTTGAGAACACAAGAGGAGCGGATCAGTCAAGCTCGGGGACAACACATCAACAATCTTGAAAGGGTATTAAACTTCATTCGCTAAATATACAAATATCTTTCTATCCACAGAAAGCCTTAAGCCTTGCCCTCAATGATCTCCTTGTGCGTACCAGCCTTGGCAGCACCGTTGGTCTTGTTCTTCTCAGCGTACTTCGCGCTGATGCCAGTCATACCATTGGCAACCTTGTTGTCCTTGGACTTGGCCATGCCGTTGTGTGTTCCGTTGAATCGCAGGTTGGCGATACCGGGGTAGCCCTGGACACCAGTGGCCTTCTCCAGACGCGAGGCGATATCCTCAGACACTTCCCTGAAGATGGCGATCTGGCGCTTGATGATCTCCTTGTTGGACACGGTCGACATGTGGCCAGAGATGTTGTTGACCCAGCGGTCCTTGGCAGCATCGTCGAAGACCTTCTCCCACAATGTGCGTGGTGCGTTGAAGTCCTCTGGGCGGATCTCGGACAAAAAGGTAATCGCCTCGCCGGTGAAGTTGCCGTGGAGCTTATCGAGGTCGACAGTACGCTCCTTGAAGCTGATGGGCTGAATGCTGCTGAGATAGTTGGGCCTCGATCCCTGGTTGTAGAATGCCATGTTGCCATCTCGCTGGAAGTTACCCATGCGGTATGCGACACGTGGAGAGTTGACCGGCAGTTGTTGGTAGTTGGCGCCGATACGGTGGCGGTGGGTGTCGGGGTAGGAGAACAGGCGGGACTGGAGGAGGGGGTCCGCACTGGGCTCGATACCTGGTACCAAGTGTGCGGGGTTGAACGCGACTTGCTCGACCTCGGCGAAGTAGTTCTGCACGTTCTCGTTCAAGAAGAATTCTCCAACCTTGCGCAGCGGGAACTGGCTTTGAGGCCAGACGTGTGTCATGTCAAACACGTTGATCTTCTGCTTCTCCCAGACCTCCTCGGCCTCCTTGGCTGTCATGGTCTGGAACATGACGTCCCAGCCAGGGAAGTCACCCTTCTCGATGGACTGGTAGAGGTCCTTGGTCGAGTAGTCAGGGCCGTAGTTGAAGGAGTCTTCTTGTGTGATGAAAGCGGTACCTTGCTTGCTCTTGAAGTGCAACTGTAGTAGAGGTACGAAGTCAGTATATGTCTCATATGCACTTCGTACAGTCAGAACTTACCTGGCAGTATACCCAGTCGCCATTCTTGTTCTGAAGCTTGTGGGTGTGGCCGTGGTATCCATGCATCTTGCGGTAGCCATCGGGAATACCTCGGTCACCGAAGAGGATCATGAACTGATGGGCGGACTCCGGGTTTTGAGAAGCAAAATCCCAGAAGGCTGTCGCATCATCGGCATGTGTAAGATGGGTTGCGGGATCACGCTTTTGAGTATGCTGTCCTGAATTTTAGCGTCTGTTTGTACCCGACTATCACGGAGGAACTTACGATGAAGTGAGGGAACTTGGCAGGGTCCCTAATGAAGAAGACAGGAGTGTTGTTCGCAACCACATCCCAGTTGCCTTCGTCGGTACGGAACTTGACACTGAAACCCCTAGGGTCACGGGCGCAGTCGTGCGAGCCAGACTCGCCACCAACCGTCGAGAATCGAACGGTGACGGGGCAAGACTTCCCTTGCTTAAAGATGTCTGCCATACACAGGTCCTCAAGTGACTCTGTGGTTGTGTAGGTACCATGGGCACCGGCACCCTTGGCGTGAACGACTCGCTCTGGGATACGCTCACGGTCGAAGTGTGATAGAAGGTCGACGAGGTGGTGGTCTTGGAGCAGCAGAGGGCCGTTCTCGCCTACTCTTTGGCTCTCGTACGGGTGAGGGTATGGGACACCGTTGGATGTGGTGTAGATGACATCCTCCGATGAGGCGTTGCGGTCGTCGGCATAGCTGCGGAACTGGTCGCCATTCTTTGAGCCAGTGGGAGCATGCTGAGTGCTGCCATTCTGGTTGTCGTTGGTTGCGCCTGGAGCCATGATTACGATTTCTTGGGTATCGATATGTGAAGAGAGATGTTTGGGTAATTAAGCTTTCGTCAGAGGCGCCGAAGAATCTTCTTATATGGGATACTGATAACGCCTCCAGCCGCTTCGCATAAATCCCATGTTGAAAACGCATCATCATCGGACTAGCTAGGCGTAGTACGCTCCATGACGCTTAGAGGGTGTCAATCTAGGCCTACATGCCAACCGGTGCGGGTTAGGTTAGAGCTCCCGTTGCTTGATAACAAATCGGGAGAAGTGCGACGTCAAAGGTGGTGGCGACCTCGAGGGCGGTGACAATGCCTTGATAGTGATTGGCCCATCTCACTGCTATGATGTGCCTCGTTCTATCTCTTCACGACCTGCAGATGTAGATGTAAGCGGCATCCAGACGCAAGCCATTACCAATGGGAAGGTATCTGTAACAAAGCGCGCGAACTGTGACGCGCTGTGGAGTCGAAAGTGCGTGTGGAGCCAATTGGAATTCCCTGTTGCTGTTCGGCCCTTTTGTCGCGGAATGACATCACTGACACCAAAACCCGTGCACGTGGGCCGCGTTTCCCATGGCAATACTGGGGAACATCGGCAATCGAAAATGCGGAACCTTAACGTGTATTTCCAAATGCAAGTGTATTTCTGACGAGGCGAAATGGTGTTCGTTATCGAATCGCCACTATGGTCACTGCCTAGATGAGGCTCATTTGCGGACGGAAGCGGTCACCGGGGCGATCTGCCACACATGGGCACAATGCGCCCACAGATCCGCATGGCAGCGCGCAACAACCGCTGTCGCCCGAACCTACTCAGAGTGTTATGCGAACGCATCCGACAAGTTCGTGGTGACGTAAATGCTTCCTGGTCCTTTCATATCCTTTAACTTCACAATGATCTCACCTTGTCGCAGTGTCGAGCAAAGTTCTTATCAAAACCTTCGCGGTCGGTCCTTCGTCGTTCGCTGGACACTTCCGTGTGAGAAAAACTTCCGCGCACCTGTCTTTTTGGGATAGGTGCCATGCGAAATAAAGAACAACACCCGTTTCAGCTACAGTCTGCTGACTTCTTTGGAGAATGCCATGCGGCTACCCCACAGTTCTCCAGCGCTCGGCTGTTCTCGTTCCACGAGTATGCACCTCCGGTATTAAACACTATCGATAAGCCTCATCATCCTGGTCCATCTGGGGCTACGGCTAATATATTCCCCATCTTCCATTGGTGCAGTTGACGAGTTTCATATCAGAACGCTTCTTTTGCACCCATCAGTGCCGGAGGCTAGGTGATTTTCTTCCTGCGCTTTACCCTTCTGTCCATGTGGTCATGAGTTGTTTGAGTTCTGAGCGCCCAGAGGGCGGTGTTGTAAATGCGTATATACAGCAGCGGTGCGGTAGGGACGTGGTCTCATCTGCGACCTCCTACATTACCGCAATAACCGCACAGTCCAAGTAAGCCTCAAGAGATACCTGCAGCGCGAGCTTTTACGTGGTATCCTTGCAACTGTCAAATACTGCCGAGATGTTTGTAACGCCTGTCATCGTTAGTAGCCATGTGTGAGTGTTTATGTTGACGTTCAATGTCGCAATTGCTTACTTGTCTAGCCTGGATCCTTCTGCTATATATGGCTCCAAGCGAGGCAGCGTAGTTCGCAATGAACTTTCGCAAAGACACAGTATAGCTTCTTCCGACGCATCCTTTGGCGGTCTCCATCGGACGTCTTCCACCAGTTCCAACGCATCAGTCTCTACTGCAGCCTCTTCCACTCCTTCAATCAACAACCAAAATCGCCGTCCTAAGCATCGCAAGACCATTTCGAACAGCTCAATAGCCCGACTCTTCTTACAGAGGAACAAGCCCCAAGAAGTTTCCCCAAAGCAAGGTGAAGCATTGCCCACTTCATCTCCCGTAACGCCTACTCCATCTTCACCTATGGCCGTTGCTACCTCAACTTCACCACCTGCTGCGGATTGGCAGTGCTCTGATCTAGTGGTGCGATCTAAGCAGGATGTCTACCACGTCGATAGGTCAATCATGTGCTATCATTCGCGGTGGTTTTCGAAAGTCTGCGCAGTTGTCATGTCGCCAGTATGTTCAGTCAATTCACTAGTCTCGATCGCGCTGACACAAGCAGAAATCACCGAAAGGCATCATTGATCTAAGCGCTGACAACCCAGCAGCCGTCGCTGCCATGATGCAGTACTGTTACCAACTGGATTACACGGACCAATTAGCTGGCTCAGACCTTGACGTACCCGAGGAGGTCACTCTGCGCTCTCATGTTGACGTATATATGCTTGCAGAGCGATACGGGATAGCCGGCTTGAAGGCACTCGCACTCCAGAAATTCGAGGACCTCGCGGCAATTGTTTTGGTAGTCGATGGCCAGGAAGAGCAGTTGCTGCATGCAATTCGCGCTATCTACGCACCTGAGCGAACGGCTAATGCAGAGAGTCTCAAGAGCGTGGCGATTAAGCTCTGCGCTGACCATGTGCAAGCTTTCATACATGGTACGGGCAGAACCATGGCGCTTGTATACGAGTCAATGGATGAGCTACCGGACTTCAGAGCGGACCTGTTCGACGAGATGGCAACGCGTTGGAAGTAGTGTACGACCGGTAGCGACCCTCGCGGTGGTAGTGAAAGAAGCAGAGCCTGTGTCTCGCTTTCGACAGCTAGGCAAGCGCGCTACCAGTGTTGACTAGTTCCGATACCGCGCTGGGTCTACGCTTTTCACTTCTCACTCGGAGATGCGTCCACTGTCCTCAATTCACTGGCACGACAATAGAGTGTAAGGACTCGACAAACGCTCACGTTCACCACTGAACCGGGGTGATTACTACGAAATTTCTCCCTCAGGACGACGCGGTCACCTCGTTTCTCACTCACTCCACTTTCTATGGGTGTATAAATACCGAAAATCTCTTCGGAGAGAATCTCCATCCTACTTATCCTCCACAGGCGACTCGATTTGACGGCAGCGAATACCAACAGTACGTCGACATGAACCAGCAAGATCGCAAACGTGCCTTCGGCAATGCTTTCCAAGGTGCTTCAAATCTGTCGAGTCATCCGCATCGCAAGGCCCTCCGATGTGTCGTTGCCTCGTCTCCTGCTTCGACACCACAAATCTTCTACGCGCCTACATTCTCGTTCGGTTCCGACAAAGAGAACGAGACACTGTATCTGCCCGCCCAGGAGAAGTTTGCCAAGCCCTTCGATGGCTACCGACATCGTCTTCAGCTTCCTCCACGCACCTCATCTCTTCGTGGTCTATCGGAGCTGCCTGTCGCCGGCAATGGCTTTGAACAAACCTACATCACCCCCCACATGGACATAGATCAAGGCTCGAGTTCACCACTGGATCAGGTATTGGGTGCTTATTCCAACGAGCCCGGCCCCATCGTCTTCGAGGACCCAGTCGGAGGCGTGGGTCCGTTGACTCCGAGTGCGCTTCACTTCCAGACTCTTTCACTGCTAGACCCGCCTCGCAGGTATCGGCCAGATCTGACGTCGCAGTCCGCTGTCGATATCAATGCTGCTCGTACCAGTGTCTTTACCATGCAGTCGACCGATCTTCAATAGTAAGCAACCATCATATACAAAAAATGTGTGAACAAACAATACTAACACAACGAAGCTGCTTCTCTGAGATCCAGAAGGACGACGTCATGATCTCTTTCGATAAGGGCAAGCAAGTCATGAAGCTCAACAAGTACCTCTTGTGTACAGAGTCTCGTTTCTTCGCACCGATGCTAGACGGTCCATCTATTGTGAGTATTCATTCCGCGCTCAGCACATCACTCGTTGCTAACAAGCACAAAGGAAGGTCAAACACGCTGTATCCGCGTCCGCGACGACTTCCCCTACGCCATCGCAGCCATGATCCAGTACATCCAAGACGGCATTTACATCTTCAACCCCAACATGCGCCTAGAGTACGAGAACATCACCCTTCTAGACCTGCACGTGCACGCGTACGTTGTCGGAAACAAGTACGACGTCGCCAAGCTATGCGACCACGCTATCGGAGAGTACATCAACATCGTCGGAATGGTTCTCAGTATGGGTCTGCCTTCCGGAGAAGACCCAACCGACTTCTCTCATAAACACGCTGAGTTTGACCACAAACACGCCGACGCCGACCCTGTCTCGTCGGTCCTGAACTCCTTCCTTGACTCTCTGGTTCTCGTGTGGCGCAACACTGTAGATGGAAATGATATGTTGCGCCAGGCTGTTCTCGAGATAATCAAACCTCATATCAACCAACTCATGCGCTTGAAGTTCTTCCAGACGCTGATGTTGGACTTGACGGGCTTTGGTCGTGATCTCGTTGATAGCCTAGCGGAGGATGGGTTCGACGTTCAGGCTTGGCCTTTCATGGGTGGGGTACAACAGAGGGCTAGGGTCAAGTTCAGTACCGCCATATAGATGGTGGTATGTGAGGTCATGGTGGCGAGCTGTAGCCGAGGATGGCTCAATACACGCAGCATAGGGTCTAGTAGGTACCTAGGTAGCTTTATACCGATCAGGAATGGGAAA
>Ga0265780_10008545_pt1 | contig 12427 bp, 15 predicted proteins | sample P1T30metagenome_FD_192432 | JGI IMG/M metagenome (GOLD analysis project Ga0265780, IMG submission 192432) | Plant litter microbial communities from East Loma Ridge, Irvine, California - P1 T30 | ecosystem: Environmental > Terrestrial > Plant litter > Unclassified | place: USA: California...
GTGACACTTTGACCGTAAGGACCGGTCAAGATGACAGGAAGAGTAGGGAGGGTCGAATCGGCGATTCGCTTGGTTTCACCCTTTTTACCTCGGAAGAGGTACGACTGTCGAGGACCCGAGACAGAAAGAGGGGTGAAAGGATGAGATTGCCAGAATCCCTTGTCGGCAAAAGTGACGTAGAAATGTTGACCGGTAGTCCACCTGACTTGCGATGTGAAATCGAGTCGAACAATCTCCTCGTCGAAATGTGTGACTTTAGCATCGATGGTCTTGAACATCCCTTTACCATCTGGCATGATTTGGTAGTGGATGAGAGCTGATCGACCGAGTCGGATACCCCTGTCTAGACCCCACAAGAGAATGGATGGGATGAGGAAGCATTGGAGACCAGACCAATGACCGATGGCGGCCCCGATGTAAATTATAGCGAGGATCCAGTGGGCTTTTCTGAAGAATTCGTAACCGAATCGACGTTGAGCCCATCGAGTACTCAGACCCCATAATAGACAGAGGATGATCATGGTGACGACACCCCAGATCATATAGGGTTGCTTGATCCATTCAACAGCGACCTTGGGTTGAGGCTGATACAATTTGATCTCGATGATACACCAACCGATAGTGTGAAGAGCGGACTGAAGGAAGATGATATGTCCGAGCCATCGGTGAAGGAAGTTGAAGTGATGGTAAGGTAGACCGGTAATGACGGACAAGAGAGATTCTCGGCTGGCGAGCAAGATTGATAATGGGGTAAGAGCGTAGGCGATGACCCCGATCCTGTCCGCCCAGGGACCAAGACTTGATCGAGTGTTGTAAACGCCGGGACTAGCTTTGACGGGTGTGATCCAGATCTTGTAGCCGATCCCCGCAAACGTGAAGATTGAGAGGTATCCAACAAGGACAGCGAGGACAAGGACTTGGAGTCGAGTAGTACGTCCTAAGAGCCATCGACCGGCTTTGAATTCGGGTAGAAGGTATCGGTTCGAGACAGATGATGCCGTTCGTGAGACTTTGGTACTCGACATTCGATGGAAAAGTGCCCAGAAAAAGAGGACACCGATGACAGTAGTCCAAAAGATACCCACATAGATCATACCTCGATCGTGAGCACCATAGACTTCGTCCAGATACTCGCAGGAGCCGACATCGTTTTTGCAAGGTACTTGTCGGTCGGCGTATCCCCAATGATGAGTGACATTACCACCATCGGAAAAGTCTTGGATATGTCTAGCTTCCATTATGCTAATGATGATAGGATGAAGGAATCAAGTGTGAAAAGGAGCATTAGTATATAAGGAAAGTAGCAAAAGACCCCCGAAGCCAGTCAGCGTTTCACTTGTGTTTGCCGAGAGACTGGAGAAATGGCTTAAAGGAAGCTTAAAATGGCCTCAACTTGTTGCGCGTATTTAAGCATATAGAGATCTAAGGCACAAGGTGATCGACACTCCAAATGGCTCTCTGCTCTTACCCCCGATCTCTCAAGCGGAAGTCGCCGCTTGGAAAGAATCGCATCTTCGAGAGGCCTTATTGGATTCAGGGTCTATATCCTTAGCCCTCCTTTTGGATTCTCGCCCAGAAATACTTGCACCCACCTTGACGACAAGGTCATGGAGCGATCAATATACCTTTAGACCATTCTATCATCTCTTTTCCCCTCCTCATCTTCTCCATTTGACTTTTTACCTCGTTCACGCATTCCATTTATCATCATGGATCACATGAGCTCAATGACCGGCGATGCTGCCCTCTGTGAGGTCAGTATGTTATGGAACTGGACAACCATCAATGCTTGTATGTATGACTACTCGGTGTATGATGTGTCGCTAACAAGCAGGCTTCTTCTCGGCAGGCTGGAGAATACAGAACAAAGGCATGTTCGCAGCCTCATGTATCGGTATCGCCGGTATCGCCATAATCCTCGAAGCCATGCGTCGCATCTCGCGAGACTACGACAACTACGCTCTCAAGCAACTATCAGCAGCCAATGCTAATCGAAAAGTCCCACAATCTACTCCAATGAAAGCTACCGCACTACAACAACTGATTCGAGCTATCTTGCATACTATCGTATTCGGACTCGGTTATATCCTCATGTTGCTCGCCATGTACTATAATGGCTATATCATCATTTCGATCCTACTCGGTACTGGTATCGGCAAATTCTTCTGTGATTGGTTGACGATTGGTCAGACGGCGGCGGAGAGTGTGGACGATTGCCCGACTGCTTGTTGTGGATAGGAGGGACAGGGGTGTATGATAACAAGTAGATGTCTTTTTAACTGCTTGATGTATTTCACGATTAACGCCATCATCCCACCTGGCTCTGAGGGTTGGGAGACGCTCGGTACCCTTTGAGCAATCAGTCACAGCTTGAGCTTGATGACTCCACCGCTTCTCAGTCGACCACAGACTTCACTGCTTCGAAGTCTTCTGGCCCTCCATCGCCATGTACTCGTATCAAGTCCATTGGGGGAGGATCTCGGCCCCTAGACAGAGGGGATTGCAGTCGCCAAGTGGAGATACTGCACCGGGGCCGAACAGGTCCAGTCCGGTGTCGCGCTCCGATCCAGCTTTACCTTGACCTGAGGAGCCACGCTTTTGAAGCTAACTTCGCGCCACACACAACTTGAGACAGGTACATAACTCCTCATCCTCAATTGCCAAGATGGATTACGGCGCACTGGCAACGTTTAAGCCCCTTGCTCGCTCAATGGCCTCTCGGCGCCACAAACGTAGGAGCAACATTACGCCGGCCGGCTAGCCGGCTCCGGGGTAGCCACTGGGTCACCGGCTAATTTGGTGGGCAATTTCACGACGCTATATGCTTGGCGATAGTCGAGTGGGGGTGGAGCTAGAGTAGGAGGAGAGAAGGGATGATTGGTAATGGGCGGTGTATACCTCTCCCGAGCGGTCGAGATGGCCCGGGTGGATCTGAATGATATTCACCGATACCTGACCCATATATTCAGTGATCGGAGGTTACTGCATCTACACCTTTATTCCCTAGTACTCTCGCAAGATGGCTCAAGCTCCAGCAAGCCAGGTGAACACCTCGTCGAGCGATGATATCCGACCTGTCACCTCTTACCAAGGTCAAGTGGACGACAAGGCCGATATTGAGATGAACGAATTCAGCAAGGAGATAGCGGACGATGTGATCATGAAGTCCCCCTTTGAGGATCTCAGCTGGAAGCGAACCTGGGTAGTATTCAAGAAAGCGGCTGCCATGTGTCTTTTCGCTTCTTTCTCAGCCGCTGCCGAGTAAGTCACTTTGCGTCATAGAGAGATGTTCTGATTCGCCAGTGGGTATCAAATCGCCTTGACTGGGTCCATTATCGCCAATCAAGGATTTGTGAAGCAATATGGAACCGCACTGAACCCTACTACTGGAGCTGTCATACTTGACAAAGACGTCTTAGCTGCATGGGGAGGTATTCAGAGTGCAGGACAAGGAATCGGTATGCTTACCCAGCATTTGCATGTCCATTCCCACCACTACGAGACGTCCACTGATAGCCAGTATCGCAGATCGTTTTGGCCGCAAAGTCGCCTTCTACACCCTATGGGTCTCATTGGTCATCGCCGTTGCTCTGCAATCATTCGGTCGAACATGGCAGTCATGGCTGGTCGCAAAGCTATTCTCAGGCTTCGGTGTCGGTTCAGTCCAATTCATGACGGGAATGTACATGACTGAGATCGCTCCTTCGAGAATTCGAGGTTTCTTGCTCATCTTCTATTCGGCTTGGTACGGCATTGGTCAACTCTGCGCTTCGCTAGCTTTGAAGGTTAGTAATGATGCGAGACCTTTGGATTACCTTACACCTGTCTACACCGAGTGGGCTATGATTGTGAGTCACTCTCCTCGCTTATCAACCTCTGGCTCGTACTGATCTGCAGGGAATCATGGCTGGAGTATACCTCTACATTCCGGAATCACCATACTGGTGTGCCAATCGCGAGCGCCACGAGCAAGGCCGCAAGATCATGGCCCGCCTTAATGGAGCCATTCCAGGATACGACGTCGACTATCACTACAATATCATCCGACTCACCGTTGAAAAAGAGAAATCATTCCAAAAGCAACTGGATGGCGATAGCAAGGGGTTCCTTCAAGAACTCGCCAACGTGAAAGAAGTATTTGTTGGCGTGAACGGATTCCGAACTCTGATCGCTTTCTGGCCTGCATTCGTTCAGCAAATCAGCGGTCTAGCGGTTCTTTCGAGTTACTCCTCCTACTTCGCTAAGGTCGCTGGATTTGCCGATCCGTTCCTCTTTTCCCTGCTCCTCGCACTCGTTGCTCTGGCTTGTACGGTAGTCGAAGCTAGTCTGATCGATCTGATCGGTCGTCGATCTTTATTCTTAATTGGAGCCGTCTCCGTGTGGATGATGTGTATGATAGTCGGTGGTCTCGGATTGATCGCAGAGGCAGATAGGACTTACTCCATCAACCAGCTTATCGTACGTCCCTTCGTGATCCCGCGGACTGTCCTGATGTCCAGCTGTTCTTCTCATTGATGTGGCGAATGGGCTCTACATTACTCGGTAATCTCGGCTGGGCGTTCGTAGCGGAAACCGGATCATCTCGGCTACGAGCCAAAACAGCAGGTATAGCCGCAGCGGGAGGTGTCTGCCTGGGATTGGTGTTCAATACGACGGTCCCATACATGTTGAACGAGACTGGCGCGAACTGGGGTATCAAGACCGCTTTCCTCTTTGCTGGACTCTCAGCGCCGGTCGTAGCAGGATCGTTCTTCATTATCCCTGATACATCCAAGTAAGCCTTTCGTCTGACCTCGCTTCGCTTCACCATTCTGACCAATTTAGGAGGACACCGGCCGAGCTGGACGAGATGTTTAGGAAAAAAGTCAGACCTTGGAGATTTAGGAAGTATGTCACCGATGCGAAGAAGGCTTTGGAAGCGGAGAAGTTACGTACTGGAGAGACGGATCCCTCAAGGCTGCAGAACCAGCAACAGTAGCTGGCCGGCATCGGGCTGGCCATTCTCGCCGGGAAAGTTACATGTAATGGCGACGGTGTGAATGATATAAGAGGGATATATGTATGCAGAGCTTTCAATTTCACTGCAACGGTGATTCAGACCAATCCCTCATAATCCGCGACACACTCCCTGGTTTTGAGCGCGAGATACTGACCGTCCGAGACAGCGGCAAAATCGAGGATCAGCATCATATCGCCGATACTTCTCCAAGTTCGGCATTGTTCATTGAAGTTCACCGAGGATAAGAGAGGCAACGAGGCTCAGTAGGGTTCAATGGCGCTCGGTGAGGTTCACAACGGTGGCCAGTAAAGACAGCAGAAATAAAGATGAATGATGTCTATATTCTCGAGCCATTGTTTTGACCAAAACGTGTACAGTGTGATTGAAGATCGTGCATGAATGGTAACAACAACATATCGTCAATATGGGTACAAGTAGATCGTTAGATTCGTTTACGCCGATGGCTAGTTCTCTTCCGTGAATTTCGAAGGTGTATGAAACTCTTTCGTGTATGTCTCTCCCTCTCGCCCGGAACACCAGACTAGGCGTTTATAGACTGACCCAGTCGGACCGCATTGGACTTCCGCCTAGACTTGGGCGCTGGTACAGGGACACTCAACAACTTCCTGGACTCCCAAGCACCACAAACATGTCTACCATTAGCCTCAATGCACGCCTTTACAGCACTGAGACTCACCTCTTTCCGTTCCCAGCCTTCTTCTCGTCAACCCTACACGACCTGGAACAGAAGGTCAAATTACATCTCGGACATTCGGGGAAGTTTAGTCCCTTTGCAGAACAGACTCCACAAATGACATTCTTCGTTAGCGCCGAGCGTAATTCTGCAGCTGCCAGTTCTGGGTCGATTGTACATATAGAATCGGATTCGGAAGGTTCGAAGGGAAGGCGACGACGTGGTTTGGCCCGAGTCTCAAGAGTGGAATTGTTACTGGTATGAGGGGTTGGGGCTATTTCATTGATATCGGGTGGAGGGAGAGTTTCAGGCGACCTGGACTTGCCCTCATTTGTACTAAGGTGTCTTTCTGGGCGAGACCGGATCGACGATGGCTCATCGTAGATGCTAGAGGATTCTTCCAGTACATTCTCCGGTATATCAGATTCGGCGATATTCGTAGAGGAAGACATTGTTGACCAAGACGACAGTTTGGGCCACCAAGTCTTCGACTGGACCTCGGCTGGTTTGGCCGAAGAAGCTCGTATACGTCTAAGCGAGCTGATCGCCACAGAATCGCTTGACCGTGGCGTAGGTCGCTCTCTGGTGGCAGTGTGTCCGTCTAGAAACATGGAAGCCAAGGATACAGTAGATTTGCCAGAGGGCTGTAATCTAGCCGACATGGTCGACATGATTGAGAATCTGGATGCTGTCGAAGGTATACGGTTATGATTTGGCCTAGCTCGAGTAGGGGCTTGTATATGAGGGAATGGGTATTCAGAATGCGGTGATAGTGGTGTAGCTGTAGGTGGTGGGGATCGGAGGATTATATCCAGCCTCGCGGCCGCTTGGCGTACCAATTCGTCTACTGCCTCCATGCCAGTCTGACCTAGATGAACGACTCGGCGGAAATACGATTCTGACTCAAGCTCTGACCCAGTCATCCCGAGCTGGAGTGTCAATGCTTTACAGGTATGCTCTTGGGACCAGAGAACTCACAAGGTAGTTGACCATGACAGCCATTCCTAATCTAAGCTGCTCCGTCTTCCTGATCTCCTTGCCTTTGCCTTTACCGAGCGAACCTGCGCGGAGGATATCAAGATCGTGGATAGCCTCCATTACTACCCCACCTAGATTCCAGGCATTCCGGCGTTTCTGGTGATCACCCTGAGGTTGCAGGCACGCCGGTAGCTGAGATGATGATATCGGTGGGAGAGATACAGGATCGTGGGCCTGGATCTGCCCGTGTCGATACAGCGATACAAGTGGACTCATCAATTCGTACTGTGTTGTCAGCACGTGATGGATCTTGAGCTTGTACGACGTACGAATAGTTTCAACTGGTCATGCTCGGTACGACCGCCTGAAGCAGTACCCCTGGGAGTACTTCGATCATCTTCGTATGGAGTCTTGAGCAGTGTCGACTCGGTGACGTCGGAGCTATCAGTTGAAGCGATGACGCTGGGTTCGTTGCCCGAGATAGATCCTCTCCTAGACGATGCACGTGTGCTAGGTGTACTCTTCCTATCTCGACGATCGTTCGCAGCGACAGATAGCGAATCATCGTCGCTGGTGTTACTGTCTTGATTGCTGCTTTTCCGCGAATTGACACGAGACTTAGCCATTTCCTCCTCAACTAGCCATCCTAGACCGAGTACAAGCCATCCTCCCGCAATTCCCATACCTTCCACATCCCTCACTGCCCTCTTGCCATCTGTAGGAATCGCCCAACCGACCGCGACTGGTTTGGCCGTACGCACAGGGGACCCGGGAACGGGCGAAGTTGGAGGCGACTTGAATACAAAGTCGCGAAACCGCGTCGTTGCGCTCTTGTTCTCAGTGCTATCGTTGACGGCCGGATTGGGAGGTTCTTTCGAGGTTGATTCGCGTCGTATGAGTCCGGAGCCTCGTGTCAGAAGGTTTCCTAACGCAAGACATGCTCCGGCGGATCGGTGTGGTGGCAAGGCAGCGATAGTGTAGTGTTGCATGGCGATAGATGGTTGATGAGCAATCAAAGCCGTCTACCATGATTAGTTTCTTTCACTCATATGAAACACCTTCACAACAAAACGCCGGGTCGTGTGACCAATGATGACGCTCCTGTGTTGCGTGTGCGGCTGTGTGTGTTGTGTGTTCGTATATCTGAGGTGAACCAAAGGACTCACTTGGGCATCCCACATCAAGCTATCTTCATCAATCGCGTCTTCCGCCTCTTCTGCCTCTCCCTCTCCCACTTCTTCCTCTTCATCATCTTCTGGATCAGAATGATGCTCTCTATAAGATGTGCTAATACCGAAGAGCTTCGCCAGATTGGCGAAAGATCTGTTTCCCTTCACTGACTTCGGGAGAGGCAGGGCTGTCTGCTGACTGGAAGATAGGAGTGAGACGTGATTGCTGTTGGAGTACGACCAAGATCCGCTGTTGGCCATTGAGCGTCACGTCCTTGTTGTGTTGATATGATGTTGGTTATGCTAAGCACAGGACTATTGATGAGACAGATGAAAGGAGAAGATTGACAGAAAAGGGGAGTGAATCATACCCGCCTGTGACTCTCTATCTCAGACACAATTTCCGGGGCTACTGATGTCCGGATAATCAGGGTGTAATTACAACCAGGAACAAGTAATGAATTCTGCTAATTGGCGCATTCCATCTTGCACCTACCTACTCTCCCTATACCCGTCCGGGACAGAGCCATGTAGAGAACAAGTGTCGCACGAGTCCCCACTCTCCAATCAACGAGCCAGCTAGATTACTCTTACGGGGCGAAGCCGGTGTTCTTCGGCTTCTTAGACTCAAGCGAGCCAGTGCCTCACATGTTCTCTGGCCAAGAAGAGTTTTTATAGCTCACTGGCCGGCAGATATATGTGAATTGACCAGAAGCGAGATTGCTCAGGCGTCTGTACCTCAGATGTTTCAATAGAATCGCGGACGAAATTGAATATCATGGTTCCTTGGAAGTAGTACCATTTCCGAATTCCGAGTGACAAGGTGCCACACCCCACATTTACCCCACTTGCACGTGAATGGGCTGGACTTTGGATCATCCTGGCCATCAACCTTACAAGCTATCAAAGTAATGACTATCCGCAATACCGGTCTGACCGTCCTCGCCGGACTAGCAATCCTAGCGAGCCTAGCATACGCATCATCAGGCGACCGTAGCCCGACTTTTCAACAATGCTTGAAGGGCTGCAGGGTCACCTATTGCGATCCGTCGCAACCTCCCATCCCGGCTTACCTTCGGGCGTTTGGGTGGACATGCGAGGACAATTGTCGATACGAGTGTGGACATGCCTTTACAGATATGGTCAGGACTGGCAGTCGGTATCACCAATGTATGTCATCGCCAGCCTCACACCGCCTAGTCTACACCTACCGCATTTCCTGCCATTTAGCTGATGACAGTCTATGGCAAATGGGCATTCTACCGTTTGGGTCCTATACAGGAACCTTTCTCGGTCCTCATGTCGATCGGTAACTTATGGGCACACTGGCAGGGATTCCAGGAAGTGAGAAGGCGAGTCAGTGGGGATAACCGGATGAAGAAATGGTTAATCGCCTTGGCTATCATACAGATGAACACCTGGATATGGAGTGCCGTCTTCCATACTAGAGGTACGACTACATTTTACGGGCAGATCAGCCAGACTGACGCTCAGACGTACCGCTGACTGAACGATTCGACTACTTCTCAGCCACCGTCACTATCGCCTCTTCCCTCTTGTTCACCATTACTCGAACTTGGCTGCTCCAGACCCCCAACAAAACCTCACGACTCCTCCTTCCTGTCTCAGCCGGTGTTATCTTCATCATTTATCTACACTTCAGCTACCTCCTATCTTTCCCACTAGGTCAATTTCCTTATGGCTACCATACGAAATTCAACGTCATCCTCGGAATGGTGCATAACCTGTTATGGATCTTATGGAGTCTTCGATTCGTCGTCAGATTCCCAAAAATGCACGTAGGAACCAAGTACACATTCGAGTACCCCAAACCTTACCCTCCTCGTGATCCACTCGATCGACCTCGACAGAGAGATGGGATGACCCCGCTGGCCTTGGTCGTTGTCATGACTATCGCCATGTCATTGGAACTACTCGATTTCGCACCGATCGCTCGAATCGTCGATGCCCATTCATTATGGCACGCCGCCACTATCCCAATCGCTCTTGGTTGGTGGACATTCCTATGCAACGACGCTGTGGAATTCGAGGGCTGTATCATGGGCAAGCCAGCTACTATTGTTGATGAGGTGGCTCCTCTACTTAATGGATCAGGAAGACAACCCGTCTCGCATCCTGAACCGGTCGTTCCACCCACAAAGACCCCAGATTATATCACCATAGCAGCAAATCAAGCGGGGTCTAGCCGTCCGCGGGGTAGTATAGTCAAGGAAGACCGGCAGGATTAGGCAGACGCCCGGTTCTTTAGATGCATACAACATTTCAAATATGGTAGATTAGCTCACTACTCTGGCCATATATCGCGCCATTGCAGATCTATCGAGCTCTCGGGTCCGACCTGACTACTATCCTTCTGCGCATCATTAGAGGCATCCAGCTCTCCTGTGTATCCCGGCACAGGCCTATCCTCCTCCCCGTCGTTAGCGTTCCTCGACTTTGTTGAGGCCGAAGGCGTGGCAGCCGCGGCTACTCGCCTGTGAGTGAATGGGTTGATGACTCTCGACACCGGTGGATACGATATTGTGCCCTTGGCATCGCCTGAGGAACGTCGAAGATGAAAGACTTTGGCAAAGGTTTCAACCATGTCCACGATATCGCTCCAATCCGTCATCTTCCCTGGACCTGATGTCAGTAAGGCCAATGGCGAATGCTCACCTTCATCTCCACAAGCCAACATGCCGGCTCCTTGAGGGCCCGAAACCAAGTATCCCAATTTCTGCTGGAGGCATTGTAGGTGTTCGGCAGTGAAAGGGTGGGAGTACATGTGAGTATTCATTGCTGGGCAGAGGATTACTGGTGTCGAAGGCGGTAGAGCCCGGAGCAGTGATAGCTGTTGTCAATACAAGACCAGAGAAGTCTGCAAGAGGATCATACCGGCAGATTGTCACACATTCCTGCTGCCAATTTTGCGAGAAAATTGGCCGAACAGGGAGCGACGACGACCATGTCGGCCCATCTTCTCAGCTGTCGGTCAGCGGTAATGTGGCTGTACTCAAAGAGCTCATACTTCTATATGCAATATTGGATCACCCAATTTCGTCCAATCCTGGACGGTCAGCTTCGGACATCAAGCTAACCATTGACGAACACTCCACTCGTCGCTATCATGCCATATGCGCACACCGTCCTCTTCGTTCTTGTTGCCCATTCCGCCAGGACCGAGCCCCGAAGCAAGGCTGATCTGCTCATCCACTTGCTCTTGAGTGTAGAAGTGTCTTGAATTGTCAGTCCCAATAACCTGGACATCCACCCCTCCATTCTAGTCAGTCAGCCTCTGGGCCGCCCGCAAGTGATGCATACACACTTTTGACAGCTCTCCTACTATCAATGGCAGTTTCACACTGGCAACACTACCGCTGGTAATGATGACTACCCTAAAGATACCATCGTATGTGACCGGTTTGTAATCTGCCGAAATGAATGGTTTTCGAGCCTTTGTACGGCGTCGCGGTAGACCCATTGCCGGTGTCGAGGGTCCAGCGATATTCCTGGCCTCATTGAAGTCGTTGCCATGAGGTCCACTCTCTGCCCATGCGATACCCATGGTGTATAGATGATTCTTGGCGGTGACGCTGGAACCCGGTCCAATAAAGAGGTAGCTTTTACCGACCCCCCTTAATGAGTATTGAATTATTTCCTCAAGTGGCATATTCCAGACGCGTCAAAGCATAATAAATCCAAACAAACGGGATAGAGAGAGGACCCTCGAAAAGTCAGAAGAACAGTCTAATTCATCAATCAATCAATCAACCTATTCATCCTTACTTTACCCCCCTTACACTCTTTACACAGCATGTCAAAGGTCAATCCCTTAGCCGCCTCCCTACCCCCACCAGGACCTCTGTACACCTTGATCACTTCTACATGGTCTGCTCTAGGTCTACCAAAACCTTCCATCGAACATGTTACATGGGTTCCAGGACAAAGCGCTATCTCAACCAACAAGGAGGTTGTCATTTGCATTGGAACTTACTTGTTGATCATCTTTGGTGGTCGTGAACTCATGCGGTAAGTCGGGGATCTATGCTGCTTCTTGGCTTTACGAGGTCGCCAGTGTTTTTTTGGAGCGGTCCGGGTGAACGGGGCCTCATCCTGCTGTGGGTGTAGGAGGAGGAAGAGCTGGATAGTCAGGCGGGCCAGCGAGCGAGGCCAAAGGGAAAAGCTGTTAAGGGAGCATGCCCGACCGGAAGGAGGGCCCATAGAGGCTGCCTGTGGAGCTGGACCACTCTATAATGGTCCTTTCGGATCAGAATTTCGAGCTGATAAACAGGTCGCGACCAGCTTTCAAGCTCACTGCACTCTTTCAGATCCACAACTTGATCCTTACCTCTGGATCTCTTGTTCTATTGCTCCTCATGCTAGAGGAAGTGTGAGTCATATCACACGAAGAAATGATGTTCCCTGACATTTAGTATTCCTATGTACTTCAAGCAAGGACTGCTCTTCTCCATTTGCAACACCAAGGCCTTCACTGCTGTACGTAGCTCTCGGTGTTCCAAGAGTCGCATAGTTGACGAAATAGCGTCTCGTCACCTACTACATGATCAACTACTACATCAAATACGT
>Ga0265780_10008546_pt1 | contig 12427 bp, 9 predicted proteins | sample P1T30metagenome_FD_192432 | JGI IMG/M metagenome (GOLD analysis project Ga0265780, IMG submission 192432) | Plant litter microbial communities from East Loma Ridge, Irvine, California - P1 T30 | ecosystem: Environmental > Terrestrial > Plant litter > Unclassified | place: USA: California...
ATTCATTTTTGGCGGACGCAGTACTTACGCCAATTGGCTTTTGAAAAAGTTGCCTAAAGAATATAAAAACAGTCGTGCTACATTTTATGATCTCAGTTTAGGCATAAGTCATCAAATCAACGAAAAAAACAATCTTTATTTCAGTGGGTATTACAGTGCCGATAGTTTCAGGCTAAATAGCGATACTTCATACGCTTATGGCAACCGCAACTTTTCGGTAAAATGGAAGCATAATTATAATAACAAGTTATACAGTGTTATTACAGGTGGTTATGACCGGTATCAATACAATGTTTCGAGTACTTTAAACCCGGTTAATGCCTATAAATTTAATTTTGATATAGGTCAAATTAATTTTAAGGCCGATTTTAGTTATTTCCTTAATCCAAAACACACGCTATCTTTTGGTTTAAACAGTATACGTTACCAGTTAACGCCTGGAACAAATATGCCGGTGGGTAATGAGTCTTTAACCACACCTGAAAAAGTACCTGGCGAACAAGCGTTAGAAAGTGCATTGTATCTGGGCGATAAATTTAACGTTACCGAAAACTTTTCTATTAATATGGGGGTGCGTTACTCCTTGTTTAATTACCTGGGTCCGCAAACTATTAATAATTACGCCCCTAACCTGCCGCGTACTACAATCAACTTGTTAGATAGTACTACTTACGGCAGCAATAAATTTATTAAGACTTATGGCGGCCCAGAGATCAGGATATCGGCACGATATATTTTGTCCGAAAATTTTTCTATCAAGGCCGGTTACAACACACTGAGGCAGTATATTCATTTACTGTCTAACACAACAGCTATATCGCCAACGGATGTTTGGAAACTAAGCGACCCTAATATTAAACCACAATTTGGCGATCAAATAGCTTTAGGCTTATATAAAAACCTGAGTGCAAACACTATCGAAACATCGGTAGAAGTATACTATAAACGATTAAAAAACTATCTGGATTATAGAAGCGGTGCGGTTTTAGTGCTTAATCAGAACATTGAAACCGATGTACTCTCTACCCGTGGTAAAGCTTACGGTGCAGAGTTTATGGTGAAGAAAACTACCGGCAAGCTAAACGGCTGGATAAGTTATACTTACTCCCGTACTTTCCTTAAACAGGATGACCCTAATGCCGGCGAACTGATTAATGGCGGTAAGTATTATCCGGCTAACTACGACAAACCACACAGTTTTAACTTAATTGGAAACTATCGCTTTACACACCGTTACAGTGTATCATTAAACACCGTTTACAGCACAGGCAGGCCGCTTACATTGCCCGTAGCTAAATTTTATTATGCCGGTGCCGAGCGGGTATTTTACTCCGAAAGAAATCAATACCGTATTCCCGATTTCTTCCGAACCGATTTTTCTATCAATATCGATGGAAACCACAAAGTAAATCAACGCTTTCATAACTCCTGGACAGTGGGTGTTTACAATGTTACCGGCCGTCGTAATGCCTATTCAACTTATTTTGCACAGGAGGCTGGTGTAATAAACGGATATAACTTATCCATTTTTGCTAATCCATTTCCATTCATAAATTATAATATCCGTTTTTAAGCAGGATGTAGTTCATAGGTTTAACCATGCGAAGAATTAATTATATAATTATTTTACTCATGCTGCTGGGGGCATTCGCTTGCAAAGAGCGCTTTAACCCGCCGGAGGTTGATACCAATTTGAACTACCTTACCGTAGAGGGATTGATCAATACCAGCGGTGTTGATTCTACCATCATCAGGGTAAGCCGCACGGTTAAGCTAACCAATAAGGTAACGTTTCAACCGGAGCTAAAGGCTACATTAACTATTGAAAGTAACGATAACACGGTAAAGCGTAATTTAGCCGAACGCAGCCTTGGGGTATATTATGCTCTGCCCTTTGCTTTGGATGCCACCAAGCAGTACCGCTTACGGATCAAAACTGCAGCCGGAAAAGAATATGTTTCAGCTTTTACCGAGGTAAAGGCATCGCCACCTATTGATGAGGTGGGGTTTGAAGCGCAAACCACGGGCGAGCCGGGGATACAGATTTATGCCAACACCCGCGATGCCACCAACAAATCGAGATACTACAAGTGGGATTTTGTAGAAACTTACGAGTTTAACTCCCGCACCTTTTCTTCCTATATAGCTGAGAACAGAGAAATCCGGCCAAGAAATTTACTAACAGAAGATATCTATACTTGCTGGAGAACGGTAAACTCAAACACCATTGTGCTGGCCTCCACTGCAAAACTGACTAATGATGTGCTCAATAAAACACCCATAGAGCGGATACCTCCTAATAACGAAAGATTGGGAATCAGATACAGCATCCTGGTTAACCAGCAGGTGCTCACCAAAGATGCGTTCGACTTTTGGGAGATACTAAGGAAGAATACTGAACAGGTAGGCAGCATATTTGATGCACAACCCTCACAACTGCAAGGCAACATACATTCGGTAAGTAACCCTGATGAAATTGTAATAGGCTTCATTAGTGCAGGTACCGTACAGCACAAGAGATTGTTTATTGATGCAGCGACACTACCCCGGCAATTTTGGTACATTAAGCCTGCAGCTTGCCCGGAGGATACCATCTACCGCAACGAATATTCGACAGCATTTTTTTCAGGATCAGGCTCTCAGATACCGGTTCAAGGTATTCCTGCCGGCCCCGGACCTCCAATTGCCTATACAACAACATCAACAGCTTGTATTGATTGCACGTTGAGGGGAACCAAGATTAAACCATCTTTTTGGCCAGCTTTTTAGAATTATGAACAAACTTTTAAGATGTATTAAACTATAACATGTTTATCACCTGTTTTAGATGAAGAGAATTAACTACTTACCCATCATATTGCTGCTGCTGGGGGTATACGCTTGTAAAGAGCGCTTTAACCCGCCCGAGGCAGATACCAATCTAAACTACCTTACGGTAGAAGGGTTGATCAATACCAGTGGGGTAGATTCTACCATCATCGGGGTAAGCCGTACCGTAAAGTTAACCACCAAACTTGCCCGGCAGCCCGAACTGAAAGCAATACTTACGATTGAGAGTAACGATAATACAGTAAAACGCAATTTGGCAGAACGCGGCAACGGTGTATACTTTTCACTGCCTTATGCATTCGACCCGGCCAAGCAATACCGCTTAAGAATTAAAACGGCAACAGGGAAAGAGTATCTTTCTGATTTTACCGAAGTCAAGGCATCTCCACCTATTGACGAGGTGGGATTTGATGCACAAACCACGGGCGAGCCCGGTATACAGATTTATGCCAACACCCGCGATGTCACCAATAAGTCAAAGTATTACAAATGGGACTTTGTAGAAACTTATGAATTTGACTCCAGGGTTTTTGCCGGCTATATAGCCGATAACGGAAATATAAGGCCAAGATTACCATCAGAAGATATATTTACTTGCTGGAGAACTGTGAAGTCAAACACCATCGTGCTGGCTTCCACTGCAAAACTGACCAATGATGTGCTCAATAAAACACCTATAGAAAGGATACCCCCTAACAATGAAAGATTGAGTAAAAAATACAGCATCATGGTTAACCAGCAGGTGCTTACTAAAGAGGCATTTGGCTTTTGGGAGATAATGAGAAAGAATACCGAGCAGGTGGGCAGCATATTTGATGCACAACCTTCACAACTGCAAGGCAACATACATTCGGTAAGTAACCCCGAAGAGATTGTGATAGGCTACATTAGTGCAGGTACAGTGCAGCACAAAAGGTTTTTTATTGATCCAGCAACAATACCCCGGCAGTTTTGGTATATCAGGCGTGAAACTTGCCCCTATGACACCATAAAGGTTCAAGACTATTCAACAGCATTTTATATAGGCTTTCAAATACCGGCTCTACCTGTTTACAAAGGCAATGGACCTCCAATTGGTTATTTAACAGCATCAACAGATTGTGTTGATTGCACGTTGAGAGGAACGAACATTAGACCAGCTTTTTGGCCAGCTTTTTAAGATCATATATAAATCATAGCATGTTAAATACGAGTTTTCAAAGATGAAGAGGATTAAGTGCATACTTTTCTTGCTTACTGTGCTGGGGGCATACGCTTGTAAAGAGCGCTTTCAACCGCCCGAAGTTGATACGAACTTGAATTACCTTACGGTAGAAGGTTTGATCAATACCAGTGGGGTGGATTCTACCATCATTAAGGTAAATCGTACGGTTAAGCTAACCAATAAAGTAGCTATACAGCCTGAAATAAAAGCGATACTTACGATTGAGAGTAACGATAATACAACAAAACGCAATTTAGAGGAACGCGGCAATGGGGTGTATTTTTCGTTACCCTTTGCCCTTGACCCTGTTAAGCAATACCGCTTAAGAATTAAAACAGCGGCCGGTAAAGAGTATGTTTCAGACTTTACGGAGGTAAAGGTATCGCCACCTATTGATGCCTTGGGTTTTGAAGCGCAAAGCACAGGGGCACCCGGGGTACAAATTTATGCTAACACGCATGATGTCACCAACAAGTCGAGATATTACAAATGGGATTTTGTAGAAACCTTTGAGTTCAATTCCAGGAATTTTTCTGCTTGGATATTCGATAATCGTGTGGATAGGCCAAGAAATTTGTTAACAGAAGATATATATACCTGCTGGAAAACCGTTAAATCGAACACTATTGTACTCGCATCTACGGCAAAGCTAACTAACGATGTACTTAATAAAGCGTCCATCGAAAGAGTTCCGCCCAGCAACGAAAAACTGGGTGTAAGGTACAGCATCCTGGTTAACCAACAAGTACTAACCAAAGAAGCGTTCGACTTTTGGGAAATATTAAAGAAAAACACCGAGCAGGTAGGCAGCATATTTGATGCGCAGCCTTCGCAGCTTAAAGGGAACATTCATTCGGTAAGTAACCCGGATGAGGTTGTAATAGGCTACATGAGTGCAGGAACAGTGCAACACAAAAGACTGTTTATTGACGAAACAGAAATACCCCGCAACTTTAAGTACGTTAAGCCTGCAGCATGTAAGGTAGATACTATCCCGCGCGCCCAATTTCCGAATATATTTTATTCCGGTTATCAAATACCTGTTGATGCTCTTTTTGACCCTCCTCCGTTACCTCCCCCTCCTAAAGCATTTACAACAACATCAACAGCTTGTATAGATTGCACGTTGAGAGGCACTAAAATCAAACCCGAATTTTGGCAATAATATTAGGATTACATGTATAAATATTTAAAATATAGTTTAGTAACAGTCTATTCAATTATCTTATACTAAGATGAGGAGATTTAACTACATACTTACTGTATTGCTGATGCTGGCCACCTTTGCTTGCAAAGAGCGTTTTAACCCGCCGGAGGTAGATACCAACCTGAATTACCTTACGGTAGAGGGGTTGATCAATACCAGTGGAGTAGATTCTACCATCATCAGGGTAAGCCGCACGGTTAAGCTAACCAATAAAACAACCCTGCAACCCGAACTAAAAGCTATATTGACTATTGAAAGTAGCGATAATACGATAAAACGCAATTTAACCGAACGGAGTTTCGGCGTATATTATGCGCTGCCCTTTGCTCTGGATGCCACCAAGCAGTACCGCTTACGGATCAAGACTGCAGCCGGAAAAGAATATGTTTCAGATTTTACCGAGGTAAAGGTATCACCACCTATTGACGAGGTGGGGTTTGATGCACAAACCACGGGCGAGCCGGGGATACAGATTTATGCCAACACCCGCGATGCCACCAACAAATCGAGATACTACAAGTGGGACTTTGTGGAAATTTACGAATTTGACTCCAGGGTCTATACTGGCTATATAGCCGACAACAGAAACATCAGGCCAAGAAACTCAATAACAGAAGATATTTTCACTTGCTGGAGAACGGTAAACTCAAACACCATTGTGCTAGCCTCCACTGCAAAACTGACTAATGATGTACTCAATAAAACACCCATAGAGCGGATATCCCCTAACAATGAAAGATTAAGTAAAAAATACAGCATCCTGGTTAACCAGCAGGTGCTAACCAAAGATGCGTTCGACTTTTGGGAGATACTGAGAAAGAATACTGAGCAGGTAGGCAGCATATTTGATGCACAACCCTCACAACTGCAAGGCAACATACACTCGGTAAGTAACCCTGATGAAATTGTGATTGGCTACATTAGTGCAGGTACCGTACAGCACAAGAGGATTTTTATTGATCCAGCGGCAATACCAAGGGAATTTCGGTATATCAAGCCTCCAACTTGTCCTTTTGACACCATAAAGGTTCAAGACTATTCAGGATTTTATTCTGGCTATCAAATACCGATTTTGCCTGTTTATGATGGCCCCGGAGCTCAAATTGGTTATTTAACAACATCAACAGCTTGTATAGATTGCACGTTGAGGGGAACCAATATTAGACCATCTTTTTGGCCAGCTTTTTAAGAATTATGAACAAACTTGAAAATATACTAAACCGTAGCATGTTTTATTAGCTGCTTTTTAAAGATGAAAAGAATTAATTACTTAACTGTTATATTGCTTCTGCTGGGGGTATACGCTTGTAAAGAGCGCTTTAACCCGCCCGAGGTGGATACCAATTTGAACTACCTTACGGTAGAAGGATTGATTAATACCAGTGGTGTAGATTCTACCCTTATCAAGGTAAACCGTACAGTTAAGTTAACCAACAAAGTAGCCCAGCAGCCCGAACTGAAGGCGGTACTCACTATTGAAAGTAACGATAACTCAATAAAACGCAATTTAGAGGAACGCGGCAACGGGGTATATTTTTCGCTACCCTTTGCCCTTGACCCCGCTAAGCAATACCGCTTAAGAATTAAAACCGCAGCCGGAAAAGAATATTTGTCAGATTTTACTGAAGTAAGGGTATCGCCACCTATTGATGCCTTGAGCTTTGAGGCGCAAAGCACAGGGGCACCCGGGGTACAAGTATATGCTAACACGCATGATGTAACCAACAAGTCGAGATATTACAAATGGGATTTTGTAGAAACTTACGAGTTTAAGTCTCTAAATTATTCTCAATGGATATTTGATAACACAAACTTCAGGGCCAGAGATTTAACAAAGGAAGACATACATACCTGCTGGAAAACGGTTAAGTCCAATACCATTGTATTAGGCTCCAGTGCAAAACTCACTAATGATGTGCTAAACAAAACGCCTATTGAGAGAGTACCTCCTAATATTGAAAAGTTAAGTGTAAAGTACAGCATCCTGGTTAACCAGCAGGTGCTAACTAAAGAAGCGTTCGAGTTTTGGGAAATATTGAAGAAAAACACTGAGAAGGTAGGCAGCATATTTGATGCGCAGCCTTCGCAGCTAATGGGTAATGTTCATTCGGTAAGTAACCCTAATGAGATTGTGATAGGCTATATCAGCGCAGGGACACTACAACATAAAAGGCTATTTATTGATGCATTTGATTTACCAACAGAATTTAGGTACGTTAAGCCTGCAGTATGCCGCGTTGATACGATTAAGCGAGCTCAATTTCCCGAGATATTTTATGCCGGAGACCATATACCGGTTGATGCTTTCTTTCCTCCGCCCACTATCCCTCCAACGCCTCCATATCCTTATGCGATAACAACCACATCTACCGCATGTATAGACTGCAGAGCAAGAGGAACTAATATTAAACCAGATTTTTGGCAATAAAATTTAAGACCATGTACAAACCTTTAAAACATATATTAACAATAACCAGTTTTACCACCTTGATAAAACTGTCGGGTATGGCACAGGTAGCACCCGAGGTACAAAACCGCTTTGTGGCTTATCAAAACGCAGCACTACAGGAAAAGCTGTATGTACATACCAACAAAAATTTCTATTTAACCGGTGAAATACTTTGGTTTAAGCTCTATAATGTTGAAGGTACTTCTAACCGCCCGTTAGATTTAAGCAAAGTAGCTTACGTTGAAGTGTTAGGTGCCGACCATACGCCTGTAATGCAAGCCAAAATTGCGTTAAAAGACGGCGTAGGCAGTGGTTCTCTTTATGTTCCGGCTTCTGTAGCTAATGGAAATTACCAGTTACGGGCTTATACCAGCTGGATGAAAAACTTTAATCCTGACTATTTTTTTGAAAAAACAATTACGATTGTTAACGCACAAAAATCGCCTGAACAACTGGTTGCCGCTGAAAAAACACCTTACGATATACAATTCTTTCCCGAAGGAGGCCACTTGGTTAAGGGGTTGAGCGGTAAAGTGGGTTTTAAAGTAACAGGAACCAATGGCAAGGGTATCACTGCATTTAACGGGGCCATTGTTAATCAGAAAAATGATACTGTTGCCCGGTTTAAGCCATTAAAATTTGGCATTGGCAGCTTCGACTTCTTACCTGTAGCCGGCAATACCTACAAGGCCGTGTTAAAAATCAACAACCAACAGGTATTAAAAGATATTCCTGTTGCTGAAGACCAGGGCTACACCATGCAAACCACCGACAAAGGCAGCAGTTGGGAAATTAAAGTTCAGAGTGCCGGTATTGCTGCCGAGAACGTTATGTTATTTGCCCATACCCGCCAGGTAGTTAAGCAAGCTCAGAGCGCCATATTAAGCAATGGTTCGGTAACTTTTAACATTGATAAAAGTAAGCTGGATGAAGGCCTAAGCCACATTACTTTATTTAATGGCAGGCAGCAGCCGGTATGCGAGCGCCTGGTATTTAAACGTCCTGCAAAAAAGTTGGCCATTGGTGCTCTAACAGATAACCCGGTGTATGGCACGCGTAAAAAGGTAGGTTTAAATATTGAAACCAAAAATCAGAACCAAAGCCTGATGGCTGCCAATTTATCAGTTTCAGTTTTTCAGGCCGATTCGTTGCAAAGCTTAAATGAACAGGATATAGCCAGCTATTTGTGGCTAAGCTCAGATTTGCGTGGCAGTATTGAAGGGGGCGGGTACTATTTTGAGCAAGGCACCGAACATGATGAAGCCTTAAACAACTTACTTATTACTCAAGGCTGGCGCAGGTTTGAATGGAATAAAGTATTAACCGGAAAGCCCGATATTAAATTTTTACCTGAGCATACCGGCCATATAGTTACCGGTAAACTGGTTAACAACAATACTGGTACCGCTGCATCAAATATTATAGCTTATCTGGCTATACCGGGCAAACGCGTACAACTGTTTCCTGCCCGCAGCGACTCTACAGGCCGGTTGCTTTTTAATACCAAAGATTTTTACGGGTTAAGCGAGTTGGTGATCCAAACCAATACGCAATACGACAGCACGTATAAAGTACAAATTGTAAACCCGTTTGCAGAGCAGTATTCAAGTACCTCTGTTCCGTCGTTTAACCTGAGCGAGGGCATGCAAAGTGCATTAGAGAGCAACAGCCTGAACATGCAGGTTCTTAATGTATACACTGCAACCAAACTAAGGCAGTTTTACGATGCAGGGGTTGATAGTGCTGCATTTTTTGTTAAGCCCGATAAATCTTACCTGCTCGATAATTATGTTCGCTTTACTACTTTTGAAGAGGTGCTGCGCGAATACACTTCATGGCTTACCGTGGCTAAAAGACGTGGAAAATTTAAGGTTACTATGTTTAGTGACGCCAAGCTTTTAGAAGAAGACCCACTGGTGTTATACAATGGCATACCGGTATTTGATATGAACAAGGCCTTTGCCATTGACCCGCTTAAAATTAAAAAGCTTGACGTTGTGAACACCCGTTATTATTACGGACCGGCCCGCTTTGATGGTGTGCTGAGCTTAACCGGTTATAAAGATGACTTGGCGGGCTTAGAAATAGACCCGCGTGCTTTGGTGCTCGATTATGAGGGTTTGCAGTTACAGCGCAAATTTTATTCGCCGGTGTATGATACCGAAGAACAGCGTAACAGCCGTTTACCCGATTTTAGAAATGCCTTGTACTGGCAGCCTGAGGTTAATACCAATGCACAAGGGAAAACCAACCTGTCATTCTACACGTCAGACCAGCCGGGTAAATATATCGGCATTATCCAGGGCTTAACATCAACGGGCGAAGCCGGAAGCAAGTACTTTACCTTTGAGGTTAAAAAGTAAGTACAAAATATCAGTTGCAGTATTTGGCCAGGTAACTATCGGCCAAATTACTGCCTGTATCGCGTATAAATTTCCAGTCTTTACAGGCGCCTTCTTTATCGCCTTGTTTTAGCTTTTGGCCAGCCTGTTCAAGCAGGTCTTTCCAAAGGTCTTCATCAATGCCTAACTCGGTTTTTAAGGCTTGTATGGTACCTTCTTTTTGTTCGTCGGCTTTACCGGCACGCTTGTTAATGTAGTAGTTGGTTACCGCGTTCTCGAGTTCCTGCCGCTTTTGGTAGGTAGCAATGGCCTCATTCATAGTCATTACAGTGCCGGTACGTTTTTGACATTTAATATAATCAGGCCTGAAGCGGATGGGCAAAACAACCCTAACCGCATTTTTATAACCTGCAGGTACCTGCCATTTACCCGAAGTTAGCTTAACTACCCTTATGGCTTCATCATCCAGATCAATACCAAGGCCTTGCTGTACCCTGGCATCGGTAACCTGGCCGGTAGTACTTACTAAAAAGCTTACCTGTATAGTGGCTTCGATGCAGTTTTGGCTCGAAAACTCAGGATAGATAATTTTGCCGGAAATGAAATTATCGAGTGCGGCTTGTCCGCCTTTGAAGGTAGGTTGCGCCTGAGCTACAGAAAAACAGGCAAGGCATATGAGTATAATGGAGGAGATAACTTTTTGCATTTTAAAAATAATTTAAGCCTACCGTTATTGCGAGGTGCGAAGCAATCGCTGCACGATAGCTTACAGCTTTATAAGCCTACGCAGAGATTGCTTCGCACCTCGCAATGATGTCTTGCTTTGCATTTTAAATCAATTACTTAATTAAAACACTAACAGTTAAATCAGATTATAGTTGCGCTGTAAAACTTTAAAATCAAATCAGGGTCGGGAATGTTATCCTGGTATTGTTCTTTTTCCGAAAAGCGGCACACACCGGGGTAGTCTCCGGCGTTGCCCTGCATATCAAACATTAATTGAAAATGCAGGTGTGGGGGCCAGCTTCCATTTTCCCTTTCGGTGCCAAAGGTGGCTATCTGTTGGTTTTTTTCAATAGGTTCACCTACTTGCAGGTGCTGTAAACTATTGGCGCTTAAATGCCCGTAAAGGCTGTATAAAGGTAAGCCATCAAGCTGGTGCTGTAATATTATGGTGGGGCCGTAATCGCCAAAACGATCATTATTTTGAAAGCTGTGAACGGTGCCCTGCAAAGGAGCATAAACGGGTGTACCAGCTGCGGCCCATATATCCATGCCTAAATGTAAACGGCGCGGTTCTTCATTGGCGGTATCAAACAGCGCACTCCTGGCATATAAGGTACGGTGTTCCATATAACCACCAATACCGTAGCGGCAATGGTTTTGCAAAAGTTGCTGGTTAACCCAGTTGCTAAACCTTGCGGTATCGGCAATGCCTTCGGCCGACAGGTCATTATTGCTGGCCGTAAAATTAAATGGAAGTAGTTTGTCGGTAGCAGCATCAAAATCTACTACTTTGCCAATCTGTTCGGGGTGTTCAAGAATATAACCGGCCAATTGCTCATGCCTGTTCATGCTATTCCTCTTCGTCGGGCTGGCGTGGCTCCTTACTTATCTTGTCAAAAATTTTATCCATCCGCTCTACATACTCGTTGGTGTCATCTACAAAGAACTCCAATTGGGGTATAACCCTTACCTGGTCTTTAATGCGTGCCCCTAATTTGTAACGAATTTCGTTAGCGTGCGATTTAACTATTTGCAATGATTGCTGTACGTTGGCATTATTAAAAAAGCTCAGGAAAACGCGGGCAATGGCCAAATCGGGCGTAACCCGTACTTTGGTAATAGTAACCAGGGTGTTGGGTAAATAATTCATCCCTTCACGCTGAAATATAGCGGCCAGGTCTTGCTGTAAAACACCGGCAAATTTTTGTTGACGTTTTGATTCCATAATTTTGTTTAAGGAAGGTGAAAGGTTAAAAGTAAAAGCTGAAAATAGAAAATTGGTTTGCCGGCTTGCTTATTTTTTGACGAACCTTTATATTTCAACGGCTGTATTAACCTATTAATTGCATAAATCCTGGGGTATTTCTTTAGTGATCTTCAGTACCTTTTTAACCACTAATGTACTATCGTATTCCGACCCCAGTCCTTCGTTCTCAGATGCTATTTTGATGCCCTCCACCTCTACGTAAACAGGCTCGTAGGGTTTCTCAAAATTCATTTGTGTGTATTTGAGCTCTAATTGTGCCGAACTATCGGCTACCCAATATTCATGAGGGTCATCGCAATTTTTAAATGATCTTGATTCGGGGCCAAAGCTGTACAAGCCTTTAAAAACCTGCGCCTCGTTAGTTCTTTTTTCGTTGCGGTTGCAAGAGCAGCACAGCACCACA
>Ga0265780_10008547_pt1 | contig 12427 bp, 13 predicted proteins | sample P1T30metagenome_FD_192432 | JGI IMG/M metagenome (GOLD analysis project Ga0265780, IMG submission 192432) | Plant litter microbial communities from East Loma Ridge, Irvine, California - P1 T30 | ecosystem: Environmental > Terrestrial > Plant litter > Unclassified | place: USA: California...
ACGTCTTACACAACACCGAATGCAACACGTTCATTTGCGAAGTGTTGGTGTGGTTCAGAATCAGGACAGAGCCACATTCGTGGCGTAGTCATACCGAATTGTTACCTCGTGTTCGCTACTCGGATATGCGTTTCTTCCATTGGCCAACCTGTCCCATTGAGGCTGTGAAGTGTGGCACAGCGACCGTTCAGTAAATACCAATGATGTCGCTTCAGGACGACGCCACTATATGCACTGCAAGCTCACCGGTATTGGCCCCGCGTCAAGCTCAGCCTACTTGCCCCAAACTTCTTCTCTCGCATCAGCAACCACGGCGTCTTTTGACCACCAACCTTTGGGGCATGTACCATCACTATTGCACATGAAGAGCTGTGTACCAACGCGACAACGAATCTGCGCTGACAGCCCCCCGCAAACAAGAGCTACACCAATGAATGAATGCAAGGCTTGTTTAGCTACCCCCGCAACGCAGCCTTGTGACAACGCAGACTTCGCAGCAGTGCCAGAACGTACTCCGGTCTTACCCCCACGATGGAAAACAACCTTAGTGCAATCGACAACGTCACTACACTCAAGGAATCGCTCGAAACCGTTTCGCGAAGCGATGATATCTGTGTCGAAAAGAACGGTGAATACATCATCGACGATGTAGAGCGCCTCACCTTCGAATGCAAGGCGGTGCTCGGTAAAGGCGGAGATGCCGTTGTGGAAAAGGTGCAACATAGAATTACGAAAGCAATCTTTGCAAAGAAAGTAATCCAGTTTCCTCACAAGAAGGCTAAAGGCAGAGATCAGGCGAAAGGGCGATATTACAATGAGGTCGCAATCATTCGGAAGCTTAAAGCTCATCCCCACATGATTGAGCTATTTGCTACATACATGACACCCCAATCAGGTGGCTTAATTCTGTCTCCAGCTGCAGACCAAGGCGATTTGAAACAATACCTCGAACACTACGTCGATGCACTCGATGATTCCACGACAGCGCCTGCAGTCATAGCTAGGATGACTACTGTCCTGGAGAAGACCTTTGGATGTTTGTCAAGTGGACTCGCACATATGCACGCAATGGGTATCCGTCATAAAGATATTAAGCCGGCGAATATCTTGATTCACAAAGGAGCGGTTGTCTACACTGACTTCGGCGCATCGAAAGACACCCTGGAAGAGAGAGAATGTACAACAGAAGGAAGACCTGACTTCTTGACGAGAAAGTACTCTGCGCCTGAGGTACTCGAGTACGAGAAGAGGAACTTTGCTGCAGATGTATTCTCTCTGGGTTGCGTCTTTGTTGAGGTACTTCTACGCTTATGTGGCCTGACAGAACATGAGGACTTGAAGGCTGAGGGCTACTCAGGCATCATGGATGCGCTCCATACTCTTCTTCCTTCCGCAGGAATTCCATCAAAACTTTCATGTCTTCGGGAGATCATCATCGCAATGACAGCAAGGGAAGCGAAGAGTCGTCCTGATTCAGCAAAGATCGCAACAGATATCTGTTCCCATGATGGCTTGTCGTGCTTACAATGCCATGTCACCAAGGACCAAGTACAGCCACTACAGTTACAGCCATCAGCTCCAGGGCCTCCTGCTCCAGAGTCACCAGCTCCAGAACCCCCAACTCTAGAATCGCCAACTTTAGAATCGCCAAGTTCAGGACCATCAACTCCAGATTCACTAGTCCCAGAATCACCAGAATCATCAGAATCACCAGAACCACCAGGAATACAATCACAACTACGACAATCAGAAACCCAACAACCACGAGCTTCACAACTGCAACCTCCCCAGTCGCTGGCTCTACAACCACAGCCTCAAATTCAACAGCCAACACATAACGCACAAGCGAAAGCTTCTCAACTTCAAATTTCACAGCTACAGCAGGTATTGCCAGAGCAATCAGATCCATTTACGTCACAACCTGCATGGAATCCGCACTTCCAGAGGTATCTTCATGTACAGTTCCATGAACAGTACCAGAGATGGTTTTGGAATCACCATGATGGTAAGGCGTTGGCTCAGGAAGCACACAAATTGGCTAACTGTCATTAGGCCAAAGCTGGGTGTTCTTCGACTGGATTCCTCTAGATATTGCTGCGCGGTCCTTAGTCCAGCCACGGGTCCAGCCTCAAATCCAACCTCAACCCCAACTCCAGCTTCAACCAGGTGTCAACCAGTTCTATTCAGATCTATCACCTATGCGATTTGACTCTAAGACCTTGCCAGCCAGTCGTCGCCAAGGGAATCGCATAACTGGCTCATGGGACGGTACAAATGTAACGCCTGATAGTCATTATGAACGTCTTGATCCCAGCAAGTCACCATTGAACCTTTTCTCACATTGCAGAGCTAATCGTTTCAAGCCTTCTACGTTAGAGATGCGAGCTTTTTCATCGAGGGGAGGGTATGTATTCTTCCTGTGACCAAGATAATGCCTAACACGGTCAGGTTTTCTCGGTGCTCTTCAGCGAAGCAACTGGTGGAGATGCAGTGAATGTACTGCAAAAAGTCAATAACGCGACCGATTACAACGATTCTGTGTCGATAGTGAAGTATGGTGAGATGGTTCACACGCAAGTCCGGAGGTTCATTGTTGTCAAGCACAAGAGAGAATTTTGTTTCGCTGTGTAAGTTGTGCATTCAATCGTTGGGGTGCGCTGCTCTGCTGACGATGATAGGCCCATTCTCACCTACCAAGGTCAAGGCACGAAGAAGGTTGTGTCTCCAGGCAAGCACGCCATCGCTTACTCACATGGCTATGATCCCCGATTACTGCCGGACGAGCGCCCCCTTGCTAAACATGCTATATGTATCGTTATGAACAATGGTGAGAACCCTCTCGTAGCCGCGTCGAGGATCTACTTTGGAATTCACCATCCGGTCCAGTACAACGTCAAAGTAAAGGACCTCGGTGTTGTACACCAAGACTGGTTGCCAACATTCATTGGCTATTGGCACATGGAAACCCTTTCCGATACTCAGAAATCTGACGACAGCACCGAAAAGGCGGCTTAGAATGACAGCTTTTGACATGCGAACACAAACAAGACTTGATGTACAGCAGTTCGAGTGCTTGAAAGACTTCTTTCCTAGGTTTCATAAGAATATAGTTGGCCTTTCTCTACTTAAATGACGAACTCATCAACATTAACTCGTTGCCCCTCGATCAATCGAGGTGTCGCATTCTGAGATACTGCTTCTTTGAATGAGATTCTTCTGCGATAATTGCTCAGGGATAAGATTCCTTTTAAAATCCATCATAGCGCTTCCTGGACGCAGCAAGCTATCTATTCAAAAGGACACATTGAGCGGCTGAAAGTTTGTTGCACTTCAGTAGGCTTCACTGTGTAAAACCCTCAAAGCTATCATGATCAGTATGTATACCAAAGTTCAGTTTCAAAGACCTAGCTCAATCCAGGACCAGACCGCAGTCTGAGCTAAAGGCGCAATTTATTCTTTGTTACTGTGTAAAAAATGTTGGAGTATGTGGTGTGTGTTACGTGCGACGATTACTGCCCAGGAGGCCCACTTTTCACGCGCCGACTGATGCAGCCGGGCCTCGTGTGACCGCGAACGCCGAGGAACCTAGGGCGCGATTCTCGTGTACTCTGCGCAACGCGTCACCGACACCCTGAAGATTCGCGACTGTTCAGAGCTGAAGCGCATATCCCTCCACCGTTTCTAGACCTCAACGAATCGGACTTGCCATGACGTTATGATTCGTTCCCTGACCTCCGCCCGCATCGCCGCCCGCATCACCACCCGCGAGTCGTCCACTGATCTGGCGTAGCCGTTCCTATGCTACGAAGTCATCGCTCGCCAGGACGGTCCACGCTACGAACAAGATGGCACTGCCGCTGCCAGATGGCAGTTGGAGGTTCTCGAGATGCGCGCATTGCACAAAGCTAGATTGAACATGAGACCTCACCCAGCTCTCGTTGCTGCACAATTTCAGGAATCCAATGACTACAAGGTCAGGCTGGTATGTTATGTCTGATCTCCTGTGATGGGTATTGACTGACAAGATTGTAGATCGAGTTCCCTGTCGGCCCAAGTTGGGACTATACACGTCGAATCTTCTTCTATCGCATTCGCAAGCGCTATCCTACCGCGGCCGAGCTCGCGTACACGTATACCACACAGGGATATGGAGATTAGCATGGCCAAACTTAGGCAATGAATCTACACTGGGCGCACGTCATCGAAGGTTTCACCACGCCAACCTAGAGAAAAACTGAACACTCTGGAGTCTACGTTGACGTTGGGCCACCCACTTTACAGGTCTTCGTCTCAACGTATTCCGCAGGCCTGTTCAAGTTTTTTCCTTGTATGAGGTGTCACCGCCATGGATCTGTTCGGAAATGCGGACACGTATAGTTCCGGGCATAGTACGTTCGGCCTTGGGCACCAGACCCCACCTATATGCCTGCAAGAACGACGTGACTGCCATTGGCATTGAGAGCATTGTGGCACCCACTACGCTCTGCTTCCATGGTTACACGCTCTCAGACGTGCCAAAGGATACGAACAAGATTCTACCTGCGCAACCTGTCTCCTGCTTCCTCACTAGACCCACGAAATGACCTGTCTCATTGCCATACAACCACACGTCTTATTCTCCTCGCTGGTTTCACGACTCAATCGCCTCGGGGCCTGGCTACACGTATATCAAAGATGATTCCATCACCAGCAATTCCATCAATCACATATGTCCAGGAGCTGTCTGCACACGAGTACTGTATGCCATTCATTCTTCAAGCTGCCATGCGTTGTCTAGTTTGGGACTGGATGGTACGCTTTATACACCTGTAGAGCTCCTTCAATGCTTTGAACAAGACCGAAGAAGACCGTAAGACATAGCACAGTAACCGCGATCCAAAAGGTATACCACTGGGTCCTGTTCCTTCTATCGTACCAGAATTGCGAGATGGAAGTAGGCTTAGGTAGATCGAATCTCTCCTTCAAGCTCACAAGTTCGTCGCGCCAGTAAACAAAATTTGCAGCACGGCGATCAGTGGAGAACATCGTGTTTCGATCGAGTAGGGCAAGGTCCGGGTGTACGGCGTCTTCGCCGTGCGATTGTTGAGACCTCAACCACCTTTGCGATTCAGCGTCTTGTCGTGGAAACAATAAGTCTAGCGTTCGAAGTGTTTCATTGATGAAGTTGTCCGGGAACAGGTCGCTGGAACAATTAGTGACATATGTGGGATGATATTTGGAAACATGCCTGGTTTGATGTTGGAGGAAGGTTGCGTGGTGGAAGATGTAGAGCCTCCGGTCATTGTCGATCAGCCGCAAGTGATCAGCTAGATTATTGGTCCACTGTATTTCTAGTCCCGTGAACCGCTGGAGGTTGAACGCCGTGAATTCCTCTTTAAACACGGTATCCTGACTTTCCGTTGAACTGATAACGAAATGGTTTGTGAGAACGGCTTTCACGGTTTGTTCGTCGCTCCAGGGCAGGAAACTGGGACCCCATGTCCGGTACTTTGATGGAGCTCCCACATCTACCATCAAGAACAAGCGTACTGCTAGCCGGATTGATCCTTCTGCCATGTGTTGCTTGTCCGTTTCACTTCTTTTCTGGGTGACTAGTGCCGCGAGCGATAGCTTGATCGTTTCTTTCGTACGCCCTTCTTCGAGTTGTCGGATAATTGGTATAATGTCCTGATGTTGCCGAACAGTCGCATGCTTCCCGCCATCAGGTTCAATGGTCTTCCGGCATTCTGCAGTGTAGTGTTGGAAATACGCATTCCACGGACAGTGTTCTCGAGATTCTCTCACTGCTAGTGCAGAAGAGGTATTTTGGGGCCAGAAGGCTCCCAAGATCTCGCGCTTACAATGAGTCTGTACAGGGTCCTCGTTGGCCTTTTCCGATAGTGCCATGGTAAGATGATGATTGAGACAGGAAGAATTCCGGTAGCATTCATGGGCTGTATTGCATGCGTTACCTGCTTGTAGCTATAAAAACGTGGCCATCCTTTTCCAGGAGCCATGGCATTTCGAGATAACAGCGTGGCGTTATTGAGGGCTGAGCCCTAATTCGATGATTCGTCGGCGCGGGTGCATCACTCACCGGAAAGCAGGCAGTGCGGGGTCGGGCTGAAGTACAGCCACTTCGCAGCTTCCATACTTTTTCGAAGGATCTTACGAGAGCTTCGCTCAGTCCCCCCACCGCACTTCCTTGCAATTATTATCTGCATGTTCAACTTCATTCGAGACGCTTTAGCACAACGATAGTACATGTCAACTACTACCCGGGTCGAAGAGGTGTATCAGGAGGCTGGTCTTGCGGCTATGGAGCAGTATCACATCAGAGCTATCGTATCTGAAAAGACTCGTTTTGATCTGAAAGTGCTAGGTGACAGACTGCTTCAGCGAACTCGGGTGGACTACGAAGACTCGGTAGACATAGACCACCCAGTTTGTGTGGATCAAAAGGCAAATCCCGAGTGGAATCAAGATCATTTCTGCTGGGAGTCCAAGGGGAAGTGCGCCCAAGATTACAAAGAAGTAGAGACCAAGCTCCTGAAAGAGCTAGACCAGTCTCGACGAGAGTCTTTCTGCGAAGTTGGTGTGTCACTGTTCATGATAGGGAAGACGCCACGGAAGGCAAAGCCTGTGATCATAATTTCCAGTCAGGACCAACGATCACGCCAGGAAGCCAAAAAGGCTATTACTAGGAGCGGTATTTTGGCAGATCTGAACTTCGAGCTTGGTGTTCTCAAGTACCTTCCATCAGGTCCCATTCACCCTATCGCCGGATCACCTAGCGAAGCAAGTTGGGATCCTGCATCAGAATCTGGAGGATGGGAGTCAGACACTTGGGAAACGGCGAAACCGGCTCTATCTCATCAGTCGGTTACACCTCTCCCCTTACCCGCTTACTACGATCCCAAACAACGGCTGCGCATAACAGGCATGCCACTATACGTCAAGACAACAGACAATCAGTCAAGAATGGGAACAGCCAATGTCGTTCATAACGGCTCTACATACGGGTATATCACTGCCGCCCATATTTTCAGTTCTTTGCGTCACGCTCCTCCTTCGATCGATAATGGTGAAGAGGATCTCGGTGTGCCATTCGATAGTGATAGCGACGATGAAGACAATTCTGAAGCAAAGCAATTATGTGCTGGAAGCCCGATCTCGAATCCAACAAAAGCAACAGAATCGCAAATCCCAGACCACCAGGAAACTAAATTGTCGAGACTCAAGAGGTCTAAGATGCCAAGCGATTCTTCCGAGGCAACAAGCGTTCCACCACCTAATCTTGCCTTACTTGGACATCTAGCTCCTGAGGAGTCTGAGTTGTCTATAGACTACGCGATCATCGCCATCGAAAACACCGAACTTGTTCAACAGCTGGAGCATTTTAGTGTTTCTGAAGGACTGCAAAGCGCAAGAGCATCGGCAGCCGCACCCAAGCCGTCGCAGGCTACAGCATGGACGACTCACGGTCCAATACATGGTACACTGACCAGTGTACCAACATTGATGCGTTTATCGGGCAGCAGATCGTTCCAGCCCGTATTCGCTTTTGTTTACGAAGGAACAATCGAGTATGGTGACAGTGGGTCTCTGGTACTCGATACGGCCAGCAAAGAGCTTTGCGGTATGGTTATTGCTGCTTCAGATCGACGATCTCTAGCGTACATTGTCTCAGCAGAACGCATATTGAAAGATATTGCGAAACGCGGATGGAGTCTGCTGAGCGTCGATGATGCGTATATGGAGTCTGGCGAAAGCTACGACCAGGAGGTGGACGCCAAGACAACCCAAAGTACACAAGCGCTGTTGCCGGTAACGGAGACCTCTCAAGCAGAGCCGTCGTCAAAGAACATCCCCCAAGCCATGTCCTTATCAGCAGAGGTTACCGATTCAAACACATCGTACATGGACGTATCGACCTCCTACTGGATCTGGAGCGAGCCACACCAAGACCACTACTATGTTACAACCGACCAGTACAGTAAGTACCACCACCTTTGGGGATAGCATGGCGCTGATCCTTATAGACCAAGTGTTCTATCACTTCTACAAGCAAATCCAAAGCCAGAGCGAAAGCGAAAGCCAGAGCCAGTCCCGTATCAGGATGGACTCAGGCAACCAAGGCGGCGACGGCTCAAACGTGGCCCAAATGCCTGACCCAGGTATGACCCAGTTGCCCAACATATCGAATACGTTTCACTGATGGGAATTGTACAGCTCCACAGGATGTGCGTGCGTTGCGAGGCTTCATTCAAGGCACGCCGCATACTGGATGGTACGATCTTCTGGATCAAAGTAAGAATATTTTAGACTCATCATGTCTTGACTGATCTAATGCCTTTCAGGCTACCGAGTGAGGACTTCTACTGAAGCCCGGGATTTCTTCGCACTCGGTAGAGTTTTCGCTATGCTGTACTGTGAAACTGCCAGCGATATTTCCCGCACGCAGCCAGACGACGACGCATACACGGTCGTTCGCTTCAACGAAAGGGAACGTACAAACATTCGTCGCTTCGTGGTGGTCGAGGTTAAACGTGGCTTTGTGTACGCTTGGTAAGTTCCCCTAGGTAAGTTCTAGACATTCCACCTAACTTGAACCAGCGGTATTGGGACTTACTCTGGTCGTGGCGCCCTCAAAGATGGCTGCAACCCGGCCGAACATGCGATCCTCTACCTTTCTGGAACAGACCCAGCATCCTGTTATCTACCTGGAGAGTACGAGAGTGGGATGTGGAAGGACCCCATCGAAGTTGAAGCGGTCGACTCTTCGATTGCGATACGACGAGAGTCGCGCATACGATTTGGTAAGACATACCCGATCGAGATGAACGTCAAAGTGAAGGATGTTGGGAGGGTGAAGCCACACCACCTGAGCAAACTCCTACAGTATTGGACCGACGAGGATTATGCCAAGGGCTAATGCTACGAGCTTGGTCATCGAGATTGTCGCACGGCAATGCACATTGCCACGCTCAGCCAGATTGCTAACGACGATGACTTGCGAGCTCGGCTCGGATGTCCAGCGGCTCCAGTTCCTTGTTCTATCAGACGTCCCCTTTTCTAGTCGAGATAGATATCTTTTCCGTCCCTTTGTTCCTCAGGATGTTGATGAAGCATGGCGGCCGATTGAACGATCGCGAGCTCCGAGGGGTTCGAAAGGCAAACGGATCGCGGTACGGTCGTACTATCATTAGAGGGGTTTGCCTCTCATTTACGTTAGCAAAGACGGAATTAGAGGCCCGTAGATCATGTAGACTATCCATCACTAGAGCATTACCCTTTTGGATGGCCTTATCTCTATGTTGACTACCGAATGACAGTATTCATGTCCACCATCATGGTGGATATCTCGTGACGCACAAGCCAGCTACTCCGCACCCTCAACAACATACCCCTCATTCGCATGCCAGATCAAATCCATCGCATAAACAAACAGCCTATCCTCAAAGAGCGTACGCGATGCATACAGCCCGTCAATTTCAAGTTGAACCGCCAGAGCACGTCGCGCTTCGGGTAGGTTATAAACCCAATCGGCGAACAATACATACTCACCATGATGGCTCCGTACAGTCCTTTTGCCATTGCTCAGATCCAACACGGGGTCATACCAAGCACAACGATTGCCCAGTTCGTCGAACTGGAAGTGCTGCCTACTGAACACATGCAGTTCATGGACATCTTGTTCGATGCTACGCAGATTATCCGAGAACGTCTCATATTCCGAGACCAGTACATTCATCGCAGGAACCAACGTGAACTCCAGCGTGAACTTTAGGTGATGAGCCTCGGTCGATGATGGAATATACTGCGCTTTGGTGCGGAGCGCGGTGAGACTCTTAATCAAAGCTTTGAGAGGAGCAAAGATCTCTTCGTAGCTTTGAACAACGAAGGCGTTGTTGAGGGCTGTGTAACGGCTTACGTCTAGATCCTCATTGAGTTCCACGGCGATGCGGGCAGCGCGCTGGGTTTTGTGGAAGGTGACGCCGGCTTCTCTATAGCGATCTTCCAATGAGTTGCAAAGATTGAGGAGACTATCGGCTCGCTCAATGATTTCTTGGATACCGGTGCGGGCTTTCTTGGCCTCCTCGTCGGCTCGCTCTGGAGGTACGGGTTCGCAGTTTGGGCACATATTGGTGGTACGACTGATGGGTTGGATTGGTACTCTCTGGTCAGCTCTGGTTGCAGTGGCTGGGGGAAATGATAGAATGAAACTACATCTTGTGATATGGAGACTTACAGCAGTGAGCGCTGTGGAAGTCCACTCCTAGAGTATACATGTAGTCTGCACAGCGTATTAAACTTCGTTCACCCACCGTCTCACCAACCCTCGACTTCAGTAACCGCCAACATGGTCCAGTACGGGTCCTTCGCAATGTCCTCGTCTTCCACCACGCCATCGACAAAAGCTTCCGTATACGCAGACTTTGACTTCACCACCCCATGCTCGATTTCCAAAAAGGTCTGTACCCACATCCGAAACATGTTACCCTCGCGACTGTGCTTAGCGGCCAGCGCCTCGGTTCCATCAAGATCGGAGCGCTCGGCGAGCTTCGCTACTTGCTCCTCCACCCATACCAGTCCAGCCTCCAGATTTCGGAGCGGTTTCGCCAGTTGAGAAAGTATGAGTTCACATTCAGCTTCCAGTACGCGAAGTTGATCGACGTTCTCCGGAGCAGTGCCTCTTGATATCACCCACTTCTGCAATACCGCATAGGCAGCGTCGAAGATTTCGTCCCATGGGTGAAAGAACGGCTCTTCAAAGCGCGCGCGGCCGATTTCGAACATTTGGCTGAGCCGTGAACACACAGTCTGATCGACTGCTTTCGAGCTACAAGTAGCGATTGAGCGTCGGAGCGCATACGGAACCTTGTGGTAGGCGACTCCAGCGACTCGAAACCGCCTTTCGTATTTGTCCAGTCTGGCGAGCCATGAGAGGGCCCGAGGCTTTGCCCAATCAAGCCAATCTTCGTATACGGCCGCAGGGGCTAGGAGCGCTGTGTTTGCGCTGTCTAATTGCCAGTCGAACGGTAGGTTGTTGATCCATATGTCGATTCGCTTCTTCTGGGATCGTGACAAAAGCTGCCCATATGTTTGTTTTGATGAGATAGCCATGTATCTGATCGTATCTCAGGCAGGGCGGTCGTATTACGACTCCGAATACTTTGGTATTTGGGGTAATGCTTGCGCAATCGGGTGAGCGTGTCAGTTTCGAGTGATCGGGCAAGTTGGAGGACGGGTATAGAACGCGGTCGGGCGATGGGTTGAGGGGCTGCAGGCAGTGCTCGTCAGTCGCCTGTTGTTGTGATGGAAACGCACATCGCCGTTTGCACGTCGTGGTGTGTGCGCTAGTCACACTCATAGTGAATGCAGCTTTGGTCATCGCACCGTTTGTTGAAGCGCGCTTTACCGCGTAAGCCTAAAAGGTCTACCGACGACAAGCTCGCGCTGCTGATTCAAGTCCAATATCAAGGTCCGCCTTAAAGTATACACTACATTTTGCCGCCATGTATCGTTCATATGGAGTACAATGTATACTTCAGGGTGTGGCGTGGCCGAGCGCGCGATTTAAGTCAAACAGCTTCTTCTTAGGGTCAGCGCTCTTGGAAAATCGCGAGTACTCTGGAGACGAGCAGTTGGCACTGCAAGTTCCAGTCTCTTCAATGTGATCCGGGCTCTGCGCCAACGAAGCGCAGTATCGATGGTATGGACATCAAACGCTCCATGGTGTCGATGACGTCACGTGGTCGAGTGAACCGCGACTTCTTGTGCCAATTCACCCAGCTGAGATGAGCTTTGTTTTGTTCGCTAGTCGGTCTTGTATTCGGCGAAGATGAGGTGACATTCCAAGGTTGCCGCGTCGCGCGTGGGTGAAAGAGGCTGGTACTGTTTTCCCCTGAGATGGCTAGACTGATGACGTCATCGATGTGATTCATGCACGCATGTGACAGACAGGGCAGACCCGGAGCCCTCACACTTGACATGCGCACTACCAGCCTGCTGCTCTCACACTTTTGTTCTGATACCGACGAGAGCAACGAAGCAAACTTCATTAATCATCAAATATACACCAAAAGCTAACTACCTAGGTATGTACCCGATCTCTCCTAGACCCACTCATTCAAAATGTATGCAAAACATATACAATAAACTCATGAAGTATGCACTCATCACATCGTAAACATACCATCAACCTCCTAATTTGCATCAGCAGTAGCTGCTTACTGCCCGCCAACAGCGATAGTAAACAACTTCGGGCTACCAGCGAAGATCGTGCCTGCCACATCCTGACCACCATCCGGAACAACATCGTCGTATGGGAAAGCATACCCACGCCCATCCTTCTGCATCTGATGCACGATACGCGAGTAGTGGTTGGTCGTCGGGTCCTTGTAGTACTGGCTCGGGTTGCTGCCGTTGGGGAACTGGTTGCCAG
>Ga0265780_10008549_pt1 | contig 12425 bp, 14 predicted proteins | sample P1T30metagenome_FD_192432 | JGI IMG/M metagenome (GOLD analysis project Ga0265780, IMG submission 192432) | Plant litter microbial communities from East Loma Ridge, Irvine, California - P1 T30 | ecosystem: Environmental > Terrestrial > Plant litter > Unclassified | place: USA: California...
TGCGCAACCTGGAGTTTGTGGTGCTACTGGGGGCGAACGATGGGGGCGCGCGCAGGTTGGAGCACCGACAGCGAACGTGGGCGGTGATGAGGACAGGCGGGCGGGCGGGCAGTGAGAGGCAGCTCTGCAGCGTGCGACGCTCCGCGACAATGGCGAGCGAGCTCAGCGCTGGAGCTGGGCGCCGACAAAGCACGGTGGTAGCCCTCACAGTAGGAGGCTGCGGCGCAAAATGTACGTTAGCAGCCGGCGCAGGACAGGGCAAACCCAGGACAAGAACAGTGCAGCACAGCAACGTACCGATGCCAGGAACAGCAGATCGCAGACAGCGAGCGTGCTGCGGGTGACAATGCCTCGACAAGCTCCCTCGAGCTGGAGCTGAAGCTGGAGCTTGGTGGAGAGGCTGGTGTGGAAACACAGGCACACACACACACAGACACACGGACACAGTCCAGGCGTAGAGTAGTGGAGAGAAAGCTGGGTCGAGGCTAGGGAACAACAATCCTTGTCGGCGGCCTGGCGCTAACCGTGAGGCTGATTGGGGCCTGAGGAGCTTCCAAAAAAGCGATCGGAGATGTCAATAATACTCGGATCCCAGCAATTAGCACAAAGTGCATAACTTTGGTTTTACTTTCGACGGCGTCCACAATCCTGGGCTTTGGCTGGCTTGCTAACCAACTGTACAGCAAGGCCGAGTTGTGCGGTGACAGCTCGCTTCCTTGGTGACCTGCCCAACATGCCACATGCCCAGCCACCTTTTACGCGCAACACCACCACCACCACCACGACCGCGGTTCGTGGATGCCGTTGACTATGCACGCCGTGCATCTACTGGTCCGTAGGCGCATGCTCTCGACCAAACTCTGTGCCTGTCCGCGAATGCTAGCCTCTCCCGTCACGGCCGGCGTCTCACAGTAGGAGAGATGGCTGGGAGTGTCCGGGAAAAGCAACCACCGCCCGCCTCAGCAGCGCTATTCTTTACCCCTCCCCACGCCCATGAAATCCCCTAATCCACTGCTCTGCCTCCTTGCCGTCACATCACATAGCCAAATGCGCGCCTGTACTCACCGCCAGACACGCTCGCCATCCAAGTCGTCATCACATGGCCTCTAACTGGTTTTTCTTAGCACCCGTCTCGTTACCAGGGCGATTGTGCCGAGCCCGCCGTGCGCGGGACACAGCCGTCCCACGGCTACGAGACGTCATTGGCCTGTTCGGCTGCGAGACATGCCAGCGCATCGCAAAATGACATCGAGTAATATGGGCAAAGGGCCAAATGCAAAAACCCTGGCCTTGATTTATTCCGGAAGCATGCACACTGGCTGATGAACTGGCAGTTTGCGACATCAAGGGAAACACCCACTACTGCAGCCTTAGTGGTTGGCACAAAAGAAACCACTAATCTTCACCGGTTTCGTGGCGTGCAGACCTTTTTCGAGAGAGAGAGAGACACTACCGCCGTATCACGCTTGCCTTTTTTTTTCCCACCCGTCCACATGCGACAATGTCACCACTGCCAGCAGGGGAAAAAAAAACTCACAAGCAAGTGATGACTTGATGTTCGATTAGATCATGTACATGGAAAATATGTTTGCCCACATGCCATTTTGCACGCCAAACTCCTAACAATGCACTTCCGAGCATACCTTCACCTAGGCTCAAAATCTCCTGCCTGGCTTCATCGGTCGCCGTCCCTGTTGCGGTTGGCTTCCGTATGCTCTGCGTCCCTCTACCTTCTTGTCGCGACTCAACCCCGCTCCTAGGGTGATGTCGATCCTTGGCGGCGTTGAGAAACCAAAGCTCTTCGCTACCTTTACAAGATCGAGCTTGTTCACGTCAAAGACCGAACGGAGGCTGTGGCTAGCATAACTCTGGAGATATGACCGGTACCCATCCTTGGCGCTCTTGTTGAGGTAGTAGTTCTTCGAAATGAGCGCTTCTAGTTGAGATTGGATGTCTGTAAACTAGTGATCAGAAAAGATGCAATCAATTATTTTGCCAGAAAGAAAAAACACTTACTCAAAATCTTGTTCGCCGGCAGCTCAAACTCAACAAGCGGCACACGCGATTCTTTCAACAGCTTCAGGAACCCAACCTCTGACGGCAGGAGGAACATCAAACTTCGCCCTTTGCCGTTGGCGCCTCTTGCAGTTCGTCCGACTCGGTGAATGTAGTCCCTGGGGTCGTCTGGCGGATCAAACTGAATCACCCAATCAACCTCTGGAATATCCAGCCCCCGAGCAGCAACGTCTGTGCAAATCAGGGTGCCGCTCTGAGCATTTACAAACTCAAAGAAGCGGTTAGTGCGCGCCTGCTGCTTGAGCTTGCCATGCAGACCCAGTACGGGCAAGTCAATGTAATTGAGCAATTCGCTGTAAAAATCCACGGATGCGCATGAAGACAGGAAGACAATGACCTTCTTCTTCTGGTGTTTCTTCAGAAAGCTGAAGAGAAGTCTGAATCTGGTGTCTGAATCGCACAAGACGTAGCCCTGCTCCAGTCCTTGCACAGTGCTGTGCTCGGCTCGGTGGTCGACGTTGATGTACAGGGGACCTGCCTTGAGCGAGATCCGAGCGAGATCCTCAACCTTTGTCGTCTGCGTGGCAGAAAACAGCATTGTTTGGCGCTCGGTGGGCAGGATCTTAATGATTGACCTCATCTCGTCCTCGAATCCGACCTCGAGGATGCGATCCGCCTCGTCAATGACGAGCGATCGCAGGTTCTTGAAGACGAACCCCTGTGTGTTGTGCAAGTGATCCAGCAGCCTGCCAGGTGTGGCAATGAGCAGGTTCACTCCCTTTCTCAGTTTTTCCGCTTCGGCGCTTCGGTTGGCTCCCCCGATACAAATGCCGAATGTCTGTGAGTGATGTTCCATGAGCTCGCGCGCTACTCCGAAGACTATGGATAGCATCAGTTACTGCTCCTTGCTCCTTGCGCTAGATGAAGATAAAGGCTAGACTCACTTTGTAGGGCCAGTTCTCTTGTAGGCGACACAACAATTACACCCGTGCCATTGCGCGGTTTGAAGCGCAGCTGTGACAACATCTCTATAGCCGGAATGAGAAAGGCCAGAGTTTTTCCACTTCCCGTCTTGGCCGCACCGAGCACATCCCTTCCAGCAAGAAGAGGCGGGATGGCTTTCTGCTGAATCTCCGTCATACTCTTGAATCCCATGCCGTCAATGGCTTGCCTTGTTCGCTCAGACAGATTAAGCTCAGCAAATTCCGTTGGGTTTGCCATGGGCATAGTGGTTCCGGAGGGGAGATCGGAGCTGCCAAGAGTGCCAGATGGGCGAGCCAGCGCATCGTCGTTGTCGTTGTCGCCGTCATCGTCTTGTGCTTCCGCATCCTCATCGTTCTCATCGTCCTCCTTGGTCACATCTACCTCTACAGCTTTGTCCTCGGGCTCCTCGTCACTATCTTCCTCGGCAACAACGTCTTCGACAACAGGCTCTTCCGCAGCGGCTTCTACCTCTCCATTCTTGCGAGCCTTCTTGCGCGCCTTGTCTACGCTATTATGCGCCGGCGCGGCTACTTCTGCGACCTTTTTGCTCTTGTGAGACCTCTTCCTCTTGTTACTCGACTCGATCGCAGCGGGCGACATTGTGTAGATTGTGCGTCGTTCAGCTTGTCGCTATGGGATGGCGCAAAGTTCGAGTAGGTGCCAAAAGTTCTGAAGATGGAGAAATAATTATCGCGCTAGAGGACCCTGGTCTGGCGCACGGACTTGACATCACACTTCAGGCTACTATGTACACTACCCACGCTTCTTCCCCTCTATCACTTGGTAAATGCCAGTAACTCCTCATAGGGGTACAATTCAATTTGACGATTTGATACACTGACCAGCCGTCTGAAAGCCACTATACACATGGATGTTGGGCATGGCTACTACCACTTGCCGATCGTGGCGGGACTCCATATTGCAACACGACATAAATACATAAATGAATGAACAAACTTTGCACACCGTAAGAATTAACCGGAGGTGGAATTTGCCTTGATAAGTTCTCACATACACTCTAGCTAAGGAAAACATGTCTTGTATCCAATACTATGCCGTTCAATCCAAATTACCGTATGCGACCATCAAGACCCTGGAGATCTCGCTCTAGATCGCTACCATTCCACCCTCCCTGATTGAAGGCTTCTTGTGGCCTCGGGTCCTCGTAGCCAGCGCGGTCGTAGTTATTGGGTATCGGGACCTGTGGCGCCTGGTTTGCACCGGCGCCTGCACCGGGCTGTACACGAACCATTTGGCGGAACCGACTGACTTCGTCCAGAATCATCTTCTTCATTTCGGGAATCTCCTCCACCACTTCGAACTGGAAGTCAAACGTTGTTGGGCACGATGGCTCGTCTGAGGCATCGTGCCAAATTTGCAGGTACCGGTGTTCCAAGGCTTCCTCGACTGAGATACGGCTTGAAGGATCAAAGGCGAGCATGCGGTCTAGCAAGTCCAGGGCGTCAGGGTTGGCGTTTCTGAAGAGCGATTGGAATGAAATCTTCTGCATGTACGGCAGGTTGCGCACGTAGTCTTGTGCACGGGGCGAGCCAATACGCGACAATGTCTCCTCGTTTGGTGTTCCTAGGTAGTGTAGGATCTGGTTCAACTGGTCGACATAATCGCGACCCTTGAAAAAGGGCTTGCCTCCCAGTAGCTCGGCTAGAATACAGCCTACGGACCATACATCGACTATTATGGGTTTAGCCTGAATCATCGGGACGTGAGCTGCCTACTTACTGGCTTTCGTGTAGCTCTGGAAGCTCAACATGATCTCAGGAGCCCTGTACCATCGGGTAGCAACATACTCAGTCATGTACCCCGCATTCTCCTCGGGGTCCATGGAGAAACCTCTTGCCAGTCCAAAATCGCAAATCTTGAGTTCGCAGTCGGCGTTGACGAGTAGGTTACCGGGCTTGAGATCGCGATGGAGGACGTTTGCCGAGTGGATATACTTGAGACCACAAAGGATTTGGTAGATGAAGGACTGGAAGTGTGCATCGGTCAAGGGCTGGCCGGATCGGATGATGGCTGCCAGATCGCATTCCATGAGTTCTGCACCGTTGTCAGCATGTAATCATTGGACATGGTAGGAACGGGAGCGTACCCTCGTAGAGGTAACATTCGTTGAAGTTGTCTGGACGGGGGATGTCCATATCGTAGAGGCATGTTATCTGTGCGACGGTTGTTTAGTATCGTGTGGAGCGGGCGGGTGGCCTTGAGCATTGGAGTAGGGCTGTCCTTACGTTGCGGTGTCCTGTAAAGGCATTAGTAGTATTCGCAGTGCCCGCGGGGTGCAATCGACCGACCTCTGAAGTGCTGGAGCAGCTTGATCTCGCGTAGGGCACGCTTCGCAAGAATCTTTTTGCTGAAGACGTTGGTGACCTTCTTGATGGCCACGCCTTCGCCTGTCTGGTTATTGGTGGCGGCACTAAAGGGCACGATCAGCATATGGCATGCATGTTGCCGTGGTCCGAGCCGTACCACACGATGCCGTAGGCACCCTGTCCAAGCTCCTTGGTCACATTGTAGCGTTCGTCGACGATGAACTCTTGGTTGAACACCTGGAACGTGTCAGTGGGCGCCATGGGGCTGTGGCTGGCGGGTGCAAGGCCATGTACCTTGAACACTTTGCGGTTGGCGAGATCGCCCATGATGGCGGTGGCAGCGGGGAAGAGCTAGAGATGATGGGCAGGCAAGAGCTGTCAAGGGCACAATAACGATTGGGGTGGTTGCAGGTTGTAGATTGGCAGAAGTCGGACACGAGGCACAACAAGGCAGGCGGCAGCGGGAGATATGTACACACGGCTAGGCGCGCGGCCGATGTGACGACTGCGGGGCAGCTGGTGGCGGGCGGTGGGACGCTGAGAACAGACGCAGAATCTTCACTAGGAAATTTACAGTAACAGGAAAGCGACTGACGAGCTGACGATGCGAAAAAGCGGTCGTGCTGTGCCCCTTTGCACGCTCCGCGAGAACAAGGTGGGGTTGGTGTCCAGTCGCAGCAAAGACGAGGGGTTCAACGTGCCCGCAATAGGCATGGTGGCCCCTCAGCCACATCGCGCAGACCGCTCCGCCCGTGCTGCCCGCCTCTGCCCTACTTGCCTGCTACTTGTCCTGCACAGCCCACCAGAACCATCACCACCACCATCCTTTGGCCAGTCGGCTGCCCACTGCACACGTTCATGTCTACAAGGTGCAAAGGTAGCTGCTCATCGTGTATTGTAGTCGGACTTCTGACTACTCACTACTGCGCTGCGCTATATATGTGCCAAGGGCGTACAAGCCAAGTATAAAACACTAAGAAAGAAAAATGTCGCTCGACATGTATAGTATCCCTCCGCGCCTGTCCGTCTAGATGGGTATTCTACCTGCATATGCAGGATTTGGAGGAATCGCAGCCCAAACGCCCAGATCCGTGGTAAGCAGGGCCCTGCCAGTTGCGCCAAACAATGTAAAAGCCAGCCATCATGTCGCTCCATAATCAACTTTTTGCCATCATGATTCGTAAGAAAACCGCCGCCGGGACATGTCCGTGGACCCTTCCAGCGGCGAGATGGGCGAGACAGCCTCGTCGTCTGCCTCCCCCAGTCTTACTTCATGTGCGCGGTATGGCGGAAGCAGAAAAAATGTGTCTGACACCTCCAAGAAGGCACCGTTCCTTGGTATGCGCGGCGTCATGGGCAATGAATTGTCGGTGGGAAGTCGGCCGCTCACCATGGACACGTCCAAAGCGGATATGGGTGCAGGTCTGCATGACCCATCCTGTGTCGTGGGCGGCACATCGGGTCCACCCGTCGGGTCAACACCGTTGTATCTCCTCTCCCGCACCACCATAGATTCCTTCTCTGACAGTTCACGGCCGCCTGCTTCCTGGGGTACCGGCATATCGCCGGGCATCTCGTAGATTTGTCGTTCGGTTCCGTCTGCCTCGTTGACAGTAATGGCACCCTTGTCTCTCGCACTCCAATTTGATTCGCAATGCATAGTCGAGCTACCCGGCAGTTCAGCTTTGGGAAACACCATTCTCCCCTCTGCACCACTGCTCTCCCCCTCCCCCTCCCGTATCGGTGAACTCGGGGGCTCTTCCGGTTTAGATGGATCCATCTTGTTGGCTGCAGCCGCGGCAACTTCGGCTTCGTACTTGGCCTTGATCGCCTCTAGTTTGCGGTTGTGCCGCCGTCGCCAGAACCACCATCCAATGCCACACACGATTAGCGCAAACAAGAAGCCGGCTCCAACTGCAATGCCGATGACTGCTGTCGACGTTAGGGTCTTCTTTTTGGTAGCAACCCGGGATATAAGCCCGTATTTGGGTGAGACGATGGGGAGGATGTCCGGCGCTTTGCCAAACGTCCAGTCAATCGCAGACACTGAAAAGTTTTGACGCTCCCAATCAACTGTCAAGTAGGCTTCCTGCAGAAAAGTCCTGCCTAGCACCCATTGGCGCGTTTCGTTGCCTCGCCGAAGGGGAAAGTATCTTGTCTGGCTCGTTAATCCTCTGTAGGGCGGCGATGCTTCCAGGTCAAAGGCAGCATAGGGCAAAGTGATTTGCACAGTAGCATCCGTCCTATACTTTTGTCCAAGGATGAATTTGACGGTTGGATTCTGCGCCAGGAGAGTCTGGTGAAGAGTGTTGTTGACGAGGTATAGATCAGTGGCTGCGTCGTACTGCAGCCCGAACGCTTCTTCGAAAGCCAGGCATATCTCGACAGGCAAGTACAGTTCTGCGATGGTCGTGTCGATATAAAGGTTGACATTGCCGCGCCTGAGCAGGTCAATGTGTGTGCGCGTTGAGGTGCTTGCTTCCAGACCAATAAGGTCGACGGCGAGGTCGCGTTCGTTGTTGGGTGCAAGGACAAAGGTGAGATTGTTGGGGATAATGCGAGAGGCATCGTAGCCGCCAAGTGTAAGGCTTCCGAGGATGGTCTGATCATCTGCATCCACGAGTCAGTTGGCGTTGGGGTCTGCGCGTAGGAGTCGCCTTACGATACTGGGCCCCAGCTGTATAACCAAAGGATATACTAGGTATGTTCTTCTGCCCGTACAGGTCCGACAGGTAGCTGGGAATCGGATCTTCAAAGGCACTGAAATTGGTGGGCTTGGGATGCAGACCGATGTGGCCGAGCCAGAAGTTTGGCGTGACCAGCGTGCCAATCGTGGTGTTGGCTACGTATGGACCCTCATTGCCAGCATCGCCCAGACTGACCGAGTCGAAGCCATACAGCCCGTTACCAACGAGTCCCACGTTCTTTTCTATCCACAGCTGGTAGAACCCCTTTTCGTGCCAAGCGTCCGAGGTGGTGGTGTTGTACAGGAAGCCGCGACTGTTCTCGCAGTTGGAGTCGAAGACGTCGACGGCGGTCACGGCGCCCGTGGTCGGGTCAGTGACGTTTGCGATGCAGGCCATGCGGTTGATGACCCATATCTGCTGGCTGGCTGTCGAGGCGAGGACGCGCACACTCTGCGGGGGGTTCCCTACGAGCAGAGTGAACGTGTTCCATGCCCCATCAATGCCCATCCAGCTCTGATCCGGCGCAACCGAGACGGGTGCGGGCACCGAGTCAACGCCCGACAGCAGCTTGAAGTTGGGCGTCTTGGTGATGTTCTTCTGCACATAGTCGGCATGGCTTGGCAGAAACAGCGAGGCGGCGAGGAAGGCGCATGTGGTCGTGGGGAAGGCGCGAGGGCCTGGCAGAGGGAGCATCTTCGGTGACTAAGCAGCGTCGGGGCTGCAACTTGGAGCCACTCAACCACAGTGTTGAAGCGAGCGGCATCACCGAGTGGCATTGTCTGTCCCCGCCAGCAACATGAGATGGAGGAACAAGGAGAGACGAGGAGGCCAAGGGAAAGTACGCAAAAGCACTCCTCGGTATGGAGTTGACCCAGATTGGCCGAACCCTGCAACCTACCCTCAGCCTAGAGCCGGCCAGGGCTATATTGCACAAATGCCTCTAACAAACTTTGTCTCTTGGCCACCGTAACAACTCTTGGCCACCGTGACGGCTCTTGTCACCCTTCAAGCACACCAAAACATTTTTTGCAGCAGCCCGCCCGCCCTGTACGCCGTCTGCTGTGCGCCGTCACCATGCTACCCTACGCTGAACCGCGCGCCCAGAGCTTGTTCTTCTGTTGCGTACGACGTGCCCCGCTGCCCAACGCTCCCGTTGCTTTCAGCCGGCATTTCTTCCGCAGCACGACACAGTACAGGAAGCCATATGATCATGGCCGTGAGGGCGCCTGCGCGGCATCCGACCCCTCATTTCATCCCATAGAGCCATCAAAAACGGTTCCCACTGCTTGCGCAATCTGGGGGGGGGCGCCCGTAGTCTTCGTGGAGCCCGCCGGCGTGGCGCTGCCTGCTGCCACCGCAGTGCGCACAATGCCCAAGTCCGGACGTTCCGCCAGCCACTCCCACTGCAAGCTTGAAACGATAGTTCTAGATGCGTTGCCCTTTGCACAGCACATCTCGCTTTCGTTACCATTTCCTTTTCCTAGCCTGGCAGATCGCCACGCTTTTCCCAAATCCCTCTACGCGATCGGCATGCTCAACAGGCCAGACGGGCGTAACCCCAGTAATAAGCCGGCATATCCGTTCCGTAGTGCTGGATTGGATGCTGCGTTGTTTCTGCACTTCACCTGCATCCTCTGAACGTGGCGTGTCAATCAACGCGGGTGCCGTAAATCGAGACCATGATCCGCTCCACCAGAACTCGCATGATACACAATCAAACCAGCATCTAGTAGTCCTTCGGGTCGTGGGCATGGGTTAGCGAGAGCGGAGCGGGTGTGTTCTCACCCGGCCGAGCAACGACGAAGCGTCAACGACTTCAAGTCTCTCTCTCTCTCTCTCTGTCTTTGTCTTTGTCTTTCTCTTTCTCTTTCCCTCGTCATCCTTGCTTTTCAGCTGGGCTAATGGATTCTGCAAGCAACCATGGGCAACATGAATGTATGTATACCGGTACTTCGGTGCGAGCACGCGTCCGTGTCGCAACACATACAAACAATTGCCCATGCTTAGAAAGGCAGGCCGGCTTATCCCCACACATCAGGAGAGCAGGCGTGGACCTGCATGTCACCCGCCCTTGACGTAAATGGGGCCAAAGGGATCTTGTTCTGCTAGCCCTGCAACAATACCATTGGTAATTTCCTTTTCGCCTACAACTGGACGCCTGATCTAGTCCGTATTGAACACAAAAAGGATGCGTAGTACAAGGACATGTCCGACTGCGCGCAGGGTCTTCACTAGCTTTCTCCTGCGATGATCTTCCGATAGCCTTGGAACGTCTCTTAGGCCATCCCCAAACTGTGCTGCGGGTAGGACAATAACGCACTGGACCCGCTCACTCAGATTGGCCCTGCTGCACTATCGTCTGTCCACCATTCTCTCGGGACGCTTGGGGGTCACGACAGTCGTTGTCCGCAAAGTGACTGCGTGAGCAGCACCGTACAGTCAACATGGTCTTATCGAACGCGCTTGGCACGCTATTCTTCGCTTCGTTTGCAGCGGGAGCCGTGTTCCCTCGCCGCGGTAGCGCTGGTAAAAAAACACTCTTATCCAGCCTTGTGGCTTTGTACCGCCGTGTGCTAATCAACCCACCAAGCCCCTTATTCAAATGTCACTTCCACATCGACGTGGTCTGTACCTGCTTCAACAACACCGCTACAAGTTCTTCCAGTCGCCTCTTCCGAGACACCACTGCAGGGCCTCAACAGCTTTGGTACCGGAGCCTCTGACCAACATGCCATCACGCAGCCGACCGTCACGGTCACTTCTGGACCACAGGTTCTGTCCGTTCCTTCGAATGCCACAGCGTCCGCAACATCAGACGGCGCACTTAATACGACAATATCATCATCTGGTCCTCCACCATTCGCAACTCCACCAATAGCACCTTTTCCCATCAATGACACTGGAACGCTCACTACTCGTATTTCCAATGCAGCATGCACGATCAACGTTCCCAATGCAAGTTTGAACTACTGGTATCCCCCTACTTACAGCCACGTGGTGGCGACGATGATGATCGAAGCACGGAATTTTACAGACGTGGATTTGTATACACTTGTGCCCAACCCGACTCCGTTTGATGCAGCTAGCGCAGTGGAGTCTGATTGGGCATGCACTGCCACCGAGTCCTATTATGTCGAGTATGACTTCACTGCTACGATGTGCGAGTCTTACACAAGGAAACCCACTGCTGCGACTACATCTATCGCGTATCGATCTTCTGGTTTCGCCCCTTTCCCCGCGGGTAACGTTATCCCTGTTACGGATGCCACACTGTACGATCTGTATAATCCAGACTCTTTTCCATCGGCCACCGCCATCATTACTCTTGCACCGAACGTTACTCAGATCGAGACTTCTGCTACTCCCTTCGTCTACTTCACGGCCTACGAAGTTGAGTCGGGCAACAAAACCGAGACTGTACAGTTACGCTCTGTCCAGGCTTACCCATATTGGGTGAAAGGGATTGAAGACGAAAGCACCGCGACAGGCCCATTGCCGGATGGATTTCTCGAACATATCCCGCAGTCAGCATGCGACGCTGGGCAGCTCCAAGCCGTAGTAACTGTTATAATTGTTGTCGACCTATACTATCGGAACCAGCCTTTCCTGAGGCCATTCATCGGCCACTTCGAGTCGTCTGTTCTCGGATTCTATGATCCTCCTGTCATGGCAAACAACTTGGGCGATGGCTCTTCACAGCCTATTCCCGTTACAGTCGCCGATTGGAGCCTCCCGAACACCAACACCAAGCCCACTTCTGCTAGCCTCAGACTAAATAATCGACCCGAGCCGGTTTCTACGACTCGAGTACTCGTTGGGAGTGGCGATAACCACGATAGTTTGAACCCTCCTGGGCCGACTCGAACTACCGTCGGGTCAATTGGAACAAAGCCCATTGTGCTAGGGCCGTCTTCAGTAGTTGTAGTGGGCTCGCAGACGCTGCAACCTGGAGGCCCTCCAGTCAATATAGGGGGCGGAACTTCGGTCTCGCTTGCTCCATCTGCTACGGCTATCATCATAGGTGGTACGACTAGCATATTGCCTCAAGTTGTTCCGCCACGGCCGCCGCCAGTCTTGACGATCGGTTCCTCTACGCTTACAGCAAACGCCGCTACCCAATTCTTTGTCGGACCCGGTCAGACCTTGACACCAGGTGGTATCGCTACTATAGGTGGGCAAGTCGTCAGCCTTGATCAGTCTGCCTCCTTTGTAGTCGTTGGGAGCTCCACTCAAGTTCTGCCAGCCGGTCCCGGACCAGCGCCAGTTGTTACTAGCCCACCACAGATTGTAGTGGGTGGCTCGACAATCAGAGCACAGACTACTCAAAGCAGGCCGAATGCAGCTAACAATCAGAACAATCCCGGTGTGGGTCCCACGTTTGTAATTTCTGGCCAGACACTTGCCCCGGGTG
>Ga0265780_10008550_pt1 | contig 12423 bp, 17 predicted proteins | sample P1T30metagenome_FD_192432 | JGI IMG/M metagenome (GOLD analysis project Ga0265780, IMG submission 192432) | Plant litter microbial communities from East Loma Ridge, Irvine, California - P1 T30 | ecosystem: Environmental > Terrestrial > Plant litter > Unclassified | place: USA: California...
CCGGGAGACACACCGACCCGGTCCGCAACGCCATCCATCCTCTACTCTCGTCATATGACGGAGGTCGTGGCACGGCAGCTGCCCGCGACGAGGATGCAGCGGGTCCTGGTCGGCTGGAACGCCGTCGGACTGCCCCTGCTCATCGGCCTGAATCTCCACCTGCCCTGGTGGGGAATCGCGGTCGCCGTCGCTGTGGGCGCGGGCGTCCTCCTCCCCCTGGGCGCCGCTCTGACCGCCACCCGCCTCGAGATCACCGATGACGCGCTCGTGGTCCGTCGCCGCCTCCGGCCGGTCGTCATCCCTCGCGACGCGATCACCGCCGTCGACGGCGACGTCCCGCACCGGCCGACCTGGTCGAGCGTCGTGGTCGTCACGACCGAGGCGGGTGAGCGCAAGCTCCCCGTGTTCGCGCAGCCGGGGATCGGCGAGATCGTCGAGCGCCTGCAGGACTGGTCGGGCACGCGGCCGCCGGAGGAGGCGCCGGCCCGCCGGGCTGCCGAGCCCGACGGACCGATCGGCCGTGGCGTCGGGCCCGACGGACCGATCTACCTCTGAGACCGGTCGGCCTCCGTCGTCATCCCAGCAGCGTCTCCCCCACGAACCCGCCCTCCTCGCACCCCGGTGGCACGGCGAACACGGCCGAGCCGATCGGCGTGGTCCAGGTGTTGAGGAGGTCGAGCTCGTCCAACCGCCGCTGCACCGGCACGAACTGTGCCACCGGATCGGCCTGGAAGCTGACGAACACGAGCCCGGACTCCGAGATCGCCCCCGGCCGCGGCGGCAGGTCGTAGTTGTAGCCGCGGCGCAGGAATCGTTCGCGCGGGTCGGCGCTGCGGGCGCGCGCGACGTGCGAGAACTCGGGGATGACCGGGAAGCCGACCGCGTCGAGCGCGGCGAAGTCCGGCTCGTCGTGCTCGCGCGTCCCGGTCAGGGGGGCACCGGTGTCCAGGCGCCGACCGACCGACTGCTCCCGGCCCGGACGGTCCAGCTCGTCCCACGTCTCGAGGTTCATCGCGATCCGCCGGATCACCACGCTCGTGCCCCCGGCGAGCCAGCCGTTCCCGATCCAGACCAGGTCGTCGTCGGGCGTGCCGGGGACGAGGTTGACCGTGCCGTCGACCTGGCCGAACAGGTTGCGCATGCTCGTCCCCGCCGGCACGGAGCCGTAGGCGTCACGGAACCCCTGCTGGACCCAGCGCACCCCTGCGAACGACCGGGCGTCCTTCAGCAGCATCCGCACGGTGTGTGCGACCGTCACGGAATCGTCCGAGGCGATCTCGAGCAGCAGGTCGCCGTCGCTCCACCCCTCCTCCAGGCGGTCGACGCCGAACGAGGGCAGCGGGCCGAGCCAGCCCGGCACCTCTCCCCCGGCCCGTGCCACGAGACCGGGGCCGAACCCGAACGTGACCGTGAGGCGGGCCGGACGCCGAGCCAGCTCGGGCTCCGTGTCGGCGAGCGCGGGCAGCCCCTGGGTGAGGCGGCGCGCGTCGTCGGTCAGCAGCCGCATGAGCCGGCCGAGCGCGGCGCGGTCGACGCCGTCGACCAGATCGAGCGCCACGAACGTCGAGTGCGCCTGCGGGACGACGGCGACCCCCGCCTGGTGCGTGCCGTGGAACTCCACGGTGCTCGCGCCGCGGAGGCCGCCCGTGTCCTGCGACGGCACCGGCACGGGGGCGGGGGCCGGTGCGGCCACGGCCGCGTCGACGCCGAGGGCCAGGGCCGCGCCCCAGCCCGCCACCGCGCCGCCGCCCACGAGGAGCTGGCGGCGGCTGGGGCTGGGGCTGGGGCTTGGCGATGCGTCGTCGGACATCAGCCCTCGGACCCGGCGTGCTCGCCGGCGTCGCCCATGTCGTGACCGTCCATGTCGCCCATGTCGTGGTCGTGGTCGTCGCCACCGGCGTAGGTCTCGTTGGCGCCGGCGAACTCCTTGACCGGGGCGACGACGTCGAGCGTCGTGCCGTCGGCGAGCTCGAGCGCGACGGTCACCTCGTCACCGGGCACCAGCGGCGCGGTCAGGCCCATGAACATGAGGTGGTTCCCGCCGGGATCGAGCACGACGTCGCCGCCGGCCGGGACGGTGAAGCCCTCGACCTGCTGCATCTGCATGACGCCGTCGACCTCGACCGTCTCGTGCAGCTCGACCATCGTGCTGCTCGGCGAGGACGCCGCGACGACGACCACGTCGGCGTCGGTGGGGTTGTGCAGGGTGCCGAACGCGGCGGACATGCCCTGGTCGGCGGCCTTGGCCCAGGGGTCGCGCACCTCGAGGGTGGCGACCTCGTCGGCGGCGGCGTCCTGCGTGGTCGCGGGCGTGGTGGCTGCGTCGTCGGCGTCACCCCCGCCCGAGCACGCGGCGAGGGCGAGTGCACCGGCGAGACCGGCGGCGGCCAGCCGAGCGGAGCGGGCGACGGCGGGACGGGTGGAACGGATGGAACGGATGGAACGGGACACGGGGTCTCCTCGAGGGCGCGCCGGGGGCGCGCGATGAGCCGCGACGGCGGCGGGGAAAGGGTCAGGAACGGGTGCGGTGGTGACGACGACGCCACCACCAGGTGAGGGCGAGCAGCGCTGCGGCACCGAGGGCGCCCACGAGCGCGACGCCCAGGGGACGCCACGGACCGGCGACCGACGGCTCGTCCGGAATCGTCGCTCCGGCGGGGACGTCGGTCCCCGTCGGCGGCGTGGACCCCGGGTCGAGCCCGGCGCCGTCCCCGGGTGGGACGACGGCGTCGGGCCGGGCTCCGGCGTCGCCGACCGAGAACGGGATCACCCCGCTGATGGGGTGACCGTCGGAGGACACCACCCGCCAGCGGACGTCGTAGTGACCGTCAGCGAGGGCGTCGAGGGGGACGACGACGTCGCGTCCCTCGATCGTGAGTCCGACCGCGTGGTCGGTGCCGGCCGTGCCGAGCTCGGCGTCGGTGACCAGGACGGCGGAGCCGACCTCGACCACGTCGGCCGAGAAGGTCAGCGTGACCTCGGTCGGCGGGGTGAGGAGCTGCTCCTGCGCCGCGGGGGCGGAGGAGACGAGCGTGTCGTGCGCTGCTGCGGGGACGAGCGGCAGGGTGACCAGGGTGGCGGCCGTCGCGAGGACGGCGGCGACCCGGGTGCGCGCCGCGAGAGGTGCGGGCATGGGTGCTCCGGGCAGGGGGGACGCTCCCGGCGCGAGCGTCTCGCGCGCGGGGCGTATCGGTCAGGCTGCCAGGAGGTGGGGCGGTCCGCGCCGCCGCGCGGTGGCCACGACGCGGTCGTGGAGCGGGTGGGGCCGGTCGAGCGGGCGGGCCGACGGCGTCCGGCGGGGCCGGACGAGCGTCGCCGTGGGGAGGTGGGGCGCCACAGCGGCGACGACGGCGTCGGCGAGGCGGAGCAGGAGGGCGAGCAGGAGCTCGCCACGCTGCAGCATCAGGGCCGTCACGACGGCGGCGGCCGCGTGCATCACCCACATCTGCGCGTCGCCGTGGAGCGCGATCGCGACGTCGGGGGTGCCGGCGCCGGCGGTCATCGTCATCGCTCCGTGGCCGCTCTGACCGCCGTGACCGGCGTGCACACCGACGGCGGGCATCGCCGTCGCGGCGGACGTCGAACCGAGAACGAAGAGGGTGTGGAACGCGATCTGGGCGAGCGACGTCGCGGCGACGGTGGCCACCAGGCGGGGACGGTGAGTCATCAGCAGGCTGGAGACGAGAGCCGCGAGGACGAACGGGATCGCGATCCCGAGCGGACCGGGCACCGGTGCTCCGCCGGCGACGTGGAACGCGAGCGCGAAGCCGGTGGAGGCGGCGGACGCGACGGTCGCGCGGAGCACGCGCACGCGACCGGGGTTCACGGGAGCATCCTCGCACGGGGTCCGCGCGCCCGCCCGCTGCGCCTGCACGCAGGGCGGCGGCGTCGCCCGACCCACGGGGGCGGGTCGGTCAGACCTCGCGGACGATGACCCGTCGCGACTGCACCATCTCGTTCTTCCAGGCCTCGTCGCCCGGCAGGTTGCGCCACTCGTCGGCGGTCACCGACATCGCGGCGCCCGTGACGGCATCCTGCTCGGCCGCGGCGCTGCGCCGATCCTCGTTCGTCATCCCGGTTCCCCGCTCTCCCCTCGTCACCGAAGGGTCCTCGTCGACTGCGCAACGACGCTGTTCGCCGCACGACGGGAGTCCATCACCCGGGTGTCAGGGATTCCCCGACAAGACCTTGTGCTTCCCTCAGCATCACACGCTGAACTTGCACGGCGTTGCATCAATGTGAGCGCGAGAGCGGCCTGACACGACAGCAGCCGCTGCGATCGACCCCCGGGGTCGGTCGCAGCGGCTGCTCGAGCCCGTCAGCCCTTGAAGGCGTCCTTGACGTTCTCGCCGGCCTTCTTGGCGTCGGCCTTGGCCTGCTCGGCCTGACCCTCGGCCTTCAGACCCTCGTCGTTCTTGGCGTCGCCCAGGGCCTCCTTGGCCTTGCCCTTGAGGTCCTCGGCCGCGTTGCTGATCTTGTCCCCGATTCCCATCGGATCCTCCTCGGTTCGTTTCCACGGCGCTTCAGCGCCCTGTTCACCCGGCGGTTGGACCACCGGGAGCTCGTTGCGTCAGCCCGCCGTCTCCAGGACGGGTGGCGCGGCCTCGATGGTCAGCACGCTGAGCTCGACCGACCCCGGGTCCAACCGGTGCTCACGGAGCACCCGTCGGACCAGGTCGCGCACGCGGTGCGCCACGAGACGCGCGGGCAGCCCCTGGACCGCGAGGTGGAGCGCGACGTCGGCCGTCCCGTCCTGCACCGAGATCCGGATCAGGTCCTTCGGCGCGGGGTCGGCGGACCAGGCCCGCACCATCCCGGCCAGCGTCGCCTCGACGCGGAGCACACCGGGCTCCGCCAGCAGGGCCGAGGCGAGCTCGACGCGCACGACGTCGAGGTCGACGCCCTCGGGCGACGTCGTGTCCGCACCCGTGGTCGTCCGCGCCTCAGTCATCGTGCGCATCCCTCACGTCGATGTCGATGCGCCTGACGTCGATACCCACCTCGTCGCTCACTCTCCTCATCACGTTGCTGCGCACCTCGCGCGCCACCTCGGGGATCGAGACGGAGGTCGACACGCTGACCTGCAGGGTGACGTCCACGGTGGACGGTCGGCTCGCGCGGTAGGACTCGGGGAGCTCCACCCCACCCGTGGCGGGCGCGGCACCGTCGGGCGCGGACGAACCTCCGCCTCCCGGCACCAGCACGACCACGCACCGTTCGACCTGGACGCCGTCGACGGCGTCGCCGGCCCGACGAGCGCTGGCGGAGACCGCCTGCTCACTCACGGTCAGCTCGGCCACGGGCGCCTGCTCGTCGGGCTCGTCGAGCGGAAGACGCCGGCCACGACGCACCTCGGCGCGGGCGATGTCCATGATCCGGCCCAGGATCGCCGGGTCGGGCTCGAGCTCGGGGTCGCTCCGCTCCTCGTCGCGCTGACGTGCGGTCAGACGCGCGAGGTTGCCGAGGTCCGACCGCGCGTGGCGGCAGTGGGGGCACCCGCGCTCGTGCTCGTCGGGCGGGGACTCGATCCGCTCCCACACCTCGTCGATGTCACGACCGCAGGCCAGGCGGCTGGTGGAACGCTCGCTCATCGCCATGCTTCCATTCCTCTCGCCAGGTTCTGCCGTGCCCGGGCGATCCTGCCCCGGACCGTCGAGACGGGCAGGTTGATCGCGTAGGCGATCTCCGGGTAGCTGAGCTCGTGGAACTCCTTCAGCACCCAGCAGACGCGCTGCTCGTCAGGCAGCTTCGCCAGCTCCTCGTTCAGCCCGCGCAGCTGCTCGGCGTACTCGGTGGCGGCGGCGGGGTCCGGGGACCCCGATCCGGTGCCGAGGACCGAACCGTCACCGGCGACCTCGACCATCGCGTCGGAGTCGACCGGATCGGTGCTGCGACGCGCACGGGTGCGGAGCACCGACATGCACCGCCGCGTCATGATCTGGTAGATCCAGCCGTGGAACGCCGGCAGGTCCGTCAGGGACGGCAGCTTGCGCCACACCGCCACCATCGTGTCCTGCAGCGCGTCCTCTGCCTCACCGCGATCCGCGAGCAGCCGCACCGCCAGGCGGTACAGCGGGCCCTGGTAGCGCCGGTTCAGCTCCTCGAAGGCCGCCAGGTCACCGTCCTGCGCCCGGCCGACGATCGTCGCCTCGGGCAGATCGGCCACAGCCCGGTGGATGTCACGACCGCCGATGTCGGGCTCGTCGTCGGCGTCCGTCGCCGTGTCGGGACCACTCATCCCTGCCCACCCCTCTCCCGTCGTGTCGTCCACCCTCTCGCGTCGGGGTCCGCGTGTCACTCGATCCGTCGACCGGCCGGGCCGTGCGGCCCGGCCGGAGGACCGCTACCTCTTCGGCAAGGACGGACCCTCGGGGTTGCCGGGCCGGGACGAGGTCCCCGTCGTTCCCGAGCGCCCGCCGGTGCGGCGGACGAGGTGGCCGGCCCGGTTGAGGACGGTCCCGAGGGCCCGCAGGCCCCAGCTCACAAGACGTGTCATCACTCTGGCGATCATGATCGCTCCTGTCGTGGTGGATGGATGGAGGGGTCGGTCGGTCAGACCGTGATGCGGTCGTGCGACCGCCTGGTCCGCTGGACCTCGACGAGGATCCCCAGCCGCGCCAGCCGGACGTCCAGAGCGGTCACGGCCGAGGCGGCCGCCACGGTGTCGGCCTGACGGAGCACCTCGCGGAGCTCGGCGCGGTCGTCGACGACGAGTCGCAGCGTGAGGTCGGGCGTGCGAGCGCTGCCACGCAGCACGGCGTCCGCCGAACCGACCCCGGCGATCGACGTCGCCTGCTCGGCGACGGCGTCGGTGAGGACCGAGGGCTCGCACGTGGTCAGGCCCGTGAGGGAGGACGTGTGCAGCCGCAGGTCCTTCGCCTCGTGCCGACGCGGGATCTGCGCCAGCAGCCAGCCGAGGGCCGCCAGCGCGAGCACCACACCGACCAGGGCCACGACGGGCGCGACCCAGGCCGCCTGGAACACCGAGGTGTCGGGCGCGAGAGGGGCGTCGCGGCCGGGGAGACCCTCGGCTGCGCCACCCGAGAGCAGGGACGACCACCAGCCGGTGGCCAGACCGAGGGCGAGGACGCCGAGGACGAGCAGCACGAGGCCGACGACCGCGAGCCAGGCCCGGTTGAGACGAGCGGGCGTGTGACGCATCAGGACTCCCTCGAACGAACGCGGGTCCGGACCTCGCACACGGGCCCGGAGCCCAGGACGTCGAGGCGGTCCTCGACGCTGGACTGCACGGCGGAGCGCACGGACTCGACGTCGGACCGCGAGGCGGTCACGACCTCGACCCTCACGAGACGGGCGGAGACGCTCACGTCGACGCTCTCCACGCCATCGACCTCGTCCGCGGCGGCGGCCGCGAGCCTCGCGACGCCGCGCTGCGTGATGACGACCTCCGACTGCTCGGCGCTCGTGACGGTGAGGTCCACGGGGACGCCGGTGCGGCGACCGGGCAGGAGCGCCGCGAGCAGCAGCACCAGACCGAGCACGACGCCGACGACGGCCGCGGCCAGGACCGGGGCGGCGCCCCAGGACTGCTGCGCGACCGACCGGGCCGGGTCCGCGGCCCATCCGGGCCAGGAGCCGGACGCGAGGCGAGTGACGGCCGCCGTCGTGGCCGCGACCGCGACCGCCAGGACGACCAGCGCCACGAGGGTCGCGGGGACGCCGCGGCTGGGCCGCCGGCGGAGCTGGGTGGCACTCATCGAAGCTCCTTGGAGGAGTCGGGACGGTCGGATCGACCGTCGGAACCGGCCCGCAGGCCGGTGATCCGGACGTCGACCCGACGCACGGGTACGCCGGTGAGGTCACCGACACGCTGCCGGACGCGGTCGCGGATGGTCTCGGAGGCCGTGCGGAACGAGACCGGGAACAGCAGGCCCACCGAGATGCTGAGGTCGACGAAGTCGGCATGGAGGTCGACTTCGACCGAGGGTCGGACGGTCGAGCCGACGCGATCACGCCACCCGAGCAGGCCGCGCGAGGTGCCGTAGGTGTCGCTCACCTCGGCGACGACCTGCGAGGCGATCTTCTCCACGACGCCGTCGGACAGCGTCAGCGTGCCGCGCGACCGCGCGTCGGCGCCGGTGGGCGCGCTCGCCGGTGCGAGGGCGGTCATCGCTTCTCGGAGGCCCGGCCGAGCATGCCCTGGACGTCGACCCGGCCATCGAGCGCGAGGCCGACGATGAGGCCGACCGCGCCGAAGGCCAGCACGGTGATGAAGGCGGCGAACGACCCGAAGGCCGCGGTCAGTCCGAGGACGAGGCCGACGGCGAGGCCGAGGTTGGTGCGAGACATGGGTTTCCTATCGCTGGGCGGGGATGTCGGCCGACCGGCCGAGGGACGGGGCGGGCGCCCTGTGGTGCAGGGGGGTGGACGCCCGCTCCGCCGAGGGGTGACGCGTCAGCGCAGCTCGGCCTGCTCGGAGGAGGTCTCGCGCTGGTCGTCGTCGTCGGGGAGGTGGACGTCGGTGACGTTGATGTTGACCGCCACGACCTCCAGGCCGGTGCCGTACTCGACGGCCTGGATGACGTTCTCCCGGATCTGCTCGCTGACCTGGACGACGGACTCGCCGTACTCCAGGACGATGGCGATCTCGACCGCGGTCTGCGTCTCGCCCTTCTCGACGGAGACGCCACCGGTCACGTTCGTCTGGCTGCCCGGGATGCGCTGCGCGAGCGCGTTGACGGCGCGGCGCGCGGCGTTGCCCATCGCGTAGACGCCGGCGACCTCGCGGGTCGCCATCCCGGCGATCTTCGCGACGACGCTCTCGGCGACGCTGGTGTCACCGTGCTCGGTGTGCAGCGCGTCGAACTCCTTGCGCTCGTTCTCCGTGGCCCTGCTGTCCTCCTGCGCGGCCTCGCGGACGCGACGCTCCTCACCGGTGGCGGGAACCTGGGGCTGCGACATGTTGAGCTCTCCTTCTTGCTGCTCCTGTGAAACGTGGACACAGGTAAGGACGCCACGGCCCGACCGACCGTCACGCACGGGATCGGGAAATTTTCTGGCGATCGGTCGCGGGCCCACCGGGACGCTCATCGGGACCCGCCCGGGCCGCGTAGCCTGGAGCCCCGTCGGCTCCCGTGCCGACCGCGGGCCTCTAGCTCAACTGGCAGAGCAGCGGACTTTTAATCCGTGGGTTGTGGGTTCGAGTCCCACGGGGCCTACCGTCGCTCTCACGAGGGTCGGTGCCGCCGTCGCGACGCCGCCGGAAACTGCTCTCCACGCGGACCCATCCGGGCCTTCTACCGCTCCGAACCTTCCGTGACAAGCATTTCGTGACGGGAAGGAGACGCCGATGTGGGGCAGACTCTTCTCCGATGACCACCTCCGCGACCAGCCACGACGACGCCGCTCGGCTCGCGTCGCTCCTTCGAGCGAGCGCGGACGGGGACCAGGCGGCGTTCGCGCAGGTCTACGACGCTGCGAGCCCCATGGTCTACGGCACCTGCCTGCGGGTGCTGCGGGACCCCGACCTCGCGGCCGAGACGCTGCAGGACGTCATGCTCGAAGCCTGGCGAACCGCTGCGGCCTTCGACGCCGACCGCGGATCAGCCAAGGCCTGGCTCGCCACCATGGCGCACCGCCGAGCAGTCGACAGGGTCCGCTCGGTCCAGGCAACACGAACACGGGACGAGCAGGACGCCGTCCGCAGCTACGTACGGGAGGTGGACGAGGTGAGTGACGAAGTGCTCCGCCGCGCCGACGCCGACCGAGTCGCCCACTGCATGGAAGGACTGACCGACACCCAGCGCGAGTCCGTCCTCCTGGCCTACTGGGAGGGCCTGACCTACCGCGAGGTCGCCGACCGCCTCGCCGCCGCCCTCCCCACCGTCAAGAGTCGTATCCGCGACGGCCTCACCCGCCTTCGCCTCTGCCTCGGAGCACGCTGACCACTCGTCCGACAGAGCTCCCGGGCACCGTGGACGACTCGGCCCCCGCATCCGGTGAGGATGCGGGGGCCGAGTCGCGCCTCATCAGCGCGGGGCTGCAGCTCGCACGCGGCGGACGACGAGCGTCGCGGTGCCACCGGCGAGAAGCATCGCGGCGAGCGCGAGCAAGGTCGCACCGGCATCCGCGCCCGTGGCCGGCAGCGAGCCCGATCCACCGGATCCGCCCGGCGCGCCGGGCGTACCCGGCGTGGGGGCCGGCGTCGGAGCAGGGGCCGGGTCAGGTGTCGGAACGGGCGTCGGGTCCGGAGTCCCGCCACCCGGGGGCGCCACCACGGCCGCGACCGTGAAGGTCCGGCCCTCGGTGGGCGCGGACCGGTCGGCACCGTCGGTCGTGAACTGAGTCGCCGAGGCGATGTAGGTCGCGGCGACGAACGTGCCGGACACGCTCCACGTGCCGTCCTCGCCGACCGTGGCGGTCAGCGTCTGGGCGGGCGCAGGCTCGGGTCCGTCGGCGGTCGGAGGCACCGAGTCGACCGCGTTGACCTGGACGGTGGCGCCGGCGACGCCGGTGCCCGAGAACGTCACCGTGGTGCCGTCCACGACCGGCTGGTCGAGGGTCGGCGGGGCGAGCGGAGCGACCACGGGAGCGAGACCGAAGAAGATGGTCCGGCCGATCTCGGCCGCGACGCGCTCGCCGTCGGCGTTCTCCTGCTGCGTGAAGGTGTTGGCGAAGTCCTGGTCGACGGGGAGGTCGGTGAAGAACGCGTCCACCTGGAACGTGCCGTCGTCCTCGACGACGGCCTCGCCCGCGACCGACAGCCCACCGCGGCCGTTGAAGAACTCCACGACGATCGTGTTGCCGGGCTCGCCGGTGCCGATGAACGGGACGCCGGTGCGCGGGTTGGGGATGAGATCCCCCTCCTCGGGAGTGTCGAGGGTGAACACGGTGACCGGCGCCGGAGCGGTCGGCAGCACGATGGTGACGAACGTTCCACCCGGGCGGACGACACCCGTCGGGCTCGTCGCCTCGGCGAGCACGCGGATCTCGGTCTCGCCGAAGTTCGCGTTCGAGAAGTCCGTCACGGGGATGACCCAGTCACCGTTCTCGTCGACGGTCGTCGTGCCGGCCACGTAGGTCCCCAGACCCTGGCCGCCGTAGGTGAGGTTGACGGTGTCGCCGGCGGCGCCCGTCCCGGTGAACGCGGGCGTCAGGGTGTCGACCCGCGCACCGTTCTCCGGTGAGACGACGAGGAACGGGTCGAGCTCGACCGGTGCGACGGCGAACGTGAAGTTGCGTCCGATCTCGCGGGCGACGGAGTCGCCGTCGGGCGTGAACTGCGCCGTGAACGTGTTCACGAAGTCCTGCCCGGCCGGGAGGTCGCGGTAGGTGGTGAGGACGTTGAAGGTGCCGTCGGAGTCGACCTCGCCCCGGCCGGCCTCGGCAAGGCCGCCTCGGCCGTCGAAGTACCGCACGACGATGAGGTTGCCCGGGTCGCCGACGCCGAGGAAGTTGACGATGTTGAGGAGGTCGCTGCGCTCCTCGCCCTCGGTGGGCGAGTCGAGGCGGAACTGGCCCGCCGCCGGTACGGGTGCGGTGGCGAAGGTGATGGTCACGAACGTCTCGTCGACGACCGTGCCGTCGGGGGTGCGCTCCGTGACGCGCGTGCGGTTCTCGGTCTCACCGGGGTTGGCCGAGGTGAAGTCCGTCGGGCCGGTGCTCCAGCTCCCGGCGTCGTCGACCGTGGCGGTGCCCGCCGTGTAGTTCAGGAGGTTCTGACCGCTGTAGATGACGGTCACGGTGTTGCCGGTCGTGCCGGAGCCCGAGTACACGGGCGACGCCGTGTCGACCGTCGAGCCGTTGGCCGGCGCCTGCACCTGGAAGGGCAGCTCGACCGCGGAGGCGGCGGGGGCCACGACCAGGGCCGTGGAACCGAGGAGCGCGAGCGCGGAGAGGAGCCCGACGACCCGCGAACGAAGAGAGCCGCGCAGGCGGCCCTCTCGCGTGGAGGCAGAACGATGCATCTGTGAACCCTTCTGGAGCCTTCGCGTCGCTGCAAGCTGGTGCCTGCGCGTACGCGTCCGGTTAGTTCGGAGCAAAACTGTTCACGGATGGGTTCAACTCTTCGTCTCCGGGGTCACGTGGTGGCGGGATCCGTCTCCTCCGACGGCGCGGTCGACGGCGCCGTGTTCGACGATCCGCCGCCCGGCACCCGGCTCGCCCCGGCGTTGGCCCCCTCGGTCGTGAAGGTCGTGATCGCCTCGCCCTCGGCGGTGATCGCGGCGTCGTCGACGAGGTCGCTCGCACCGTCCGTCAGCACAGCGCTCCACTCCGCCACCGCGTCCGCGAGCAGGCCGGAGTCGATCAGCTCGGTCTGCAGGTCGGTGACCGCGTCGTCGTACAGGGCCGCGAAGTCGTCGTCGGCGAGGAACCGGTCGACGAGCGGGTTCTCCTGCGACATCCCGCCGCCGTCCATGCCGCCGGCGCCCATCCCGCCGCCGTCCATGCCGCCGCCGGGGA
>Ga0265780_10008551_pt1 | contig 12422 bp, 11 predicted proteins | sample P1T30metagenome_FD_192432 | JGI IMG/M metagenome (GOLD analysis project Ga0265780, IMG submission 192432) | Plant litter microbial communities from East Loma Ridge, Irvine, California - P1 T30 | ecosystem: Environmental > Terrestrial > Plant litter > Unclassified | place: USA: California...
CCTGGTAGCCGCCACGGTCGCCCGAGCGGTCGTCACGACCCTGGTAGCCACCACGTGAAGGTCCACCACGGTCGTCACGACCCTGGTACGCGCCACGCGAGGCGCCGCCACGGTCGTCGCGACCCTGGTAGCCACCGCGGTCGCCCGAGCGGTCGTCGCGACCCTGGTACCCACCCCGCGAGGCACCGCCACGGTCGTCGCGACCCTGGTAGCCACCGCGGTCGCCGGAGCGGTCGTCGCGGGTGCGGTCCTCACGGCCGCCGCGCCCGGGGCCGCCGGCACGCACGCCGGACGGACGACCGGTGCGCGGGTCGCGGTTCGCGTCGCGGTTGGGGTAGCCGGCGGCCCGTTCCTCGCCGGGGCTCAGCGGGCGGTCGCCGCCGCGGGGAGCACCGCCGCGGTCGTCGCGGGAGACGTAGCCGCCCCGGTCGGGACGTCCGCCGCGGTCGTCACGCGAGACGAAGCCTCCCCGGTCGGGACGCCCGCCGCGCTCGGGGCGCGATCCGCGGTCGTCACGGCCCTGGTAGCCGCCACGCTCGTCACGAGCCGGACGGGCGCCACGGTCGTCGCGACCCTGGTACCCGCCGCGGTCGCCCGAGCGGTCGTCACGACCCTGGTACCCGCCACGCGATGCGCCACCCCGGTCGTCACGACCCTGGTAGCCGCCACGCTCGTCACGAGCCGGACGACCACCACGGTCGTCGCGACCCTGGTACCCGCCACGGTCGCCCGAGCGGTCGTCACGACCCTGGTACCCGCTACGCGAAGGCGCCCCACGGTCGTCGCGACCCTGGTACCCGCCACGCTCGTCACGAGCCGGACGCGCGCCGCGCTCGTCGCGCTGCTCGCGGCGCCCCGCCTGCTGGCGGCGCACCTCGGCGCGGCGAGACGGCGCGGCGCCGGTGTCTCCCTTGAAGCCGGACGGGCCCCGGCGACGCTTCGCGTCGCGGGCGTCGGTCTCGGGGTCGAACTCCTCGTCGTCCTCGTCGTAGTACTCCTTCTCGACCTCGGCCTCGTCGAGGGCCACCTCGACGACGTCGGCCTCGTCGACCGGCGCGTCGGCGCTCTCGGTGACGGGGGCTGCGTCGACGCGCGGCGACGGGGTCGCCTCGCGCGAGATGGTGAGGATGGCGCCGAGCTCGGCCTTGTTCAGCGAGCGCATGTGGCCCACCTTGAGGGTGCCGAGGTGCAGCGGGCCGAAGGAGCGACGGACGAGGTCGATCACGGGGTGGCCGACGGCCTCGAGCATGCGCCGCACGATGCGGTTGCGGCCGGAGTGCAGGGTGATCTCGATGAGCGACGAGTCGGCGGAGCGCGACAGGCCCGCGCCTCCCCCGACCACGGCGGCCTTGTCGGCGGAGATGGGCCCGTCGTCGAGCTCGACGCCGGACAGCAGCTGAGCGATCACCGCGGGCGTGACGAGGCCGCGCACCTTGGCGATGTAGGTCTTGGTGACGCCGAACGACGGGTGGGCGAGCACGTGCGCGAGCTCGCCGTCGTTCGTGAGCAGCAGCAGGCCGCTGGTCTCGACGTCGAGGCGGCCGACGTTGAAGAGGCGCTCCTCGAAGTCGCTGGTGAACTGCGTCAGGTCGGGGCGGCCGTTCTCGTCGCTCAGCGTGCTCACGACGCCCACGGGCTTGTTGAGCATGACGTAGCGCCGGGTCGCGTCGAGCTGCACGGCCGTGCCGTCGACGACGACCTTGTCGGTCGCGGGGTCGATGCGTCGACCGGCCTCGGTGACGACCTTGCCGTTCACGGTGACGCGGCCGGCGGCGATGAGGTCTTCGGAGACGCGGCGCGAGGCGACGCCCGCGGCGGCCATGACCTTCTGCAGACGCTCGCCCGAGGGCAGGTCGTCACCGGTGTCGGAGGTGGGGGTGTGGTCAGTGGGCATCGTCGAATCCTCCCGATCCGTCGGAGAGAAGCGGTGAGATCAGCGGGAGCTCGTCGAGCGAGTTGATGCCGAGGTGAGTCAACAGGAGTTCCGTCGTTTCGTAGGTGAGGGCGCCCGTCTCGGGATCGGTGGACGATTCCGTGATCAGGCCGCGACCCAGCAGCGTGCGCACGACCGAGTCGACGTTCACCGCGCGGATCTGCGCGATGCTGCTGCGGGTGATGGGTTGCTTGTAGGCGATGACCGCCAGCGTCTCGAGAGCCGCCTGCGACAGTCTGGTCGGGTTCTGCGTCAGCACGAAATCCCTGACGAGCGGATCGAGCTCCTCCCGGACGTAGAACCGCCACCCGCCGCCGACCTCGCGCAGCTCGAACCCGCGCCGCACTCCGCCGTCGACGCCGTCGAAGTCGGCGACGAGCGCCTCGACGGCTCGACGGACGACCGGCACCGGCTCGCCGACGGCGGTCGCCAGCGAGACGAGCGACTGAGGCTCGTCGGCGACCATCAGCACCGCCTCGAGCGACCGCGCGACCCGCTCGACGGGGTCAGGAGCCGAGGAGGCGGGGGTCGACGACGCGAGGACCGGCTCAGCCGTCATAGTCGTCCCCCAGCGCGGCCAGCGACTCGTCGGTCCAGTTCTCGGCCACCCAGCGGACGCTGAGCTCGCCCAGCGGCTCGATCTGCTCGAAGGAGATCGACGCGTGCCTGTACAGCTCGAGCAGCGCGAGGAAGCGGGCGACCACCACGCCCTTGGCGTCGACGCCCGCCACGAGCTCGCGGAACGTCAGCAGGTCGCGGTGCCGCAGCATCGCCACGACGATCGCGGCCTGTTCGCGGATGCTCACGAGCGGGGCGTGCAGGTGGTCGAGCCCCACGGTGGGCGCCTCGCGGGGGGCGAGTGCGAGGGTCGCCAACGCGGCGAAGTCGTCGGGGCTCAGGGTCCAGACGAGCTCCGGGGTCGTGACGCGGTACTTCTGCTCGAGGCGCACCGACCGGGCGTGGCGCTCCGCCTCGGCGGCACCGTGCTCCGCGAACCACACGGCGGCCTGCTTGAAGGCGCGGTACTGGAGGAGGCGGGCGAACAGCAGGTCGCGGGCCTCCAGCAGCGCGACGTCCTCCGCGTCGACGAGCTCGCCCTGGGGCAGCAGGCCGGCGACCTTGAGGTCGAGGAGGGTGGCGGCGACGACGATGAACTCGCTCGCCGTGTCGAGATCGGCGTCGGCGTCGAGCTGACGGAGGTACGACAGGAACTCGTCGGTGACGGCGCTGAGCGCGACGTCGGTGACGTCCATCTCGCGCTTCGTGATGAGGGAGAGCAGGAGGTCGAACGGCCCGCTGAAGTTGTCGAGGGTGACCGCGAACCCGGAGGCGTCGGTCAGCTCGGTGGCGACGTCGGTCGTCACGATCGTGGCCGGCTCAGGCTGCGGCACCACGCGCGATCAGCTCTCGGGCCAGCTGGCGGTAGGCCTGCGCCGCGGGGTGCTCGGGGGCGAACTTCGTGATGGGGGTCCCGGCGACGGAGGCGTCGGGGAACTTGACCGTCCGGCCGATGACCGTCTCGAGCACCTCGTCGCCGAAGGCCTCGACCACGCGCTCGAGCACCTCGCGGCTGTGCAGGGTGCGGGAGTCGAACATCGTGGGCAGGATGCCGTCGAGCTCGATCGCGGGGTTGAGGCGGTCGCGCACCTTCTCGATGGTCTCGACCAGCAGGGCGACGCCGCGCAGCGCGAAGAACTCGCACTCGAGCGGGATGAGCACGCCGTGGGCGGCGGTCAGGGCGTTGACGGTGAGCAGGCCGAGCGAGGGCTGGCAGTCGATCAGGATGACGTCGTACTCGGCGCTGACCTGGCGCAGGATGCGGGCCAGGATCTGCTCGCGGGCGACCTCGTTGACGAGGTGCACCTCCGCGGCCGAGAGGTCGATGTTGGCCGGCATGACGTCGAGGCCCTCGACGCGGGTGGTCACGATGACGTCGTGGGCGTCCTTCACGGCGCCGATCATGAGGTCGTAGATCGTGGCCTGGTCGTGCGACTGCACGCCGAGGCCGGCGGTGAGCGCGCCCTGCGGGTCGAAGTCGATGGCCAGCACGCGGCGGCCGTACTCGGCGAACGCGGCGCCGAGGTTGATCGTCGTCGTGGTCTTGCCGACGCCGCCCTTCTGGTTGCAGAGGGTGATGATGCGCGCGGGCCCGTGGCTCGGCAGCACGTCGGGCGTGGGGAACTCGGTGCGGGGGCGGCCGGTCGGACCGTTCGCGGGGACGGCCGCCGGCGCGCTCTCGAAGAGGGCGGGGGTGCTCGGGGTCGGCTTGGTGCTCACGACGACAAGAGTAACGACGACCGCCGACGCCTCCGGGCTGGCGCGCCCGACCCGCCCGCAAGAAGCCTCATGCGGCAGGTGAGGGTCTGTTCGTCGCCCGGGCCCGCGGATGAGCGGTCGAGTACATGTCGCGGAGGGCGTCGGCGGTCACCAGCGTGTAGATCTGCGTGGTCGCGACCGAGGAGTGGCCGAGCAGCTCCTGGACGACGCGCACGTCGGCCCCGCCCTCGAGCAGGTGGGTGGCGAAGGAGTGCCGCAGCGTGTGGGGCGACACGTCGACGCCGAGCTCGGCCCGCTCGGCCGCGGCGCTGATCACCAGCCACGCGTTCTGCCGCGAGAGCCGTGCGCCCCGCACCCCGAGGAACAGCGCCGGCGTGGCCTCGCCCCGGGACGAGAACTCGGGCCGGGCGCGCACGAGGTACGCGTCGAGGGCGCGCCGCGCGTAGCTGCCGAGGGGCACGATGCGCTGCTTCCCGCCCTTGCCGAACAACCGGACCACGTCGCCCTCGACCACGTCGTCGACGTTGAGCGCCACGGCCTCGCTCACGCGCGCCCCCGTCGCGTACAGGAGCTCGAGCAGGGCCTTGTCTCGCACCCGGGAGAGCTCGTCGCCGTCCGTCGCGGCGAGGAGCGCCTCCACCTGGCTCAGGGAGATCGCCTTGGGCAGCCGCGACGGCAGCTTCGGGGGCCGGGTGGTCGCCGCCACGTCGACCTCGACGAGCCCCTCCTCGACGAGGAAGCGGTGCAGGCCCCGCACCGACGACAGCACCCGGGCCACGCTGGAGGCGCCCAACGGGCTCTCGGCACGCGTCGCCAGGGCCGCGGGGAACGCCGCGACGTCGGCCACGGTCACCTCGTCGACCGACGAGCGGCCGAGAGCGGCGAGGTGCGCCGACCACAGGGACAGGTCGCGACGGTAGGCCGCCGAGGTGTGGGGCGAGAGGCCACGCTCGACGGCCACGTGGCGCAGGTACCGGGCCACCGCCTCCTCGAGGGTCGTCACGCGGCCTCCGCCCCTCGGCCGCTACCGGGCAGCGACGGCCGCGAGCGCGGCGATGCTCAGGATGGAGTTGTGCAGACGACCGGCGAGGACGCCCTCGACGATCTCGTCGAGGCTCACCCAGCGCTTCTCGATGTCGGCTTCCTCGTCGGAGCGGTCGAAGGCCGACGCCGTCGCGCTGACGCCGGTCGCGCGGTACACGGTGACGAGCTCGTCGTTGCCGCCGGGCGAGGTGTGGAACGAGACCAGCTCGTCCCACGTGGTCGCCTCGAGGTCGACCTCCTCCATCAGCTCGCGCTTGGCGGCGTCGAGCTTGCTCTCGCCCTCGGCGTCGAGCAGGCCGGCGGGCAGCTCCCAGTCGCGCGACCGGATGGGGTGGCGGTACTGCTTGATGACGAGCACGCGGTCGTCGTCGTCCACCGCGAGCACCGCGACGGCGCCCGTGTGGGCCACGTACTCGCGCACCATCGGCGAGCCGTTGTAGTCGACGGTGTCGCGGACGACGTTCCAGACGGCGCCCTCGAAGACGGTCTCGGACGACGTCACGGTCGGGGTCGCCGACTCGTCGGCGAGCAGGTCGCCGCCCCGGGGCGCCTCGGTCATCAGGCCACGACCTCGGCGGCGTCGGCCTCGTCGGCGAAGAGCTTGCTCGAGTTCTGACGCTCGAGCGAGGCCTCCACCAGGCCGCTGAACAGCGGGTGCGCGTGGTTGGGGCGCGACCGCAGCTCGGGGTGGGCCTGCGTGCCGATGTAGAAGGGGTGCACCGAGCGGTCGAGCTCGACGTACTCGACGAGCGTGCCGTCGGGCGACGTGCCGGAGAAGACGAGGCCGGCGTCGGCGATCTGCTGGCGGTACTGGTTGTTGACCTCGTAGCGGTGGCGGTGACGCTCCTCGACGAGCTCCGAGCCGTACAGCTCGGCGGCCAGGGAGCCGCTCGTCAGCGCCGCGGGGTAGAGCCCGAGGCGCATCGTGCCGCCGAGGTCGCCGCCCGCGATGATGTCGACCTGCTCCGCCATGGTCGCGACGACGGGGAACTCGGTCTCGGGGTCGAACTCCGACGAGGAGGCGCCGGCCAGGTCGGCCTCGTTGCGCGCGTACTCGATGACCATGCACTGCAGCCCGAGGCAGAGGCCGAGCGCGGGGATGCCGTTCTCACGGGCGAACTTCAGGGCCCCGAGCTTGCCCTCGATGCCCCGGATGCCGAAGCCGCCGGGCACGCAGATGCCGTCGACCTCGCTCAGCGCCTTCGCCGCGCCCTCGGGGGTCTCGCAGTCGTCGGAGGGGATCCAGACGAGCTTCGCCTTGGCCTGGTGCGCGAACGCGCCCGCTCGCAGCGCCTCGGTGACCGAGAGGTACGCGTCGGGCAGGTCGATGTACTTGCCGACCAGGCCGATGGTGACCTCGTGCTTGGGCTCGTGGACGGCGGTGAGCACCGTCTGCCAGCCCGACCAGTCGACCTCGCCGGCCTTCTCGGCGAGGCCGAGGTGACGGATGATGTAGCTGTCGAGGCCCTGGTCGTTCAGCATCGAGGGGATGTCGTAGATGCTCGCGACGTCCTTGGCGTTGACGACCGCGTCCTCGTCGACGTCGCACATGAGCGCGATCTTGCGCTTGTTCGAGTCGCTGACCGGACGGTCGCTGCGCAGGACGAGCGCGTCGGGCTGGATGCCGATGGAGCGGAGCGCGGCGACCGAGTGCTGCGTCGGCTTGGTCTTCTGCTCGCCGGACGCGCCCATGTAGGGCACGAGCGAGACGTGCACGAAGAAGACGTTCGAGCGGCCCAGCTCGTGTCGCACCTGGCGGGCCGACTCGATGAACGGCTGGCTCTCGATGTCGCCGACGGTGCCGCCGACCTCGGTGATGATGACGTCGGGCTTCAGCTCGCCCTCGGCCTGCTGGCGCATGCGGCGCTTGATCTCGTCGGTGATGTGCGGGATCACCTGCACGGTGTCGCCGAGGTACTCGCCGCGGCGCTCCTTCGCGATGACCGTCGAGTAGATCTGCCCCGTCGTGACGTTCGCCGCCTGGTCGAGGTTGATGTCGAGGAAGCGTTCGTAGTGGCCGATGTCGAGGTCGGTCTCGGCTCCGTCGTCGGTCACGAAGACCTCGCCGTGCTGGAACGGGTTCATCGTGCCGGGGTCGACGTTGAGGTACGGGTCGAGCTTCTGCATGACCACGCGCAGCCCGCGGGCCGTCAGGAGGTTGCCGAGGCTCGCCGCCGTGAGGCCCTTGCCGAGCGAGGAGACGACGCCTCCGGTGACGAAGATGTGCTTCGTGACGGCCGCCGGAGCAGCTGCCGTGGACGAGGAGACCTCAGAAGGGCCACCCCCGTCGATCGAGGAGGATTCAAGGCCCGAGTTCTGTTCGTTCACCACGGGTTTCCATCCTATGTCACGCGGAGGCCTTCTCGGCACCCGCTCGGTCACGAACGTGCGTCGACGCCGGCGGATGCCAGGTCGAGGAGCTCGCGGGCGTGGTCCAGCCCGCTCGCGCTGTCGGGCAGCCCCGACAGGAGTCGGGCCATCTCGGCGACCCGGTCGTCGCCCTCGAGCTGCTGCACGCTGCTCGCGGTGACCTCGCCGGAGGCGTCCTTGACGACCCGCAGGTGGTTGGTCGCGAAGGCCGCCACCTGCGCGAGGTGGGTGACGACGATGACCTGGGCACGCTCGGCGAGCGCCGCGAGGCGACGGCCGATCTCGATGGCAGCCGCTCCCCCGACGCCGGCGTCGACCTCGTCGAAGACGAACGTCGGCACCTCGCTGGACCCGGCCATGACGACCTCGAGGGCCAGCATCACGCGGGAGAGCTCGCCGCCGGAGGCGCCCTTGCCGAGGGGGCGCGGCTCGCTGCCCGGGTGGGGGCGCAGCAGCAGCGACACCGCGTCGGCACCGGAGGAGCCGAGCTCGCCCCGCGGGCTCACCTCCACGACGATCTCGGCCCCGGCCATCGCGAGGGCCCGCAGCTCGGCGCTCACGCGGCTCGAGAGGTCGGCACCGGAGGCGCGGCGCAGGTCGCTGAGGACGCCCGCCCTGGCCTCCGCCTCGGCTCGGAACTGCTCGACCTCGTCGTCGAGCTGCGCGAGGCGGTCGTCGTCGCTGTCGAGCTCGACGAGCCGTCGGCTGCCCTCGTCGAGCAGCCGCAGGACGTCGTCGACCGTGGGTCCGTGCTGACGGAGCAGCGCTCCGATCTCGGCCCGCCGGGTCTGGACGACCTCGAGGTCGCCGGCCGCGTCGGCGTCGAGGCTGCCGAGGTAGCTCGACAGCCGCGAGGCGGACTCGCTCACCTGCACGCTGACCTCGGCGAGGAGGTCGGCGACGGGGGCGAGGGCGGGGTCGTGGGGGGCGACGCGCTCGATCTGGCGGCGCGCCTCCTCGACGAGCGAGACGACGTCGCGCGTGCCGTCCACGGCGTCGGTGGAGAGGATCTCGTGGGCGAGGCCCGCGGCGAGGCGGAGGTCTTCCGAGTTGCTGAGGCGCTCTGCCGTCGCGTCGAGCTCCTCCAGCTCGCCGACGACCGGCGAGACGGCCTCGATCTCATCGATGGCGGCCCGCAGCGACTCGGCCTCGGCGCGACGCGCGTCGCGGTCGCGGGTGATCTCGTCGAGCTCGGCGCGGGCGGCCTGCCACGCGTCGAAGGCCGAGCGGTACGAGGCCGCAGCATCGGCCAGCGGTGCCCCTCCGTGGGCGTCGACGGCGGCACGCTGCGCCTGCGCGGACTTCAGCCTGATCTGCTCGCTCTGGCCGTGCACGACGACGAGGTGGTCGGCGAGGTCGCCCAGGACGCCGATGGGGGCGCTGCGCCCCCCGACGACCGCCCGGCTGCGGCCCTCGGCGGAGACGACCCGGCTGAGGAAGAGCTCGCCCTCGTCGACGTCGCCGCCCGCGTCGCGGACCCTGGACGCGACCGCGCCCTCGGCCGGCACGACCCAGCGGCCGTCGACGACCGCCTGGGTGCTGCCGGACCGGACCACGCCGCTCTCGGCGCGCTGGCCGAGCAGCAGCCCGAGCGCGGTGACGACCATCGTCTTGCCGGCCCCGGTCTCGCCGGTGACGGCGGTGAACCCCGGTCCGAGCGGCAGCGTGGCACGCCCGATGACGCCGAGGTCGCGGATGGCGATCTCCTCGATCACTCGGCCGCCCCCTGGTCGGGGCCGCGCCAGCCCGTCACGGGGAGCTGGAACTTCGCCACCAGGCGGTCGGTGAACGGCCCCTGGCGGAGGCGCGCGAGCAGCACGGGCTGCGTCGAGCGCGTGCACTCCACGCGGGCACCCGGCGGGAGGTCGTGCTCCCTCCGGCCGTCGCACCAGAGGATGCCCTTGGCGTCGGTGCGGTTCATCACCTCGACGGCGAGCGTCGAGTCGGGCCCGACCACGAGGGGGCGGGCGAAGAGGGCGTGCGCGCTCAGCGGCACGAGCAAGAGGGCCTGCACCTCGGGCCACACCACGGGCCCGCCGGCGGAGAACGAGTAGGCGGTGGAGCCGGTGGGGGTCGACATGACGACGCCGTCGCAGCCGAACGAGGAGAGGGGACGGCCGTCGACCTCGATGACGACCTCGAGCATGCGCTCGCGCGAGGCCTTCTCGACGGTCGCCTCGTTCATGGCCCAGGTGCGGTAGACGACGTCGTTGTCGGTGGTCACGGTGACGTCGAGGGCGAAGCGCTCCTCGACGTCGTAGTCGGCGGCCAGGACGCGCTCGACCGTCTCGGTCATCTCGTCGCGCTCGCTCTCGGCGAGGAAGCCCACGTGGCCGAGGTTCACGCCGATGATGGGCGACCGGGTGCCGCGGACGAGCTCCGCCGCCCGGAGGATCGTGCCGTCGCCCCCGAGCACGATCACGCACTCGAGCTCCTCGGCCCGGACGTCGTCGCCGAGGATGTCGACCTGCCCGATGTCGGGGGCGGCGACCCGGATGTCGTCCCACTCGTCGCGGGGCAGCACGGGCACGACGCCCGCGGAGCCGAGCAGGCCGCAGACCTCGAGGGCCGCGCCGATCGAGTCGGGTCGCCCCGTGTGCGAGACGACGAGGATGTGCCGTGTCGAAGTGATGTCCCTCACGCTCCCGTCGTCCGTTCTGCCGTGCTCAGCCATTCTGTCGGATTCGACCCGAGAGAGGCCGACAAGTGCACGACGTACTCCTTGTTGCCGGCGGTCCCGACGATCGGTGAGGGGATGAGCCCTGCCGTCCCGAGGCCGAGGTCGTGGGCTGCCCACAACACGGCCGTGACGGCCTCGTTCCGCAGGGCCGCGTCGTGCACGATGCCCTCCCGGACTCCCTGCCGGCCGACCTCGAACTGCGGCTTCACGAGCAGCACGAAGTCGTTGTCCACACCCACGGAGGCCGTGAGCGCCGGCAGCACCATCGTGAGCGAGATGAACGACAGGTCGCCGACGACCAGGTCGACGGAGCTCGCCCGGGAGGTGAGCTCCGACAGCTGCGGGCCCGACAGGTACCGGGCGTTGACGCCCTCGACGGTCGTGACCCGGGGGTCGGAGCGGAGGGAGGGCGAGAGCTGGCCGTGCCCGACGTCGAGGGCGACGACGTGGTCGGCCCCTCTCTCCAGGAGCACCTGGGTGAAGCCCCCGGTCGAGGCCCCCACGTCGAGGGCGGTGCGCCCCCGGGGATCGACGCCGAAGGCGTCGAGCGCCCCCACGAGCTTGTGGGCGGCACGGCTCACGTAGTGGTCGAGGCCGGCCACGTCGAGGCGGTCGGCCTCGCGCACCCGCACCGACGCCTTGACGACGCCCGCCCCGTTGACCGTGACGAGGCCGTCGGCGAGGAGGCGCGCGGCGTGCGTCCGGGACCGGGCCAGCCCGCGCCGGGCGAGTGCGGCGTCGAGCCGCTCGCCCGCCTCGGGCGCGCCCGCGGAGACGTCCGGGTCGGTCGTCACCGACCACCCGCGTCGGTCGAGCCCGTCGAGCCCTCGAGCGCGCCTCGAAGCTCGTCGTGCACCTCGGCGTACGCCGCGGCCCGCGCCTCCAGCGGAGCAGCCTCGATGCTCCGGAGGCGCGCCTCGAGACCGCGCACCGCCTCCGGTCGGTCGGCACCCACCGCGGGCCAGGCGGCATCCACGACCGCCGACGACGCGGTGTCGTGCGGAGCGTCGGGACGCTCGGAGGCACCGTGGTGGACGGGCCCGGGGATCTCGTGTGCTGGCTGCATGGTGGCGTCCACCCTAGTCACCCGGGTGCAGGGCGGGGTCGATGTCCAGTCCGTAGATGGCGCGCCCCGTGCCCCACACGGCAGCGGCGCCCGCACGGAGCAGGTCGACCGGGTCCGGGCCGGGCGTCAGGACGCGCACGACTCCCCCGCGGACAGCCACGCTCGCTGCCCGGACCGACACCACGTGGACGTCGTCCTCGTCGTGCTCGACGACCTCGGGGTAGGGCTCCGCGAGCTCGCGGAGATCGCCGAGGACGAAGTCGGGCCGAGACCGGGCATCGGCAGCCAGCAGCTGCTTCGCTCCGTCGATCCCCGTGAGCACGAGCACGGAGACCAGGCCGGCGTCGTTGGCGCCCTTCACGTCGGTGTCGAGCCGGTCGCCGATGAAGAGGGCCTTCTCGGCCCCGAAGCGCTCGGTCGCGGCGCGGAAGATGGGCGTCTCCGGCTTGCCCGCCGTCACGGGGAGTCGACCCACGGCCGTGTGCACGGCGGAGACGAGCGTGCCGTTCCCGGGCGCGGTGCCGCGCTCCTGCGGGATCGTCCAGTCGGTGTTCGTGGCGATCCACGGGATGCCCTCGGCCAACGCGTACGACGCCTCGGCGAGGTGCTGCCACCCGACGTCCGGGCTGAAGCCCTGCACCACGGCGGCAGGGTGGTCGTCCGCCGAGCGGGTGACCACGAACCCCTCCTCCTCGAGCACGGACGTGAGCCCCTCGCCGCCGACGACGAGGACCGTCGAGCCGGCGGGCACGGCGTCCGCGAGGAGGCGCACCGCCGCCTGCGGGGAGGTCACGACGTCGTCCGCCTCCACCTCGAGGCCGTAGCCGGTGAGCTGAGCGGCGACCGTGGCGGCCGTCCGGGACGCGTTGTTCGTGATGTAGCCGACGCGGTGGGTGCGGGCCGCAGCGGTCAGGCTCTCGACAGCGTGGTCGATGGCCTGGGAACCGCGGTACACGACGCCGTCGAGGTCGGCCAGGACGGTGTCGACACCGTCGAGGGGTGATGGGCGGTCAGGCACGCTCGTCCTCGGGCTGCGCCGTGTCGGCGGGGGC
>Ga0265780_10008552_pt1 | contig 12422 bp, 8 predicted proteins | sample P1T30metagenome_FD_192432 | JGI IMG/M metagenome (GOLD analysis project Ga0265780, IMG submission 192432) | Plant litter microbial communities from East Loma Ridge, Irvine, California - P1 T30 | ecosystem: Environmental > Terrestrial > Plant litter > Unclassified | place: USA: California...
CAAGCTCTACGGCACCGCCGCCGCGACGACGAACAACCTGGCCTCGAACATCACGCTCAGCGTCGTCCAGGGCACCGGCGGCGGCTTCGGCTCCTGCTCGGGCTTCACGCCCCTCACCGCGGGCTCGTCGCTCTACAACGGCACGCTCGCCGGCTTCGGCACGAGCTACACGAACTTCAGCAACGGCGTCGGCACCTGGGCCCCCACGGGCACCACCGGCACCCAGACCACGACCTCGGAGACCCGCGTCTACCAGGTCTCCTACTCGGTCTCGAACGCCGCACCCAACACGACGCAGTCCGGCACCGCCTCGCTCGGCCTCACCTGGGAAGCCCAGAACAGCTAGAGCACCCCGACTCCCGCCGCTGCCCACCTCCCCCCCACCGGGCAGCGGCGGGACCTCCCCGCCGGCACCCTGAGCCCGCCGGCGAGGACCCGCCCGGCCGCACCGGCCGGGCACGCACCACGTCGGCCCGAACCGTCGACGCAGGGGTCCGCGGGCTGCCCGACGGCCCGCGGCACCCTGGCCGCACCACCGCCTCCTGCACGACAGCCCCATCCGCCACGACACGACGAGAGGCAGCCATGACCACCTTCGACGTCGTCCGTCGCCCGGCCACCACCTCCGTCACGGTCGTCGGCGCGCAGCGTGAGCGGAGCGCCGCCCTCGCCTGGGCGCGCCTCGCCGTGGGCGTCCTGTCCCGCACCGTGCTCGCCACGCTGATCGGACTGCTGCTCTGGGCAGCCGTGCCCGCCGTCATCGGCTGGACCCCCACCACCGTCATGACCGGCTCGATGGAGCCCCGCATCCACCCCGGCGACATCGTCGTCGCGCGTCCCGTGCCCGAGTCGTCGATCCACCGCGGCCAGGTGCTGCTGTTCCAGGACCCCGACCGCGCCGACCACCTGCGCCTCCACCGCTACGACGACAACGGCCAGGGCACCCAGATCGTCACCAAGGGCGACGCCAACCAGGCCGCCGACTCGACCCCGATCGACCGCAGCGCCGTGGTGGGCGTGGGCTACCTCCGCGTGCCGTCCCTCGGCACCCCCTTCGTCTGGGCCGCCGGGCACCAGTGGGGACACCTGCTCGTCGCCGGCAGCGTCCTGATGCTGCTCGTGCTCGGCGCCCGAGCCGACCGCTCGCTGCGTCGCGACCTGCGCGCCGAGGGCGCCGCTCTCGCCGACGCTGATCTCGCCGACGCCGCTCTCGCTGACGCTGATCTCGCCGACGCCGCTCTCGCCGACGCCGCTGCCGAGGAGGCGCGCGTCGGCCGCGCAGCCCCCGTCACCGCACCTGCCACCCGCCGCCTGGTCCGCCGCCGTGAGCGCCGCCTCCGTCGCCTGCGCGGTGCCGTCGGCACCCTCACCGTCGCCGGCCTGGTCGGCGGGCTCGCCGTCACGCTCGTCGTGTCCGGCGGTGCCGACGCGGCGTTCTCCGCGCAGGTCGCGAACCGCTCGTCGTCCTTCGGGACCTCGTCGGCCTACGACTGCCTCCGCGACACCTACAACGACCAGACGTCGTACGGCTTCTCGTACAACGAGACCTCCGGCACGACGACGGCCGACGGCAGCGCCCAGGGGCGCGTCGGCACGCTGACCTCCGGCGCCTCGTTCGTCGGCGGCTCGTGCGCGGCGAACTCGAGCCCGTCGCTCTCGCTCGACGGCACCTCGGGCCAGGTCACCACCAGCGCCATGCTGGGCGGACAGCAGGCCTTCACGATCGAGACCTGGTTCCGTACCACGACCACCCGCGGAGGCACGCTCGCGGGATTCGCGACCGCCCAGACGGGCACGTCGACGACGGCCGACCGCGCCCTCTACATGACGAACTCCGGCACCCTCTCGCTCGGCCTCCGCCCGACGACGAGCACCGTGAAGTCGAGCACCACGAGCCGGGCCTACAACGACGGCGCGTGGCACCACGTCGTCGCCACGTTCTCGAGCACGGCCGGTGTGGTCCTCTACGTCGACGGCGCGACGGTCCTCACGGACACGAGCTCGAAGACGGCCCAGAGCGCCGCCGGCTACTGGCGTGTCGGGTACGTGCCGCTGTCCGGCTTCGCGTCGGCGCCCACGAGCCCGTGGTTCGCCGGTCAGGTCGACGGCACCGCGATCTACAACAACTCGGCGCAGACGGCCTCCGCCGCGCAGGCGCGCTTCGCCGCCGGGCACTGACCCTGCCCGCGCCGGGCCCGGCCGCGCAGGACGGCCCGCCCGGGCTGCGACACTGGGCGGATGCCCCTGCTGATCAACGACGTCTACGTCGACGGACGAGTCGCCGCGAGCCCCGATTCGCTCGATGACACCTACGCGGCGCTCACCGAGACCGGCGGCACCGCCTGGATGGTGCTGAGCGAGCCCGACGAGGCCGAGCTCGCCTCCCTCGCCGCCCGCTTCGACCTGCACGAGCTCGCCGTCGAGGACGCCGGCCACGGCCACCAGCGCGCCAAGCTCGAGCGGTACGGCACCACCCTGTTCGTCGTCGTGCGCCCGGCCGTCTACGTCGACGCCGAGGAGAGGGTCGCCTTCGGCGAGATCCACTTCTTCGTCGGGCCCGACTTCTTGATCGGCATCAACCACGTCTCCGACATCGACTCGCGCTACCTCACGCGGAGCGTGTCGAGGCTGCGGGCGAAGCCCGACCTGCTGCGGGTGGGGCCGCAGGCGATCCTCTGGGCCGTGCTCGACGCGATCGTCGACGCCTACGCGCCGGTCGTCGAGGGGCTCGAGAACGACATCGACGAGATCGAGCAGCAGCTGTTCGCCGGCGAGGCCGGGGTCTCGCGGCGCATCTACGAGCTGTTCGGCGAGGTCGCGGACTTCCAGAAGGCCACGCGTCCGCTCGTCGGCATGCTCGACGGGCTGCTGCGCGGCGGCGAGAAGTACCAGGTCGGCACCGAGCTCGAGCGGCGGCTGCGCGACGTGCAGGACCACGTCATCCGCGTCGTCGACCGTGCGGACACGTTCCGTGCCGTGCTGCAGAACGCGCTGTCGCTCAACGCGACCCTCGTCGCCCAGGTGCAGAACGACGTGACGAAGCGCATCTCGGCCTGGGCCGCCGTCCTCTTCGCGCCGACGCTGATCGGCGCGATCTACGGCATGAACTTCGACGTCATGCCCGAGCTGCACTGGGAGTGGGGCTACCCCTTCGCCCTCGCCCTGATGGTCGGCATCGGCGGCGGCCTCTGGGGCACGTTCAAGCTCAAGCGCTGGCTGTAGGGGGCTCGGGCTCGGGCCCGGGCGGCTCGGCTCGGGGGCCCGGGCTCGGGCCCGGGGGAGCGCACTGCACCCCCGAACCCGCGCTGCACCTCCGGAACAGAGGGTGCAGTGCTGGTCCAGGGGCGTTGCGCGATCGACGGAGACTGGCCGCGCCTCGTTCGACCGTGCCCGCGCCTCCGCACGGCGTCCTTCTCGACCGTGCCCGCGCCTCCCTGCGGGATTCAGGAGGCCGGGTCGCGGGGTTCCTGAGTCGTGCACGGTTCAGGAGCCCCGGTCCCCCTCTCGCACCGCTCAGGATCAGCATTCCTGAATGAAGAGAGAGGGCATCACGCGCGGAGGACTCGGACCTCCCAGGGAGCGAGCGTCAGCGAGCCGATCCCGTGCGGCACGTTGCCGATCACGAGCTCGGGCACCGATCGCCGCCGCAGCACCGGGTCGAGCACGGGGTCGAGGTCGTACGGCTCGCCCGACCAGTTCGCGAGCACGAGCAGCCGGTCGTCGCCGAGGGTGCGCGTGAACGCGTAGAGGCGCTCGTCGTCGGGGGCGAGCATCGCGAACTCCCCGAGCTGCACCACGGGCAGCTCGTGCCGCAGAGCGATCAGTCGGCGGTAGAACTCGAAGACGCTGCGGTCACCGGAGGCGCGGTCCGCTTCCACGTTCACCTCGGCGGCGTCGGGATCCACCCCGATCCACGGGGTCCCCGTCGTGAAGCCCGCGGCGGGCCCCGCCGACCACTGCACCGGCGTGCGGGCGTTGTCGCGGCTGCGGAAGCGGAGCGCTTCGAGGACGTCGGCCTCCGAGGCTCCCTCGGCCAGCGCCTCCTCGTGCCAGTTCAACGACTCGATGTCGCGGTACTGGTCGATCGAGGTGAAGCCCGCGTTCGTCATGCCGATCTCGTCGCCCTGGTAGACGTACGGCGTGCCACGGTGCAGGTGCAGCACGGCGGCGAGCATCGTCGCCGACTCGTAGCGGTACCGGCCGTCGTCGCCGAAGCGCGAGACGCTGCGGGGCTGGTCGTGGTTGCCGAGGTAGAGGCTGTTCCAGCCGCGCTCGGCGAGGCCCTCCTGCCAGCGGCCGAGCGACCGCTTGAGGTCGGTGAGGCGCAGCGGCACGTTGTCGAACTTGGAGCCGGGTCCGCGGTCGAGGTCGACGTGCTCGAACTGGAACACCATGTCGAGCTCGCTGCGCGCCTGGTCGGTGAAGAGCGCCGCGTCGTCGACCGTGACGCCCGGCATCTCGCCGACCGTGATGAGCTGCCGGTCGCCGCGGTGGGCGAACACCTCGCGGTGCATCTCCTGCAGGTGGTCGTGGATCTGCGGGTCCATCTCGAAGCTGGCCGAGCCCGGCTCGAGCGAGGCGGTCGTCTTCGCGATGAAGTTGATGACGTCCATGCGGAACCCGTCGACGCCGCGGTCGAGCCAGCGGTTCATCATGGCGTGGACCTCGGCGCGCATGTCGGCGTTCTGCCAGTTCAGGTCGGGCTGCCCGACCGCGAACATGTGCAGGTAGAACTCGTCCGTCGCCTCGTCGAGCTGCCAGGCGGGGCCGCTGAAGGCGCTGCGCCACTCGGTCGGCAGAGAGCCGTCGTCGGCCCGGGGGCGCCAGACGTACCAGTCGCGCTTCGGGCTGTCGACCGACGACCGCGACTCGGTGAACCACGGGTGCTCGTCGCTCGTGTGGTTGACGACGAGATCCATGACGAGCTTCATGCCGAGCCCGTGCACCTCGGCGAGCAGCTCGTCGAACTCCTCGAGCGTGCCGAACAGCGGGTCGATGTCGTCGTAGTCGCTGATGTCGTAGCCGGCGTCGGCCTGCGGTGATCGGTAGATCGGCGACAGCCAGATCACGTCGACGCCGAGGTCGTGCAGGTGACCCAGCTTGCTGCGGATGCCCGCCAGGTCGCCCACGCCGTCGCCGTCCCCGTCGGCGAAGCTGCGGGGCCAGATCTGGTAGACGGTGGCGGACGTCCACCAGGGTGCGTCGGTGTGCTGCACCGCTCCTCCTTCGGTCGTGCCCCCGGCAGGGGACGGCTGCGTGGTCTCGCCCTCGGCTGAGGGCGGCGTCGTGTCGGTCATGTCTCGAGTCTCGTCGTGCAGGGCGCCTCCTGTGGAAATTTAGGAGGTGCGGGTCGGCTGGGTCGTGCGGGGCGCCCCCTGCGGAATTCAGGAGGTGCGGGTCGGCAGTTCCTGATCAGTGCACGGTTCAGGAACCTCTGTCCCTCTCTCGCACGGATCAGGACCCACATTCCTGAATGACGAGAGGAAGAGAGGCGAGCGGGGTCAGACGGCGGCGGCGTCGATGAGGACGAGGTGCTCGGGGAACAGCACCGGCGCCTGCACCCCGCCGAGGCGGAGGGCGCGGCCGGTGAGGACGACCCCGTCGAGGGTCCAGGCGAGCGGCGACTGGCCCGGGCCGCCGAGCGCGTCGGTCGGCGACGCGAGCCGCACGCGGTACTCGCGCTCGTCGTCGAGGCCGGGCAGCGTGATCGGCCCGGGCGGGTAGCTGGCGCTCGTCGCGACCTGGCTGAACGTGTAGAGCGCACGGCTGCGGTCGGGGGCGACGACGCCGCGCACGTCCATCGCGGGGTCCGGCAGGTCGGCGTGCACGACGGTGCCGGTGTGCAGCAGGTCGCGGTGCTGCTTGTGCACGGCGATCCAGGCGGCGAGCTCGTCGAGGGTCGCGTCGTCGACGTCGGGCGAGCTGATGTCCCACTCGACGCCGAAGTGGCCGGGCAGGGCGACGCCGGCGCGGAACGACAGGTCGTGGCGTCGGCCGGTCGAGTGCGAGCGGGGTCCGCCGACGTGGGCGCCCATGAGCTCGTAGGGCACGAGCAGGCCGGTGTGCTTCTGGTTGACGAGGCGCTCGACCGGGTCGATGCAGTCGCTGGTCCAGATGCGGTCGGTGCGGTCGAGGATCCTGAGGTCGACCCGGGCTCCGCCCGAGGCGCAGCTCTCGATCTCGACGCCGGGGTGACGGCGGCGCAGCTCGTCGAGCAGGCGGTAGAGGGCGAGGACGTTCTCGTGGACCGCCGGTCGCGCAGGGGAGCCGGCCCCCGCCTCCAGCAGGTCCCGGTTGTGGTCCCACTTCAGGTAGGCGATGTCGTGGTCGGTGAGCAACGCGTCGAGCTTCTCGAGGATGTAGGCGTACGCCCCCGGTGCCGACAGGTCGAGCACCTGCTGCTGACGGGCGATCGCGGGCAGGCGTCCGTCGCCGGGGCCGAGGATCCACTCGGGGTGCGCCCGGGCGAGCTCGCTGTCGGGGCTGACCATCTCGGGCTCGACCCAGATGCCGAACTGCATGCCGAGGCCGGTGACGTGGTCGATGATCGGGGCGAGTCCGTCGGGCCAGACGGTCTCGTCGACCCACCAGTCGCCGAGGCTCGTCGTGTCGTCGCGACGGCCGTGGAACCAGCCGTCGTCGAGCACGAAGCGCTCGATGCCGACGCGGGCTCCGGCGTCGGCGAGGGCGCTGAGGCGGGCGAGGTCGTGGTCGAAGTAGACGGCCTCCCACGTGTTGAGGGTCACCGGGCGCGGCGTCGACGGGTGGTGGGGACGCGAGCGGAGGAGGCGGTGGTACCGGGACGACAGCTGCGTCAGCCCGTCTCCCCACGAGCCGAGCGCCTCCGGCGTCTCGTAGCTCTCGCCGGGCCCGAGCCGGACCTCGCCCGGAGCGAGCAGCTCGGCGAGGCGGGTGTGGGTCTCGCCGGTGACGGTGCGCTCGACGCTGACACGGTGGTTGCCGCTCCAGGCGAGGTGGGCGGCGTGGACGAGGCCGCGCTCGAAGCCGAAGCCGGGGGTGCCGGCGGCGACGAGCAGGGTGGCGTCGGCTCCGGGGCGGCCGCGGCGGCTCTCGCGGTCGTAGCGACCGACGGTGAGGGCGTGGCGCTGGGGGGTGCGCTCGCGGAGGTGGCGGCCCGTGGTGTCGAGCACCTCGCCGGCGGTGTGCGGCAGGGGGAACGTCGTGGCGAGCTCGTCGAGCTCGTAGGTGGCGGCGGTGTCGAGCGCGGCGGCGGTGGAGGCGTCAAGGCCGGCGCTGTCGTCGCCGGTCGAGCCAGCCGCGGTGTTGGTGAGGCGGAGGCGCTGGTGCAGCAGGCCGTGCGGGTCGAGTCGCAGGGTGACGACGAGGCGCAGCTCGGCGGCGGGGTCGTCGGCGGTGATGGTGAGGGTGGTGCCGTCGGTGCTGTCGCTGCTGTCCGTTCGCGAGGTGACACCGGTCTCGGTGGTGTCGTGCGCCTCCTGCATGCCGTCGGCGACGTCGAGGCTCGTGACGGTGAACGAGGGCGAGAAGGAGGCGCCGGCGCGGCTGCCGAGGAGGCCGGGGGTGCCCTGCCAGCCGTCGGACTCGAGGGGAAGGAGGGCGAGGCGGGCGGGCTCGTCGATGGCTCCGGAGACGCGCTGGGGGCGGCCGGCGAGGACGAGGCCGGCGAGGGCCGCGTCGCTGATGTCGCCGAGGTCGGGGCCCCAATGGGTGATGCTCGGGAGGCCGGGGCCGGAGGTGTCGAGCACGACGCTCGTCCCTCCCTGGCGCAGGTGGAGCTCGGACGTGCGGACTTCGGTGCGACGCTGCATGGGTTAGTTCTATGGCGGAAGTAACAAGGCTGTCAAGGGGGCGTCGGGGCCTCGTCTGCACCTCCGTTGGGCTCATCTCGGAAGATATGATCGTCGCCATGACGACGACGGAGCCGGTGCGGGGCGAGTCCGGTCGGGAGCTCGTGCGCGAGGTGCTGATCCACGGGCCGATCGCGCGGGCGGAGCTCGGGCGCCGGCTGGGGCTGTCGCCGGCGAGCCTCACGCGGCTGAGCAAGCCGTTCCTCGAGCGGGGGCTGTTCGTCGAGGGTGCTGTCGAGCTGGCGGGGGCCGTGGGGCGTCCGGCGAAGCCGCTCGACGTGCGGGCCGACCTGCAGCGGTTCGTGGGGATCAAGCTGACGGGGGACCAGGCGTACGGGGTGCTGACGGACCTGCGGGCCAAGACGCTGGGCGAGCACGTCGCCGAGCTGGGCGGGCACTCGCCCGAGGAGGTGGTGGAGGCGGTGGTCGCGGTGGTGTCGGCGCTCGCCGGGTCGGGTGGTGACGGTCGTGCGGGTGCGGGTGCGGGTGCGGGTGCGGGCGCGGGCGCGGGCGCGGGTGGTGCTGATGCAGGTGACGGTGTCGCCGGGCTCGCGGGGGTCGGGGTGAGCATCGGAGGGAAGGTGACCGGTCAGCAGGTGGTGCTGCGGGCGCCGTTCCTCGAGTGGCGTGAGGTGGACCTCGGCGGGATGCTCGCGGAGCGACTCGGCCTGCCGGTCGTGGTGGAGAACGACGTGGTGGCGCTGACGGAGGCGGAGCGGTGGTTCGGCCTCGGGCGCGGGATCGACGACTTCGCGGTGGTGACGATCGGGGCCGGTGTCGGCTACGGGCTGGTGATCCACGGCAGGCAGGTCATCACGCCCGACACGGGTCTCGGGCTCGGAGGGCACTTCCCCCTCGACCCCGCCGGGCCGATCTGTGCCGGTGGGCACCGGGGCTGCTCGACGGCGATGCTCTCGACGACGAGCATGTGCGCCTCGGCGGCCGTCGGCCTGGGACGAGTCGTCACCCACGGGGAGCTGCTGGCGCTCGCCGCGTCCGGGAACGCGGTCGCGGTGCAGGTCGTCGGCACGGCCGGTCGGTCGCTCGGACGGATGATCGCCGCGGTGGCGAACCTCACGATGGTCGGCACCGTGGTGCTCTCGGGCGAGGGCATCGGCCTCGTCGACGTCCCCGTCGCGGCGACGGCGATGCGCGCCGCCGTCGCCGCCGACCGCGACCCCGATGCGTCGGAAGTGCGGGTCCTGACCGGGGACGCCGACTTCGGTGCCTGGGCGCGTGGTGCGGCGGCGGTCGCTGTGCAGGCGCGGATAGGGGCACTGGGCGCGTGAGCTGAGGCGCGTCGCGATGAGCGGTCGTTCATCGGGACGCCTACTCGGGCCCATCTCGGGTGTCGAAGGCCAAGTGCCGCCTGGCCTGCGGATTCGCGTATGCCTGTCCCGCAAAAATGCCCGGTGATGGGGGTTCAAACGCTACAGTCGTCGGATGCTGATCGGATATGCCCGGGTGTCGACGTCCGGCCAAGATCTCGCAGCACAACGTGATGGTCTTGCAGCGCTCGGTGTTGACGATCAACACGTGCATGTTGACCACGGGCTCTCGGGCACGACTCGAGCCCGGCCGGGCCTCCGGGAGGCGCTGGCTGCGTGCCGTGCCGGCGACGTTCTCGTTGTCACGAAGCTCGACCGTCTCGCCCGGTCCCTGCGGGACGCGACCGACATCGCGGACGAGCTGACGACGAAGGGCGTCTCACTGAACCTCGGGGGAGCGGTCTACGACCCCACCGACCCAGTCGGCCGGCTCCTGTTCAACGTCCTCGGCATGGTGGCCGAGTTCGAGGCCGACCTGATCCGTTCCCGCACCCGTGAGGGAATGGCGATCGCCAAGGCCGCTGGCAAGCTCCGTGGCCGCAAGCCCAAGCTCACCCCCTCGCAGGAGAAGCACCTCGTGCAGCTGCACCGCACCGGCGCACACACCACGAGCGAGATCGCCGAGCTCTTCGGCGTCGCCCGGTCCACGGTCTATCGAGCAATCCAGCGCGCTGAGCAGGCGTGACTTGGAGGTGATCGCGGTCTGGGACACTCAGGGCATGGACCCGAGAACCAGCACGGACTATCTCGATTTTCTCTCCGAGCGGCTCAGAGAGTTCATAGGGGCGTTCGACGAGTTCATGACCCACCACGTCGAGAACGTTGGGCCCGGTTCCTTCACGCGAGGGCTTGCGCCAGCTGTTTTTCCGAAGGAGGGCGCGAATGAAGATCGGGTACGGGTACTCACTGCGGAGCTAAATCGGCTCGCCGGCTCTCTCATGGACCTGAGCTCGGTAACGGGCGTGCGCATGATGGTGGAGGGCAGGGGCGTGATCGACCCATTCGTCAATTGGGAGCGCATAACCGAGCCAAAGCCTGTGCTTGAGGCATCTACGGTTCGCGGATGTTGCCTCCAGGCGGCAGGGCGACTCGAAGGACTCCGGGCGCGAGCCGACGCCCTGTCCTCGCCAACTATCCAGCCATCACTTCTGCACCCGCTCGTCTGGTCAACAGCGCAACGGCTATGGAACGACGGGCACCTGCGCCAGGCTGTGTCTGCCGCCGCCGAAGCCGTCAGTGGCCAGATGAAGGAGCTGACCAATCGGCACGATGCGTCGGATACGTCCCTTTGGCAGCAAGCGTTCGCCCAGGACGCCCCGCGACTCGACAAATTGCGTCTCCGCTGGCCTGGAGATCAGGCAAATCAAGACGTGAAGACGATGCAGGACGGCCTGCGCCAGTTCGCACCTGGCGTGAACATGGTGATCCGGAATCCTGCGACACATGCGGATGAGCCGCTGTCGGAACAAGCAGCTTTAGAACGACTCGCGACCCTAAGCGTGCTTGCTCACTTCGTAGATCAGTGCGAGGTCGGGCGCCCTGCCAAGTGAGCTCTAGCAGACCGCTACAACGGCGCCGACCTGCACCCAGATGCCTTAGACGAGGTGCATGAACTGTTTCGAGAGCCGATCGACTGTGGGGCACCGCGTGGGCCGTGGAGCGCTATTAGTTCATCTCTTGGGACTCTGTTTCGAGAGAGAGCAGGTACTTGGCGTTCCCACGCAGGGCGGGCTTGTATCGCTCAAGCTCTGGCGTATTCACGTGCTCGGCCACGAGCTCGAGAAGGCTCGCGAGTGCGGTGTTCAGGCGACCGGCGGCGTGGAACGTCAGAGCCTCGAACGCTCCGAGAGCGACAGAGTCAGGAAACTCAGCGCGTGCTTGGGCGAAGACCCGCAGCGAGTCTTCGATCCTGCCGAGGTTACGGAGGGTGCTTCCGTACTGGAGATAGCAGCGGCTGCGGATGTCTCCCGCTAGGCCCTTCGCCATAGATCGCTCGTAGAAGTCGAGGGCCGTGGCCTCCTCGCCCGCGGTGTCGTACGCGCCCCCAACTTCGTACAGGACCCGTGGGTTGTTCGGGTGCTCTTTGTAGAGGGGAAGGAGAGCGTCGATTGTCGGGCCCATGTTCTCCCGGTCTCGAGCGGCGAAAATGCTGTCTAGCTGCGCTTCAAGTGCATCCGTCATAGTCAGGCCCCGAGTCTTATTTTGCGGCCCGGGCGGCCGCGACCACACGATATCGGTCATCTCGGAAGGGGATGGCGAACCGGTCGGAGCGATAGACTGCCAGCAACAAAACCTCTACCGGCTCGGTGGAGGTTTTCTTGTATGACCACTCTCAAGCCGCCCACCATTTCCACCGCTGACGAGCGGCACCGCCCCGAGCTCGAACAGCTCTGGACCATGTTCCGCCACGAGATGTCCGCGTTCACCGGCACACTTCCTGACGAGCGCGGCCGCTTCCGACAGGAACGACTCGACGCCGGCCTCTCGGAACCGGGCTGGTCGGCCCACATCTTCCGCTCGGGATCGCACCCGGTCGGGTTCGCGGTCCTGCGCGGGCTCGACGCTGAGGAGCACATAATCAGCAGCTTCTTCGTCGCGCACGGCGCGCGGCGTTCTCGCATCGGACAAGTCGCCGTGACAGAACTGACCGCGGCGCACCCTGGGTGGTGGGCCGTTGCCTACCAAGAACGCAACGATGTCGCAGCGAGGTTCTGGCGCAAGGTGGCGAGTGTGATCGACCCAAAGTGCAGCTTCGAACAGCGCGATGTCCCTGGCCGCCCGGAGCTGCCGGCCGACTCCTGGGCTCGGTTCAGCGTCCGATAGACGATCGGTCACCGGTCGAGATGGCCCCAGGCACTATTGGGGCATGAGAGCCGGGACAGTCACGTACAGGAAGACCCTCGCTGGTGTCCTGGCTGTTCTCAGCGATGTGGATCCGTATGGTCTCGAGCCTGGTTCGCCGGAGGGTGCTCCGTCGGATGAGTACGAGATGGAGGCCGCCGACCTTGTTCGCATTCTTCTCAAGGCCGGCGCCGTCACGACCCCTGATGTTGAGGCGGTCTGGATGCGCTGGTTCTCTGAGTCGCTCGTCCTTCGACTCGGGCCGCTTCGAATGGCACAGCTCGTTGGTCGCTTGAACGGGCTCGTGGATGGCGTCCGATAGGGGATGGGTCACCGGGGGCTTCCGAGTCGTGACGGCGCCGGGGTGAGCGCGCCGGATATCAAGGCCTGGACGAGTCGATCGGCATCGTAGCCAGAGTCGCTC
>Ga0265780_10008553_pt1 | contig 12422 bp, 8 predicted proteins | sample P1T30metagenome_FD_192432 | JGI IMG/M metagenome (GOLD analysis project Ga0265780, IMG submission 192432) | Plant litter microbial communities from East Loma Ridge, Irvine, California - P1 T30 | ecosystem: Environmental > Terrestrial > Plant litter > Unclassified | place: USA: California...
TTTATAGTGCCGGGTCTCGGCCATTGCCGGCAGCGGCGAAAAGCCGAGCGCGACGATGGTGGACGCGGCCAGTCCCGCACCGCTTACGCGGAGGAACTGCCTACGATTCATGCCCATCTGGGATCTCCTACTAGTAATGGATTGCGCACGCCGCAAAAGGGGCTGCCGAGGTCGATGCCCCGGCACGCTGGTCCCATTGCGCCGCTGCCACCGTCAAGTGGCCCGCGCATTTTTTACGCCTCAGGCCGTCTTACTTGGCCGGTGGCGTCGTTGCCTGGGTGGCGCCATCGCCACCGGTTGGTTCCGAAGCACCGCTGTCGCGGGGCTTGTCCGCATCCTGGCCGGCGACCACGCCACCGATCGCGGTGCCGCCTTCGCCTGGACCCGTGCCCGGGACCGCGTCCGGCGAGGTGGCCGGCTCGGCCACGATCGCAGCGTGCGGATCGGGATTCTGGGTGGCGACCGCAGCTGGCGAAGCCGGATCGGTCGGCGCCGGAGAGGCCTCGACGTCCGACTTCTTGCCGCAAGCCGACAGGGCGAGCACCGCGGCCAACACGCCGGTGCTCAACAGGATGCGATTTTTACTATATAAGTTATGTTGCATTGCAATATCCGTTGACCTTGAGATATATCAGAAATATATATGAATTGATGAACGCTACAAATAAGTATTTTACGCAATGTATACAATTTCTGTGTGATATTGCGAGAGAATTGACCCGGGATTGTCGTGGTAGGCTTGCCAGGGCGCCTTAATGTAAAGACGATCCCCCGCCCTCTTCCTTGCGTCTGCCGCCGGCGCGCCGCCGCCCGGGTGACCGCTCACCGGCCGGTCGCTGCACCGCTTCCGGGTCTCGCGCCTTTTTTTCCTCGACGTCGAGCAAGCGCGTCTCGCCCAGCCGCCACCCCTCTTCTCCCAGTCTCAACAGCGTACTTCCCTTCATCCGCACCAGCCGCCCATCCATCTCGGCCTCGCTCGCATGCCAGCGCAGGCTGGCCTGGCCGGCGCCCTCGACGGTGATCACATCCGGGGCCACCAGGCCGCCGGCGATATGCGCATGTCCCGGCAGATAGGGCATGGCCCGGGTCAGGCGGCTGCTGGGCCGGGCACCCATCATGCCCACCTGGGTGGCCAGGGTCTCCCACAAGGCGGGCGCCTGCGCACGCAGCGCCAGGTAGCGTCCGGCCTGCTCGCGGCCATGGGCCAGCAGCGCCCGGGCCAGCAAGGGATCGCGGTCGAACTTGGAGAACAGGCCCAGTTCCCTGTGCACCGCGGCGCCGACCGCCTCGCCGTCGAGCACGATGCGCACCACCTCGATCGGCTTGTCGTGGGGCCGGAAGCGCTGGCCCGGATCGTCGAGCCGGCATTGACGGCTTCGATGAAGGCGAGCTCTTGGTTCAGCGACAGGTTGCCCGACAACGTGTCGCGCCGGTGCCACAGCTCGTCGCCCGACTGGGCGCTGCCGGGGCCGGCGACCTTGCCGCTGAAGTCGTAGCGGTCCTGGTTGATCTGCAGGATCCAGACGCCGTCCGGCTTCTTGGCGGGGTCCAGGCTTGACGAGATAAAATTCTTGATCGGCGGGTTTTGCGAGAACAGGCCATCCCAGCACAGCATGCGGCGCGGCTCGTGGGTCTCGGGATCGAGCGCCTCGATCGACTGCGCCATGAAGACCCAGGGCAGCGAAGCCGAGGCCAATACCGCCTCGAGGGTGATGCCGGCATCGATCGGCGCGTGCTCTGAACTGAAGGCGACGAAGGCCCCGCTATCGATGTCCACCGCGCCGATCAGCAATTGCGGCAGCGCGCGGGCAGCACCACGCACCGCATGCGCCAGGCTGTCGAGGGCGTCCCGCTCGAAGCGCAGCGCCGGCAATTGCAGGCCGTCGAAGGCGACGCGCAGCAACGCATCGGGTGCCAGCGCGTGTGCCTGCGACCAGGCCGCGATCCGCTCACCCGAGGCCAGCCGGGCCCGGATGTCCAGCTCGATCGCGGCCTGGCGGCCGTGCAGTCGTTCTCGCTCGGCCGGCGCACCGGCCATCCGCGCCTCGAGCGCGATCGCCTGCCAGCGCTTGATCTCTTGCGCAATGCTGCAGAAGTCGCCGATGGCGCCGACCAGGTCGAAGTCGACGTGCGGCGCGATCGACTCGCGCAGCTGGAAATAGGACCCACGGATCCAGCCGCCCAGCGGCGGGCACATCGCAGCCAGCATCGGCCAGGTCGCAGTGGCGAAGCTTTCGATTTCGCGCAGCGGCGACAGATAGGGGCTGAGCTTGAGGTCGACCTGGGCCAGGCTGCCCACCCACTGGCCGACGTCGTTGAGCAGGCGCTCGCCCGGCGCCTGGGCGCAGTTCGCATCCCAGAAGCGCTCGAGCCCGGCCTTGGCCGCCTTGGGACCGCCTGTCAGGTAGCCGTACCAGGCCAGCAAGGCGCTGATGGCGCCGCCCGAGGTCCCGCTGATGCCGGTCAGGCGCAGCACGTCTCCCTGCTCATTTTCCAGCGTTGCCCGCCCCTTGCTCGTCGCCAGTTCGGCGTTGCGAAACTGCGGCAGCAACACCGGCAAGGCGCCGGCGGCATAGGCCGCATGACTGCCGCCGCCCTGGCAGGCGATGGCGATGTTTTTGATAGGCATGATGTCCTCCCTCGTCCGAATCGACAATCGAGGCAGGCATTCGCCCATGGAAGAAGCACAGGCGCCGGAAACGCCGGCCTGTCGCTTTTAGGCAGTTCGTACGGCGTACAGTTCCACGCCCGGTCCGGCGCAGACATCGAAAACAGGCCTGATGATAACGATTTCATCAGAATCGCAACGTTATCAATAAATATTTACAAGAAGCCCAAAAACCCAATGATTGCGCCTAACATTAGGTGTTATATTTACTGACAGGTTATGCGGCTGCAGACTGCCGGGGACCTCGGTAGCACCTGAAAAGAATCCCACAGACGGGTTCTTCACAACAAAGACGGAGACACAACATGAGACAGTTGAACAAGTCGGCCATTGCCGCGGGCGTCGCACATCTGTGCTGGTTGTCGACAGCTTTCGCGCAGCAGGCAGCCCCAGCGGTCAACACCGCCCCGGCCGCTCCCCAGGTAGTCACGGTCACCGGCCAGCGCGCCGCCCTCGACAGCGCCCAGCAGCTCAAGAAAAACTCGGACGAAGTGGTCGATTCGATCGTCGCCGAGGATATCGGCAAGCTCCCCGACAAATCCATCACCGAAGTGCTGCAACGCATTCCCGGCGTGACCATCGACCGCACCATGTCGCGCGCCGACCCCGAACACTTCTCGGTCGAAGGTTCGGGCGTGTCGATCCGCGGCCTCTCCTGGGTGCGCTCGGAACTGAACGGCCGCGATTCCTTCTCGTCCACCGGCGGCCGGGCCCTGAACTTCGAGGACGTGCCGCCCGAGCTGATGGCCGGCGTCGACGTCTACAAGAACCCGTCGGCCGAGCAGATCGAAGGCGGCATCTCGGGCCTGGTCAACCTGCGTACTGCGCTACCGTTCGACATCAAGGGCCAGCGCATCTCGGGCAGCATCGAAGGCACGTATTCCGAGCTCAAGAAAGGCAAGGCCCGTCCCGCCGGTTCGCTCCTGTATTCGAACCGCTGGCAGACCGGCATCGGCGAGATCGGCGCCCTGGTCAACTTCGCCAGCTCGCGCAGCGTGACCCGCACCGACGCCTTCCAGGTCGAGCCGTATTATCCGGTCGCCGGCGCCGAGCCGGGTCGCACCGTATGGATCCCGAAGGGCGCGCAGTGGCGCACGCTGGACTTCGACCGCAAGCGCCAGGGCACCTATGGCGCGCTGCAGTGGAAGAAGGACAATACCCTCAAGAGCCACCTGACCTGGTTCCGCTCCAAATACGATATGCGCTGGGACGAGAACGCGCTGTTCTCGGCCGAAGGCACGCCGACCAACCTGCGCGTGACCAATGGTGTGTACGACGCCAACGGCGCCTTCCTGAGCGGCACCATCACCAACCCGACCGCCGGCAGCATCGAATACGCCAACAACGCCCGCACCGCGACCCGCGACTCGGTCACTACCGACATCGCCTGGAACATCGAATGGAAGCCGGCCAGCAACTGGACCTTCACCTCGGACTTCCAGCACGTCAAGGCGCGTTCGGAAGGCTTCGATTCGACGGTGGCCCTCGGCACCCTGATGCCGGAGCTGAACCTGGACGTGACGGGATCGCTGCCGCGCATTACCTTCAGCCCGGCGCAGGCCGCGGCGATGAGCGATCCGAATAACTTCTTCTGGGCCTTCTCGCAAGAGCACCTGGACCGCAGCGTGGCCGAGCAGAAAGCGTGGAAAGGCGACGTCAAATACGACTTCGACCATCCGGTCCTGCGCGACCTGCGAGTGGGCGTGCGCCTGACCGACCGCGACGCCAAGACCATCGTCTCGAATCCCGACTATCACTGGGTGGGCATTTCGCAGCGCTGGATGATCCCGTGGCAGATCAATAACCTGGCCTACCTGAGCGACCCGCGCTTCCAGGCGCCGACCACGGTCAATCAGTTCAACAATTTCTTCAACGGCGACGCCAGCGTCCCGGCGATCATCTTCCCTGCAGCCTCGGTGACCGCCGGCTTCCCCGCCAGCTATTCCCAGTTGCACAGCTTCCACGACATCCTGTGCGCCGAAGCCGGCAATGCCTGCACGCCCTGGACGCCCGCCGCCTTCGGCGAAGCCAACCCGTCGGGCGACAACGAGCAGTCCGAGAAGACCAAGGCGGCCTATGCCCAGTTGCGCTTCGCCTTCGACGACCTGCGCTTCCCGGTGGACGGCAACGTCGGCCTGCGCTACGTAAAGACCGATTCGGATTCGTACGGCTACACCGTGTACAACTCGACTTTCGTGGTGCCGCCGGGTGGCACCACGGGCCTGCCGGTGCCCGTGATCGCCCCGTTCGCCGGCCGCGGCGACTACAGGAACAGCTACCACAACTGGTTGCCGAGCCTGAACCTGCGCCTGAAAGCCAGCGACGAGCTGCAATTCCGCTTTGCCATCGGCAAGGGCATGTCACGTCCCAACTTCGACCAGCTGCAGGCCTACACCACGCTGAGCCAGAACGTGACCAGCACCACGACCGGCACCGGCGCCGGGCAAGTCACCAACGTGACCTCGATCGGCCATGTCGGCGAGGCCAAGGGCAACGCGCTGCTGCGTCCGATCACCTCGCGCAATATCGACCTGACTGCCGAATGGTACTTCGCCAAGGCCGGCTCGCTTACCGTCGGGCTGTTCGACAAGCGCCTGCGCGACATCATCATCAAGCAGAGCTCGTTCTACCAGCTGACCGACTCGGCCGGACGTGCAATCGATTTCAATGTATCCACGCCGGTGAACGGCGCGCGCGGCAGCGCGCGCGGCGTCGAAGTCGCCTACCAGCAGTACTTCGACCGCCTGCCCGGCTGGCTGGCTGGCTTCGGGGTGCAGGCCAACTACACCCACGTCAAGACCAAGCGCGACCTGTATAACCCGGTGTTCTCGCCCTGGTGCACGGCTGGCAACAACGCGGCCAACCTGAACCTGAACCTCAATGGCTGCGACACCGACGGCCGCACCTTCGGCGACCTGCCGCTGGAATACATGTCGCGCAACTCCTATAACCTGGCGCTGCTGTACGACCGCGGTCCGTGGTCGGCGCGCCTGGCCTGGAGCTGGCGTTCGAAGAGCCTGCTGGGCAACAACAACAACGGCACCAATGGCACCAACGGCGTCGACAGCAATCCGGACAGCCCGACCTTCGGCCAGAGCGTGGTCGCCTGGGGCTTGCCGATCTGGGCCGACGACTACGGCCAGCTCGACGGCGGCGTCAGCTACAAGTTCAACGACAACTACCGCATCGACTTCCAGGCCCAGAACCTGACCGATGCGAAGTACAAGCAGATCATGACCCATCATGTCGGCGACAAGGGCCGCGCATGGTTCGTGACGGGGCCGCGCTACAGCGTGCGCCTCGGCGTGTCGTTCTGACATTGAGCGTGCCCGCCGCGCCGTCCTTCTTGGGCGGCGCGGCCATCAAACAAGACAACAAGGAGACCAACGAATGCAGCAAGCTTTGCCGAACGCCCGCTGGGCCATTGCCCTCGCCGCCGCCTGCGCCGTCCATTACGTGCACGCCGCCCCCGACGCCGCCCAGCAACGCGCGGCCAAGCTGGTGAGCCAGATGACCATCGACGAAAAGATCGGCATGGTGTTCGGCCAGTTCGGCACCGAATTCCAGGGCAAACAGCCGCCCGCCGAGGCCCTGGTGCAGTCGGCCGGCTACATCAAGGGCATCGAGCGCCTGGGCATCACGCCACAGTGGCTGACCGACGCCGGCATCGGCGTCGCCTCGCAGCCGGGCAAAGCGACCCGCGAACGCACCTCGCTGCCGGCCGGGATCGCCACCGCCGCCACCTGGAACCCGGCGCTGGCCTTCAAGGGCGCGGCCATGATCGGCAAGGAAGCGCGCCTGTCGGGCTTCAACGTGATGCTGGGCGGGAGCGTCAACCTGGCGCGCGAGCCGCGCAACGGCCGCAACTTCGAATACACCGGCGAAGACCCGCTGCTGGAGGGGATCATGGCCGGCGAACAGATTCGGGGCGTGCAGTCGAACCACGTGATCTCGACCCTCAAGCACTATGCCTACAACGACCAGGAGACTGGCCGCAACCACCTGAACGTCAAGATTCAGGATGCGGCCGGCCGCATGTCCGACCTGCTGGCCTTCCAGATCGCCATCGAGCGCGGCAACCCGGGCTCGGTCATGTGCTCGTACAACCGCATCGGCGGCGTGTATGGCTGCGAGAACGATCATCTGCTCAACAAGGTGCTCAAGCGCGACTGGGGCTATAAAGGCTACGTGATGTCCGACTGGGGCGCCGTGCACTCGACGATTCCCGCTGCGCTGGCGGGCCTGGACCAGCAGTCGGGCTACCCCTTCGACAAATCGCCTTACTTCGACGGCGCGCTCAAAGAGGCGGTGCAGAACGGCCACGTGCCGGAGCAGCGCCTGGACGACATGGTGGCGCGCATCCTGTGGGCGATGGGCGCGCACGGGGTGCTGGACAATCCAGTGAAGGTCAGCGACAAGCAGATCGACTACGCCGCTCACGCCCGCATCTCGCAGGAAGACGCCGAGGAAGGCATCGTCCTGCTCAAGAACACTGGCAATGTGCTGCCGCTGGCCCCGGGGTTGAAGCGCATCGCCATCATCGGCGGCCACGCCACCAAGGGCGTGCTGTCCGGCGGCGGCTCTGCCCAGGTCTATCCGCGCGGTGGCATGGCGGTGCCGAACGAGGGACCTGCGGCCTGGCCGGGACCGATGGTCTATCTGCCAGGATCGCCGATGCAGGCCCTGGCCCGGCGCAGCAAGGCCAAGCTCGACTGGCATGACGGCAAGAATACAGCGGCGGCAGCGAAAATCGCAGCCGGCGCCGACGTGGTGCTTGTGTTCGCGACCCAGTGGACCTCGGAGGCGAACGACGTGCCGAACCTGTCGCTGCCGAACGCGCAGGACGCGCTGATCGCCGCCGTGGCGAAAGCCAATCCGCGTACGGTGGTGGTGCTGCAGACCGGCACCCCGGTGACGATGCCGTGGATCGACGGGGTGGCTGGCGTGGTCCAGGCCTGGTATCCGGGCACCAATGGCGGCGAGGCGATCGCGCGCGTGCTGAGCGGAGAAGTCGATGCCTCGGGACGCCTGCCGCAGACCTTCCCCCTGTCCGAGAACCAGCTGCCGCGGCCCAAGCTCGATGGCATCGACCTGCCCAAGGACAGCCGCTTCGACGTCGACTACGACATCGAAGGCGCGGCGGTCGGCTACAAGTGGTTCGACCAGAAGGGCATCAAACCGCTGTTCGCCTTCGGCCACGGCCTCTCGTACACCAGCTTCACCTACACCAATCTCAAGGCCGAGGCGGCGGACGGCGGCATCCAGGTCAGCTTCGACACCATGAACAGCGGCACACGCGCCGGCAAGGCGGTGCCACAGGTGTACGTGTCGAAGGTCGGCGCCGGCTGGGAAGCGCCCAAGCGCCTGGGCGGCTGGGACAAGCTGGCCCTGAATACCGGCGAACGCCGCGCCAGCAAGGTGGCGCTCGATCCGCGCACGCTGGCGGTATTCGACGCCGCGTCGAACCGCTGGAAGATCGCGGCCGGCGACTACCAGGTGATCCTCGCCACCGCCGCCGACGCCCCGGTGCAGACGGTGACAGTGCGCCTGCCGGCGCGCGAGTTCGCGGCCGGAGCTCGCTGAGGACCCGCCATGCACGCCTTTCAACGACAGGCGTTGCTGGCTTTCCTGGCGCTGCTCGCGGCCAGCATCGTGCTGGGGCTTGCCTGCTACCGGCGCAGCTTCCTCGAGGTCGCGCTCTTGAGCGGCCCGAGCGACGACCAGGCGGCCTGGCGTGTCCGTCCAGATGTCGACGCCTCGGCCGGCGGCGCCTCCAGCGTGCGGGTGCTGGACGACGGCCGGCGCCTGCGGCTGGCGCTGAACGTCGCCAGCGCCACGACCTACCCCTATGCGGAAGCCAACCTGTTCTTCCTCGGACCGGATGGAAAGCCAGCGCACGCCGACCTGTCGCGCTATGCCTCGGTATCCTTCGTCGCGACCTGCGCGCCGCAGAATACACTATCGCTGGTGGCGCCGACCTTCGAGGAGGGGCTGTCGCAGCGCGGCGACCTGGCCAGCTACCGCTCCGCCTCGAGTTTCTTTTCCTGCAGCGAGCAAGGCAGCCGGGTCGAACTCGACCTTACCCGGATGGAGACGCCGCAGTGGTGGTTCGCCCATGCGGGGCTGCCGCTGTCGCGCCAATCCTACAGCCTCGACCAGGTGCCCAAGCTGGCCATCGGCAGCACCTTCCAGACGCCACGCGACCTGCCGCTGGTGGTCGACGTCAGCAGCCTGACCTTGCACGGCCGCGACCTGCGCTGGATTGCTGTCCCTGGCGCCGCCCTGGCGCTGGCCTGGGCCGGCTTCGGCCTGTGGCTGTTCCGCGCCCATGCACGGGCCCTGCGCCTGGACCTGCAGGACAAACTGCAAAAGGACTTGCCGATCGTGGCCTACCAGCAGCTCTCGCTCGAAATCCCGCTCGAGCCGCGGCGCGACCGCGAGAAGGCGGCCATCCTGCAGGCGATGGCGAGCCGCTACTTTGATGCCGACCTCGACCTGGAGGCCGTGGTGCAGGCCGCGGGCGTGAACCGCAACAAGGTCAATGAGATCCTCAAGGCCGAGCTGGGTTTTACCTTCACCGGCTACCTGAACAAGCTGCGCCTGACCGAGGCGGCGCGGCTGCTGGCCGAGAAGGAATCGGCCACGGTTTCCGAGGTCGCCTACACGGTCGGCTACAACAACGCCTCCTATTTCAACAAGCTGTTCAGGCAGGAGTACGGCTGCACGCCGAAGGCCTTCCGCGCTTCGCTGGCCGGCGCGCCGGATACGGTGCCCGAGCCTGACACGCCCGGCACGATTGCTTCAACTATCCGCATGACGCATGCCATGGCGGGCGGCGCGCCGTATGCTGGCCGTTCCTCACCACGGGAATTCGATCCATGAGACTTCAGCCATTCGCCCAGGCCTTGCTGTCCGCCGCATTCATCTTGCCTTTCAGTGCATTCGCGCAGCAGCGCAATATCGACGTTGACGTCACCCAGGTCCAGGGCAAGCTCGACCGCATGTTCAACCTGTCGGTCGGCGCGGGGCGCGCCAACGAGGGCTTGCGCGCCGACTGGCAGCAGCAACTGGCCGAGATCCGGCGCGATGCGGGCTTTCGCTACATCCGCTTCCATGGCCTCCTGACCGACGACATGGGCGTGTACAAGATCGACGCCCAGGGCAAGGAACAATACAACTTCCAGTACATCGATGCGCTGTTCGACTACCTGCTCTCGATCGGCATCAAGCCCTTCGTGGAGCTGGGCTTCATGCCGAACGCGATGGCCAGCGGCACCAAGACCATCTTCTGGTGGCGCGGCAACGTTACACCGCCCCGCGACTACGGCCAGTGGGAGCGCCTGATCGAAGCCCTCACGCGGCACTGGACCGAACGCTACGGCCGCGACGAGGTGGCTAGCTGGTACTTCGAGGTGTGGAACGAACCGAACCTGGACGGCTTCTGGGCCGGCACCCAGGACGAATATTTCAAGCTGTATGCGCATGCCGCGCGCGCGGTCAAGCGCGTCGACCCGTCCTACCGGGTCGGCGGCCCGGCCACCGCAGGCGCGGCCTGGATTCCCGAGATGATCGCCTATGCCGACAAGAACGAGGTGCCGCTCGACTTCGTCAGCACTCACTCCTACGGCGTGAGGCAGGGCTTCCTGGACGAATTCGGCACCACCGGGACGATCTTGAGCCGCGACGACATGGCGGTGGCCAGCGACGTGCTCAAGAACCGCAAGGAGATCGCCGCCTCGAGCATGCCGAAGCTGGAGCTGCACTACACCGAATGGAGTTCGTCGTACACCCCAGCCGATCCGACCCACGACAGCTACCACCAGGCCGCCTACATCCTGAAAAAGCTGAAGCAGAGCAGCGGCGCGGTGCAGTCGATGTCGTACTGGGTATTTACCGACATCTTCGAAGAGCCCGGTCCGCGCTTCGAGGCCTTCCACGGCGGCTTCGGCCTGATGAACACGCAGGGCATCAAGAAACCGGCTTATTTTGCCTACCAGTTCCTGAACCAGCTCGGCCACACGGAGCTCAAGAACACGGACAAGGATTCCTGGGCTACGCTCGACGACCAGGGCAATGCCCAGGTCCTGCTATGGGACGTGACCCATACACTGCCTGAGAAGGTCAACAACCAGCAGTTTTACATCAAGGACTTGCCGCCGAAGGCCAAGGGCCAGGTCGCGGTGGCGCTGCGGGGCATGAAACCGGGCGCCTACGCGATGACGGTGTCGCAGGTCGGCTACAAGCAGAACGACGCCTTCACCGCCTATATCGGCATGGGCTCGCCGAAACAATTGACCAGGCAGCAGGTGGCCACGCTCAAGGCCCAGGCCACCGGCAAGCCGTCGCAGCAAAGATTGGTCACCGTCGGCTCAGATGGACGGCTGGCCACCAGCCTGCCACTGCGCGAGAACGACGTCTACCTGCTGCAGTTCTCGCCAGCGAAATGATGCGTCAGCCTCTGGCCAGGATGGCGGCGATCGCCGCGTCGGCGCGTTTGTAGAACGCCGGCCATTCCTGGTCATAGCTCGCCCTCGCCTTCTGCGTGAGCGCACCTTTCGAGGTGAAGATGTGCATCACACTGCCATCGCGCTCGACGACCACCTCGGGCGTGACGATCTCTGACTCGATGACTTTTTCACCCGGGTTCTTGACGACCGGCGCGAAACGGTTAGGGACCTCATAGACCTGCACCCGGCCGTCCGCTGCCTGCTTGATATGGATGATCCTGGTCTCTCCCGGCCCCATGGCGTCACGCAGCCGCACCACGCCGGCATGCGCCTCACGCGCCGCGCGGGCATCGAAGCCTCTTTGCAGCATGTCGACCACGACACCGAAACCGCCGAGGTATTTGCCGATGGCCGGGTCGACCGGCTGCGGTCGCTGCAGGCCTTGCCAGGCCATCCCGAGCATCTCGACCATCGTCGCGCTATCGAGCCCGGTCGCGGCGACCGGCGCTGCGACGTCAGGCACTGACGACGGCGCTGGCGTGGTCGCCACGGCGGCGGCGGAAGTTTCGGTCGAGCTGGCGGTCACGGTCGATCCGCCATCGGGAGTACGCGGATATGCCGCTGGAGCGCCGGCAGCATCATCCGCAGACTGCGGTGTCTTTACATGCGCACTGGCCGTCGACTGCGGCCACCAATCGAATGCTGCGCAACCTGTCAGCCCGAGGATCGAGCCGGCGAGCACTACACGCGCCAAGAGCAACTTCATCGCGACCTCCCTGAAAATGCATTAGAGGGAGCATCATGACGCGCACCGCGCGAGGCATAGTATATCTATAACAAGCCAAGCGCCGGTTGGCACGTCCTGGTGGGGCACCATTGGCGTCGACATTCGACTACGTTAGAATCGTGCAACGCTGATCGCTCCGATCCAGCGTTCTTTGGTCACGCAACACTACGGGAAACGATATGGCAAAGAAGGAAGAAGAACTGGACGAAGAAACATTGGCGTTCATCCAGTGGTGCATCGAAGTGGAAGGTTTCCTGGTCGCCGGCGGCGCCACCGTCAAGGAAGCCCAGGATCACATCGAGGAAGAGATCGAATGGTTCACCGACCAGTTCTACGACTCGCTCACGCCTGAAGAGGCCGCAAAGGAAGCGCTGGCCTGAAAACCGCTCAGCGCGGGTAGGTGAAGCCGGTGCGGATATCCATCGGCGCCAGCTTTTCGCGGGTGCGCACCGTCAGGCGCTGCGGCGGCTCCTCGCCGGCCAGGGCGCCCGGCGTGAACGGCAATCCTTCCGCCTTGCGC
>Ga0265780_10008554_pt1 | contig 12421 bp, 15 predicted proteins | sample P1T30metagenome_FD_192432 | JGI IMG/M metagenome (GOLD analysis project Ga0265780, IMG submission 192432) | Plant litter microbial communities from East Loma Ridge, Irvine, California - P1 T30 | ecosystem: Environmental > Terrestrial > Plant litter > Unclassified | place: USA: California...
AGGAGGGGAGATAGAGTTGCGGTTTGGGTGGCGGTGGAATAGGGAGTGGAGGGCGTTAGACTGCAAGCTGTGTTAGCACTCGTACCAAGCGGAAGTAGAAGGTTCAGACTCACAGATCATCTTCATAGAAGACGTGTTGCGGGAAGGACTGAGTACGTGGACGAGACCTAAAGGAGGTTTGGTGGTGCAAATATGGCATTCTGTGGATGAAGTGATTAGAAACTGATCTGGCAATTTCGGACCAAAGCTTTAGTGTCGGGAGAGAGACTTTAGTATTCGAAATGGCCTGTTAATGGGTGCTTCAATTTTGACGTCTGGTAAATTTAGAAGTCCTAACTCTATGGGCTGAGTCCTCTGTGCGCAGGCCGCAAACCGCATGGACCATAAGCCTGGAACAGCCTATATATTCGTCTTTTGATGTATACAGCGTTATATAAGCGATGGATATTGCCATCATAAGGATAGTACAGCCGAAGCGGTTGCGAGACGGTCAAAGTCGATTCCAACGAGGTTGAGTTGTGACGTGATGACAAGACACGGGTTAATGTGGTAGCTTCCATGGAATTAATAAAGCGCTGGTCATGGTTGTGTCCATACGCATCCCTCAACACAGGTTGGATGTCCACGGGTCGAAATGGGGAAACCTAAGTGTCTTGTTCGGCTACTCGTGGGGTATGCCCAATTCCTGCCACCGGCTCTTCTTTTTCATGGTTGATATGACAAGAGTTGAAATTCAGAATATAGAGTGTAGGAAAAGAACCCACCTTGGTGAAAATTTTCGGGATCCGGCTTGAAGGCGGGATCGATCCTCTGTTTTGGAGCCGGACAGCTTCCGATTCTTAGTTACTTCCTGGGTATATCACACTATCTAACCCGCGGAGAAAGTCGCCGTAGTAGGAGAACCAGGCTGTGACAAGGGTCGCAAGAGAGGCTATTGCAGCATCGTTTCCAGTTTGACAGGGTTGCTTGTACCTCAACAAAATTGCACTTTGATGTGTTGAGCTTGGTGTTCGCAAGTTGATTTCGATAGAGAGAATCATCCGCAGAAACACGGATGGCGTGATAGGACTCCACGGGCAACCAGATGCTCTCGGGACGGTTCGCTCCTGGCTAGAATGTCCATTACTTTTTGGTATTACGGTCTGGCGTTGGAAGCGTGTTTCGGAACGGAGCAATGTTGCGAGCCACGGCTGGCAATTCACCATCGGAATATAGGTCAGGATGCCATAATTTGCAGGTGCTTTGCTTGTGTCGTGAAAACCCCAAGTAGGGTAATGGCAACGACTAGGGCCAGACGGTATCATCCTAGATAATGGCAAGCAAAAGTCCAGACTCCGGAAATGCCCTAGGAAGCTAATTCACCAGTATCTTGTCCCACCTTAGTATAGTATAAAGATGACTTACTCGGTAAATGTAGAATCTCCAAATGTGCCACTACTGTTGCCACCCCGACGGAATGTTTCGCCGATGCTACCAATCTCCGCCATGTGACCTCCTCCACTAGGTGATAGGGTGTGACTAGAATCATCCATGTTCGCTGTAGTCGGCCTCGTCTCGTAATGTGGTATCATCGCTGCTGACATCGGTAACGCGTACTCCGTATCCCAGGGGGCGTAACCGGTGAGCTCGGCTGGTGGGCGGACTGAACCCGGCTGGGGCGCAGTCAACCACGGTTGATAAGCGGTGGGATTCGACAACTGCTGCGTCGATGTCCGTGACATAGTGCTGGCCCCAATTTCTGAGCCACCCAGGGAAGCACGATGCTGTCCATATTGTGTCTGCTGGAGGGAATCTAGGGATTGCTGAGATTTAGACCGGCCCATGCCCATGGGATGTGACATCTGTCCTCGTTGTGCCATTCGTGTGTCGGACAGATAAGGCTGGACGGCAGCCTGATTCGGCGAAGGGGCGCCTGATGTCGAGGCGCTCGACGGTGAGCACGGAAAAAATGAGTCGTGACGCTGATGAAGAGTTCGGTGAGTTGGCGACAGAAGCTGAGACTGGATGTGGTTCTGCAGCAGGAGTTCGTGCTCGAGAGCTTGAGAAGGATTTAGTTTAGGGCTCTGTCTGATGGGTGTGGCGTAAGGCTGCCCACCAGCAATATCTGTAAAGAAGGACAGCGGATCCATTCTCGGCATATAGTTGATGCACTGGTGCAGAGTAGGTATCGGGGACTAGCACAAAGGTCTCGTAGTTGCAGCTGTGGCAATACAGTTTGCTGGGTATGAATGGACTGGGACACGATGCGTACTGAAAGTTGGCCTTGACTAGAAGAGCAAAGAGAGTGAAGCGGATCATATAGCGAATCAGTCCAAGGGCGTCGGACGCCCTGGAGTGGACCTTTGCTATCCAAAGTCGAAGGACTTCTTTTTAGCTTGGAAATGTGCAGCAGCGAAGTCCAAATGCGGTCAATCGAATCATGAGGCATACCGGACGCGAGAACAGGCAAACAGGCAGACACGGCTGGCTGGCGGTGACGAATCAGGCCTGTGCGGGCAGACATAGCCTGAAAAGTGCCCCGCCCATTGTGAGGAAACAACATGTGCTGCGTTCGTTTGCAGATTAGCAGTGGTGGAGTGTTGTGCTTACACTTTGGAGGTCGGAGGACTCCCGAATTCATGTGAGAGAGGACCAAATCGCGCGATCATAGCAACAATGCACGGCACGCATGTAAGTATGCACGTTGGATGCAGACTAGGTGATGCACGAGAATTGCGCCGCGTTTTACAATTGCAAGGGTTGGATTGGTCTGACAGGTGTTGCGATTCCTGCGCCTTCACTCTCTGTGCTTGTCAGCAAGCCACGGCAGGTGCAGGCGACTCGCCATGGTCCACAACCTATCAATGCCGATTGCCTTGTCCGCCTCACACTTCTGTAGAGCCGCACTCGACGCCAGAATCCATCATCTTTCTCGCAACCTTTCCCCGTCGAGGCCGCGGCCCTTTGTAGTTTGGCGCCTCTGTGCATGTGCTCATGACGCTGGCTGGGGCGCAAGCAATCACGGCTTCACACTCCATACCTTGATGCTCGCATCGCCTCCCGCACTGATGACTTTGGCAGCCTTCTGCCAAGCGACACCGGTAACTCCATCTTTATGGGCGTTCAGAGCCTTGATCCGCTTGCCGGGGTCTTCGACGCTCCACACCATGACATTGGTGTCCAAACTACCACTGGCCGCATACTGCTCGCTCTCGTCCCATGCCAAGCAGGTAATACGTGCCGTATGCGCACTCCAACGGTCCGTAATGATCTTGAAGTCTCCAGACGCTTCAAAGGCATATACTTTGCCGTTGCCCGCTCCGACTGCAAGCTTCTGTCCAGATGCGGAGAAGGCAAGTGCAGAGATAGCGGACGTTGCACGGCGCAAAATAGTTCCGGTTTCCTTGAGTGCCGTGCCCGACAGCGTGTAGACGTGCACAAGTTTGTCGTCTCCACCAACAGCAACAGTCGAACCATGCGCTGCAATAGCGGTTGGCGCATACTTGACGGGAAGTGAGCTTTCTTTTGAGCCGTCCTTGTATACGTTTATCGAATCGGAAGACAGCACGAGTACGACGCCCGACGCCGCAGCAACGCCCTTGGGCTGAGAGCCGAGTTCGCTGGCTTCTCCAGTGAAGATGTTTTTTGGCACTGAGATGGAGCGCAAAGTATCGTCCCATCCCACGCTATGCAGTTCAGCCTCGGCCGTAGGCTCGGCAGTCGCTATTCCGGCAACGTAATTGGAGTGAGCTGCGCCTTCGACCTTGTCGGCGAGGCCTGTGGATAGATGCCACGCCAGGACGCGGCCTTCGTAGCTGCCCGTGGCGAAGGTCGAGCCAGAGATGGCGGCAGCGGTAATGTTCTTCTGGTGGCCGCGCACTACACGTGTCGGCCGCTCGCTGCCCTCGACCAGGTAGTTCAGATTGCCCTCGAGGTCTACACTGACGACCAGCCCGTCACTACGGCCCGCGGGCCAGACGACGCCAACCTGCTGATCAGGGATGCTGGCAACACCCTCTTCGCCCATGCGCCAGGATTGTACAGCCTTGCCTGCTTCTGGGTCCCAAATGCGCACCGTCTGGTCAGCACTAGCGGTCACAAACTTCTTGGAGTCTTTCGCCCACGAGATGCCGAAGATGCTGCCAGTGTGGACGCCGTCCCCGATCTGTGCTTTAGCCTCGCCAGTCTTTCCATCATACAGCCAGATGCGCTTGTCAGCACCCACGCTGGCGAAGACGGAGCCGTCTGGTGAGAAAGCAGTGCCGTACACGAAGCGGTTGTGCTGGCCCCTCAAGCTGGTGTTGAACTTGAAGGGGGCGCCGTGATAGAAAACGATGCTGGTGTCGTCGGAGCCCGTAGCGGCGCGCAGAGGTCGCTGCTGGCGGATGGAGACGCTGTTGACCTGCGACGAGTGGCCTGAGATGTCACCGACGCTGTTGCCGCTGTCGGCGGTGATGCAGTGGCCGAATCGCTCCTTGCCGTCGCCCACGGCGATGATGCGCTGCGAGTCGCCGTCCCAGGCGATGTCGTTGATGCGTCCCGCAATGATGTGGTAGTCGCCTGCGGTGGGCGTCAGCTTCACTTTCCCCCAGCTGCAGCCGTCTCACACACCTTTGGTCGCGCCCTCACCCGCGCAGTCCCACACCTTGACGGTGCCGGCGACATCGCCACTGGCAACATAGAAGCCAGAGGGCGAGAAGCGGGCAACAGTGGTCTGGGTGGTGTGCTGGGTGTACTGTTTACTGACGGCCGGGTCGTCGATGGAGCGCAGGAAGATGGATTTGCCCGACTATGCAGCGCCGTTAGCTCTAGCAGACGGCGTCACATGACCGGTCGGCGTACCGCGTATGCGATTCGCTCGCCCTTGGGGTCCGACGAGAGGGGAGTCGGCTGGCCGCGGGTGGTGGTCGGGGACGCAGCCCAGATGGCGTCTGTGTGCATGTGGATGAGCGCGGGACCGTCTGGCCGTGGTGCAGCGAAGCCTACCTGAGACGAGCGACATGCTGCTGCTGTGCAATGGCAGCGTGCTGGTTCAGTATGAAATGAGGTTGCTCGCGTGCTGCGTGTATTGGGCGTCTTGGCTCTGGCTGTCACCTTCACTGTCAGGCAAGCGCCGTCGTCATGGTGCGCACGGGCGGCGGCTGAGCGACGCGGGCGGGGCAGGCATGCTGGAATTTGATTGGTCAAGGCTCTAAAAACCGAGCAAGTCCCCATCGCCCTGGAGTCGGACCGCACGGCTCAAGCTTCGTCTCACATCGTCGATCGACCGCACGCTCGATTCGAATTTCCCCTTGCAGCACTGAACAGTCGAGTTGACCTCCGCTGCGTGCTATGGCATGACTGGCATTACAGTGTAGGGCTAACTTCGCGCCAAACCTCGTCTCGAAAGCCGCTGCCATCATCTGCGTGTTTCCAGGCGTTGCGCTGTCTCTCCTCGTCCCATCTGCGCTCGTTCCTCATGACCCCCAGTGCTCGAATCTCGTCTAGAAAGATTAGCTGTGCCCATTACTCTTTCTCTCTCCCTTCTCATGGCGCGCAAAGCCGAGGCGCGTCACATTGCGGACCTGGTGGATTATAACTTCATCGCACCCGGCCAGAATGCAATGCACGCCAAAGCTTCTGATCCGAGGAGCTCCTAATTGGCGGGATCTGTCCCGACCTTTGCGTCTCTCTGCTGCATGCTCTTCTTGTTCTCCCATGAAGCTACATACGTCCCAGACATCAAGCTGGATGGTATAAGGCGGGCTCCCTGCCGTCATGTCCAAACCCCCCTCAGACGACATGCAAGACCAGCCCTCCAGAGACCAGCCGCCGTTGCGCCCACTTTTACCCGCTCCTGCGGGCGCACACAAAGAAGCCCATTCACGCAGACCTGTGCGTGTCAACGCGTGTGAGGTATGCCGAACGCGTAAGTCGAAGGCGAGTCCTCGCCCACTGTTCGCTGCTGTTCTTCCTTGGTCTGACCGCTCGACAGTGTGATGGTGTGCGACCACGTTGCAGCGCTTGCGTCGCCCGCGACACTGACTGCCGCTATGGCGAGACTGAGGCCCGCCAGATCAGACGCAGGTATCAGGAGCTCAAGTTGAAGAAAACTGCTGAAGAGGAGCTGTTTTGCATGTTGCAGACTATGAACGAGCAAGATGCGGGTGACGTCTTTCGTCGCATACGGACTGGCGCCAAGGCTGAATCCCTCGTCCGTCACATCCAAGAGAGCAGTCTCGTCCTGGGCCTTTCTTTGGCTCCGGAGACGCACACACGATACGAGTTCCCCTACCTATCCACCATACCGTCAGCTCTGCAGGAGAGCATCTACTTTCGCTCCCACATTTTCGATGCCCTCCAAGCTTTGGACCGCCCACCAGACGTCTCTCAACCGAATCTGGTGGCGCGCCAAAGCAATTATAGCAAGCCACTCTTCGCCGCCGAGATGGCCGATCCATTGCTATCCGACGTCAAACCCTCGCAGTGGACCGCAGTCAGTACCAATGATTCACTGATGTGCAAGCTACTGGAGGGATACTTCATGTTCGAGTACCCGTGGGAGTTCCTCTTCCACAAGGACTATTTCCTTGAGGATATGGCATCTGGTGGGACCAGGTTCTGTTCGCCACTGTTGGTGAATGCGCTTCTGGCCAAGGCGTGTGTGGGTGAGAGTCCTTCGCCGTGCATCACCGCTTACTGACGCTTCTTAGACTTGTTCCCGGATAATACCAAATAGTCCGAATTTTTGGGACCCAGACACTCTCACCTACCGCTTCCTCGCCGAAGCCAAGAGACTGTGGGAACTCGAGGATGAAACGCCGAAGCTGACCACTGTTCATGCGGGTTGCCTCATTAACGCTGCCATGGACGTCAACGGTCACGACAAGCCGGGCATTGCTTATGCGCGACAAGCTCTCAGCATGGCACACGAGCTGGGCGTATTTCGCGCGCCTTTGACTGCTGACCCAAAGCTCAACGATGCGAAGGCTTTCACTGCGTGGGGGGTATCCACATGGCTGACGTGAGTGATCGTGACACAAATATCTAACAATTTTATCGCCGTGCCACTGACCTCGGGTCTTGAACAGGATGCAGAGTTATTATTACTTTAAACCGCCGCATCTTACGCGCCCTCCACCCCACAATCTACCGAACGTCGAGAATAACCAAAGATGGTACAGCGAGGTCTGGCTTCGTTACCCTTCGGACAAGCTGCTGTATCCACTAGGATTTGGCTACACCATGAAAGCTCTCAGTGAGCTGCGCATAATTGTGAGAGACATATGCGCTGTCAGTTTCATTGGTAATGAGGCACCGCAAAAGATGCCCTGGAGCCAGGTTTTGGCCTATCAGAAGCGACTGCAGGCTTGGTTCGAGTCTTTGCCCTCTGTTCTATCACATCGGGCTCTTCTATACCCATCCCACCTCAAGTTACAGTAAGCCACCGCAGCAGCGTCTGTATATCTATGACTAATGCAAACTCAGTTGTGAATTCTATGGCGCCATAATTATGCTTTTTGATGCTCAGCTGTCCCCATTACAGAACGACGGGAGCCCCCTGACAGAAACCCAAATCGCCATAGCCAAGGACATCACTGCGCAAGCGACAGCTCAGCTCGAGAGTCTGCTGCGCATCTATTATCTCCGCCATGGCTTCGAGGCCTACGATTCAATGCTCATCGTTCATCTGGTCCACCTTGCCAACGTTACCCTTACGCGCATAACTATCATCGAGCAGAATCCGGACATACATGCAACCTCCACCGAGGAGATTGAGACTCTACGCTCGACCCTCATACTGTGTCTGAAAGGGCTCCACGATCAGTCTAAAAACTTCTTTCTATCCGGCGTGGTGTTCGATGTCATGAAGAACCGTCTCAGCCCCGAAAATCGCAATCTGGTCGGCAAGTTCGTGGCCTTGCGAGATTCCGACAGGGATCAAAGAGAACGTCATAGATCTCAGAGGATTATATCTGACTATGTCATCCCGATCGTAAATCTCAACGAAGACCCAGAAGCTGGGAGATTGGTCAACATGGTGCAAGAGTTCGGGCGAATGTCACAACTTGGGTGAGCGTGGCTGTCAGAAGCCTGGGGTAGACACCAAAAAGAGATTGTATACGCTCTGGGGCACGGGAGAACATGCGTGCACCCGTGGCAGCGAAAAATGCTACGTGGAGAGGTGAGGGCCCGAGAGCCCTGCTGCGCACACCGGTCTCAAGAGACGGCTCAAATTACTGCAATCAAAACTAACAGAATGACCAACGGCTCATATTAGTACGAACAGCACCACACAGGTCAACGAATGCCCAATCATGACTCTAGATCGAAGAATACAATATCAATGACATGTTATCAATATCATGTCTTCGCAAAAGATGTTCACTTGCCAAGTATTAGTTAGTTGTATGCCACATTGCAGTCAAGATGAATATGAGTGTTTGGTGGAAAGCCAAGATGAAACATATCTGACATCTTATATGATACCTTCTGATGATTTTGCGTATGAAGTAATCACACCAGCGCCCCAGTTCGTTGTGATGGAGTTTGTCGAACAACTGTTTTCTCGAAGTTCTGTCACCTTACAGTGGGTCATACAACTTCAACGTCGAAGCAGCTAGCGCGGACGCTTAAGCGAAGTTGGCTAGGCACTCAAATCCACTTTAGGAATACGCGCCTACGCGACACGGACGCGCTCTATCTGATGTCCCCACAGCAACCCCTCTACAACACCACAACACCCCAGTTCTTGTCTGTATAGACACCCAAAGCTATGTCTTCTCCAGGGCAGCGTCGCTCACAGCGCACATCGGCCTCGGCTACGCCTCGTCGCAGCTCTCGCGGTGCAATTCCCTCTAGTAGCCCCGCGCCTGTAGGACCAGACGAACAACTGCAGTCTGAGGCCTCACAGGCTTCGCAACGTGGATCGCAAGCGACGCCCCGGAACAACCGACTTCATTCTGCTGTTACTGCAACAGAATCGCCGTTGTTCTTCCGCTCATCGCCCGCCAACCCCTCGGGCTCAGGGGCAGCAAACGGTGCAGAAGAGAGCGACGATGGCGGAGCAACACCAAGAGCTAGTGGAATGACCATTGGAGGTAAGGCAGAGACGACAGGGGCCAGCCAATGTATCATTAACGGGTCTAGATTCATCCCCGATCCACTACGCATCCAGCTCCAGCCCTGGCCGAGCCCGCAATGCACAGAACACCGACATCCGGAGCAGTAGTAGTAACCTTTTTGTGCGTGGTCCCGAATCGGCTGCTCGAAGCCGACGAAGCGATGTTCATTCCGACGTCTTTGGGGCCAATTCGAGCACAAGACGCCGCCGACTGTTTGTTGATGAGAATGGCGTGCCCGTCCCCCAGGCCGCCTCGGACACCAACACATTCTCCAACCTGAACCCCGATACCTCAGACGCAGATGTGCTTGGTGGTAACTCCTCGCGAGTCATCTGGGGTACCAATGTCTCCCTAGTAGACGCTCGACATGCGATGAAAGACTTCTTAGTGAACTTTCAACGCAAATATCGCATGATCCAGGATGGCGAGCTCGAGGAGGGCATGAATCTACCGGCGGACCACCCTGCTATGGCTCGTGAGTATGTTGAGATGATGAAGATGATGCTCGAGCTCAGCATCACCCCTCTGAATTTGGACGCACGCAATCTGAAAGCATACCCGCCCACGAGGAAACTGTGGCATCAGCTGCAGGCATACCCCAATGAGATCATTCCCATCATGGATGTGGCCATCAAGGACGTTATGCTTGAACTGGCGGAAAAGAAGATGGCCGAGATGCGACTCCAGGTCTCTCAACAACAGCGCAATGCGCCAGCACGAGGCCGCGATTCGAGTTCTCTGCCTCCGATGCTGAGCTCTGACGCGCCAACTCCTGGCGCTCCATCGCCCGCACCGTTCCCCGACATTCCCAACTTGGCCAGTGAAGTCGATAACTCGACCTATAATGTCCGACCATTTGGGCTCGACAAAACAATTAATTTGCGAGAACTGAACCCTGCCGACATGGACAAGCTGGTCAGTGTTAAGGGACTGGTGATTCGAACCACACCCATTATCCCTGACATGAAGGAAGGTAAGCATACTCCTTGAAAGTATCCAACGTTTATACTGATTAGTGCAGCGTTCTTCGGGTGCTCTGTGTGCCACCATGTAGTCCGCGTCGACATCGATCGTGGTAAGATCACCGAGCCCACCAAGTGCCCTCGTGTGGCCTGCGAGTCGCCGAACTCGATGCAAATCATCCACAACCGATCTAGCTTTGCCAACAAGCAAGTCATCAAGTTGCAGGAGACTCCAGACAACGTGCCTGATGGTCAGACACCTCACTCCGTGTCACTGTGCGCATACGATGAGCTCGTTGATGTGTGCAAGGCTGGTGATCGTGTGGAAATTACCGGCATTTTCAAGTGCAACCAAGTCCGCATCAATCCGCGCCAGCGGTCCGTCAAAAACATTTTCAAGACATACGTTGATGCATTGCACATCCAGAAATCTGACAAGAAGCGCATGGGTATCGATGTCTCGACCATTGAACAGGAGATGGCCGAGCACGCGGCTGGTGACATCCAAGAGACACGCAAGATTTCAGAGGAGGAGGAAGAGAAGATCAAGGCCACCGCAGCACGGCCTGATGTCTACGATCTGCTATCACGCTCGCTAGCTCCCAGTATCTGGGAGACAGACGACGTCAAGAAAGGTATCCTGCTTCAGCTTTTCGGTGGCACCAACAAGCAATTCGAGAAGGGTGGAAGTCCGAAATACCGTGGCGATATCAACATTCTACTGTGTGGTGACCCTTCTACTGCCAAGTCACAACTGTTGCAGTACGTACACAGAATTGCGCCCCGTGGCGTCTATACTTCTGGAAAGGGATCGTCTGCTGTTGGTCTTACAGCATATGTCACCCGTGACCCAGAAACCCGTCAGCTTGTGCTCGAGTCTGGGGCTCTAGTCCTCTCAGACGGTGGTGTCTGCTGTATCGACGAATTCGACAAGATGTCCGAAGCCACCCGATCGGTGCTTCACGAAGTCATGGAACAACAGACTGTGTCGATCGCAAAGGCAGGTATCATCACTACTTTGAACGCTCGTACTTCAATCCTTGCGTCTGCCAATCCTATTGGCTCAAAGTACAACGTCAATCTGCCCGTGCCTCAAAACATCGACCTTCCTCCTACTCTCCTGTCTCGTTTTGACCTCGTCTACCTCATCCTAGACCGCATCGACGAGCAGAATGATCGCCGCCTGGCCCGCCATTTGGTCAGCATGTATCTCGAAGACAACCCTGAGAACGCTTCGAGGCAAGAGATTCTACCCATCGAATTCCTGACAGCTTACATATCTTATGCGCGCGCCAACTGCCAGCCCAAGATTACGGATGCTGCACAAAAGGCCCTCGTAGAGGCTTACGTTGCAATGCGCGCTCTCGGTGCCGACATCCGATCGCAGGAACGCCGTATTACTGCTACTACCAGGCAGTTGGAGAGCATGATTCGTCTTTCCGAAGCTCATGCCAAAATGCGTCTCGCGGAAGAAGTCACTGCCGACGATGTCAACGAAGCTGTTCGCTTGATCAAGTCTGCGCTCAAGCAGGCTGCCACCGATGCACGAACCGGTCTCATCGACATGTCACTTCTCACTGAGGGCACATCGACTAGCGATCGCCGCAGGAAGGAAGATCTTAAGCGTGCTGTTCTTGCTGCTGTTGACGAGCTCGGGTCTGCGGGTCAGAGCGTCAGAATGACCGACTTGATCAAGAAGGTCAGAGATGGCTCGAGCGAACAGATTGAGAATGCAGAGTTCTTGGAGGTACTGAGGAGTGCAGAACTTGAAGGACAGGTACAAATTAGCGGCGAGGGTATGAGAAGGATGGTCAAGAGGGTTGTCGGTGCATTCTAGAACATGGTTGGTTTCCTGAGTCGCATTGGTTTCGGGCTGGTCTGCTCATACTTTGACGTTTTCGCCACGAGGTAAATGATTGAAATCTGAAATGATGGATTTGGGACGACGATACTTCCACAGTAAAATGAACGCATCTTATTCACCAATCTTTTCCCAGAACTTTGTAATGTATTCCGCCACTTCCGTCGCTTTGTCCCTTACCACGCCATGCCCTGCTCCTGCAACAATCTCAACATCCCGATAACCCAACGCTTCGAGCTGCGCCTTCGAACAAACATCATCCGTCTCACCCAAAACCACCAAATTCGGCACGCCCGTCTCCGCCGCCTTGACAAACACTTCATCATTATCCATCACCCCTCCATCCCTGAAAATCGCCACCACAGACGCCGCATGCCCCCTATGCTCACGCATCTGCCACTCCCTCACCGCCTGAGCAACAACCTCGCCCCTCTTCACCCTCTCCTCCCAATCCGCCGGCACAACCAAGCCCCCACCCTCCAGCACATTGTGAATAATAAAATCCCTCGCCGCAC
>Ga0265780_10008555_pt1 | contig 12420 bp, 13 predicted proteins | sample P1T30metagenome_FD_192432 | JGI IMG/M metagenome (GOLD analysis project Ga0265780, IMG submission 192432) | Plant litter microbial communities from East Loma Ridge, Irvine, California - P1 T30 | ecosystem: Environmental > Terrestrial > Plant litter > Unclassified | place: USA: California...
TATAATGAAGACCCCTAACCCCGGTGTACATTATAAGGTGGGCGTATTTATGCAAAAATTCAGTATTGTGCTTAAAAGGATTTTACCGGATAAAGTATATGAAAAAATGCTGATGAACCATTATAAATTGTAGTTTTGCACCAAATTTAAGACAATCAAATAACACACAACCATGAAATTTTTTATTGATACGGCAAACCTTGCCCAGATTAAAGAAGCCCAGCAGCTTGGCGTTTTAGATGGCGTTACTACTAACCCATCGCTTATGGCTAAAGAAGGCATTACCGGTGTTGATAACATCCTGAAGCTTTATGTAGACATTTGCAATATTAGCGATGGCGATGTAAGTGCGGAGGTTATTGCTACAGATTATGAAGGGATGATTAAGGAAGGTGAAGAACTTGCCGAACTGCACGAGCGTATTGTGGTAAAATTACCCATGACTAAAAATGGCGTTAAAGCATGTAAATATTTTAGCGACAGGGGTATTAAAACTAATGTAACACTTGTATTTTCTGCAGGACAGGCTTTGCTTGCTGCTAAAGCAGGAGCTACTTTTGTATCGCCGTTTATATGCCGCCTTGACGATATTTCTACTGATGGCCTTAACCTTATACAGGAGATACGTGAGATTTATGACAACTATGGTTATGAAACTGAAATACTTGCTGCATCTGTGCGCCACACAATGCACATTGTTAACTGTGCTAAAATAGGCGCTGATGTTATTACAGGCCCACTTAGTGCTATTGAAGGCTTGCTTAAACACCCACTTACTGACCTGGGCCTTGCGCAATTTTTAGCTGATTACGAAAAAGGAAATAAATAATTGTTGGTAGTTTTGGGTTAATTGCCTGAACATTTTTGCATGGCCTGTTTGAAACTCCAGATTTAGGATTTGATAACTAACCTGCCTTAATGTAACAAGAGCTTTTTTCTCAAAATTAAAACGGATCAAAACCTTTTGACATTTATAAATTAAACCCGGAAGTTAGCTTCCGGGTTTTTTTATGGGGAATTTTCACCTCTCAAACCTGAGAACATCTTTAGCCAATTTCAAATTCCAAAAGTGAAATATTAAGCATTTTTTCGGCAAACTATTGACCAAATTTCATCCTCTGAATTTTGTGTTGAAAATAGGCGATTCTGAGTTCCGAAAGTGAAAAATTAAGCACTTTTCGATGTCGCTTTGTAGTATAATTCTTAAACGAAAAATTCGTCTATCATGCATTTATTTATAAGCGCGCCTACCTTGTTACCCGACGCTACCGCATGGGCTATAGACCTGAACAGAGACAGGCTATCTCCGGCAGCAAAAATACCAGAAACACTGGTTTCCATACACTTAGACACAAATATAAAGCCTTTCTCGGTCATTTCAAGCCCCAGCTTTTCCGGAATGCTGCATTGCTGTTTAAAGGGCAGTTGCGTAAATATCGCTTCAGGATAATCAGGGTCAGTGTCCTTAAACACCAGTGCTTTTATAGCGCCTCCCTCTTCTTCAATTGCATCAATTTCGTTTTCTACAACCTTGATATTGTGTTTATTAAGCATAAAAACTTCATCAGGGCTCAGGGTGCTGGTACCGTTGGTATAGAGTGTAAGGCTGTCTGTCCATTGCCTGATGACCTTAGCCAGTTCAAACCCCATATCGCCATTACCCAGCACGGCTATTTTTTTATTAACACTCTCAAAACCATGGCAATACGGGCAGTGCAAGATGCTTTTGCCCCAACATTCAGCAAAACCCGGTATGTTGGGTATAAGGTCTGTAACCCCCGTAGCAAACAGCACCTTTCGGCTTGTAAACTTCTGACTGTCATTGATTTCTACCTCGAAAAAATTACCTTTAGGGATTACATCCTCGGCAAGCCCTTCTAAAAGCGAAACTGTGGGGTAGTTAAGCACCTGGGCTTTTGCATCTGCCAGAATATCAAAAGGTGGGCGGCCCTCATTAGTTATAAAGTTATGAGCCTCAGGCGCATACTTGTTGCAGGGGTTGCCGCTATCTATCACTAATACGGTACGCCGCGACCTTCCTAAAGACATTGCCGCCGACAGCCCTGCAAAGCTCCCCCCTATTATAATTACATCATACAATTGCCTGTCGTTCATATTGTTTGCTTATAGTCATAAAGTTATCAAAGCTATAAACAAGAGCAATATCATTTAACGTAACTTAAACTATTATGATGGGTTATCCTTAAACATACAGGCTATCATACGGTTGTTGCCATACATGTCGGTACGCAGCATTACATCGGCAAAACCATGATCTTCAAGCATTTCTACGGTTTCCCGACCAAGATATTGGTTAATTTCAAAATACAGCCTGCCGCCAGGGTTTAGACCCACTCTGGCCAGTTGCGCAATTTTCCGGTAAAACAATAATGGATCGGTATCGCTTACAAATAGCGCAAGATGAGGCTCAAACTCAAGGACATTAGGCTGTATTTCAGCCTTTTCCAGTTCACGAACATAAGGTGGATTAGAAATAATCACGTCATATTTTTGAGGTAATTCGCTCAACGCCAGCACATCCTGTTGTATAAAATTTACAACTGCATCATTTTGCGCTGCATTAGTTTTAGCTACAGTCAAAGCACCCGTAGAAATATCCATAGCACTTACTTTTGCCTGAGGCAAATTTTTAGCCAGTGATATAGCAATACAGCCGCTTCCGGTGCCTATATCTATGATTTCAAAAGACTTACCCTTGTTCTCCGCAATAACCCAATCTACCAGCTCTTCAGTTTCCGGGCGTGGTATCAGGGTGTTTTCATTCACAGTAAAATCCAGCCCATAAAAATATGACTTGCCAAAAATGTATTGTATGGGCCTGTGTATCTGGAGTTGTGCAAGTACCGAAGTCCACCTATCTATCTCATCCTGAGATAAAACAGCTTCAGGATTAAGAGCAAAATCCACGCGCCTCCAGCCTTTTAACTCCTCAAGGCTAATAATAAAAAAACGATCGGCCTCCTCTGCATCATACAGCGGGGTTAGGGTTTGTATAAAGTGCGAACGGTAGTCTTTTATTGTCATCTGTAGATTTTCAGTCTTGTGAAGTGGTGCTGCTTACTAATTCTTTAATCATCCACACCGGACACGAGCTGTGCCCGGTACTGCCCAAAGGTGCATCAAGATAAGCAAACCCGCTCTTAACATACAGTCTTTGAGCAGCCTGCATATCGGTTAACGTTTCGAGGTAGCATTGGCTATAGCCAAAACCGGCTGCTGTGTCAAGGCACTTTTGTATAAGGACACTGCCAATACCAAGCCCTCTGGCCTGGGGTGCAAAATACATTTTTTGCAGTTCGCACACACCGGCAGGACCACCATCGAGCGGTGCAATACCTGCACCTCCCACAATCGCGCCATCCATTTCTATCACATAATACACCGAGCCATTGCCCTGATATACTTCATACAAGGTATCTAAAATTGGGTCGGCATAGGCAGTACCTGTGGTAGGCGCGCGCAGCTCAATAAATACATTACGGATAAGTTGTGCTATAGCGGCGTTATCTTCTGGGGCGATAGGCCTTATTATATACTCCATATTTAAGTTGCAAGAGGCAAAGGTACAAAGAAGAGTTGCAAACGGGCAAAGGGATAAACGTTTTACTACTTCTTGCTTAAAACTTTGCATGTTACCTACTCTGTCTCTTTACCTCTTTTGTATCTTTACAATCTATATGACTCACGAAACTTACATGCAGCGCTGCCTGGACCTTGCCCAAAACGGCATGCGCGCCGCCATGCCTAACCCCAGTGTTGGCGCAGTGTTGGTACATAATGGGCGCATTATCGGCGAAGGCCATACCTCGGCTTATGGGGGGCCTCACGGCGAGGTTAACTGCCTTAACTCAGTCAAAGAAACAGACAGGCACTTGATACCTGAAAGCACCCTCTACGTGAGCCTGGAACCGTGCAGCCACCACGGTAAAACGCCACCCTGCTGCGACCTGATCATTCAGCACCAAATTAAAAATATTGTGGTAGGCACCATAGATACGTTTAGTAAAGTGGCAGGCAACGGGATACAAAAGTTGCGCGAAGCTGGCAGAAACGTGACTGTAGGCGTGCTGGAGAAAAAATGTCGCGAGAGCAACCGTCGTTTTTTCACCTTTCATGAAAAGCAAAGGCCTTATATAATTTTGAAATGGGCAGAAAGTGCTGATGGATTTTTAAGCCCTTCTAATAGATTTTCGGATGATTCGACATCGCGAACAATCGAACAATCTGCCAATCGAACAACAAGGGATAAGGCTCCTATATGGATTACAAATCAGTATTCCCGCCAGCTGGTACACAAATGGCGCAGCGAGGAAGCTGCTATTTTAGTGGGTACACAAACCGTGCTGGACGACAACCCCCAGCTTGATGTACGCTCATGGACCGGGCCAAACCCGGTGCGTGTTGTATTAGACCGCACAGGCCGTATTGACGACAACCATTACGTTAAAAATCAAAAAATAAAGACAATTGTGTTGACGGAAAACAACAATTTGCCTAATTTAGATAACTTGCTATATGAAGTGGTAGCTTTCAACCAAAACCTGCCACAAGCCCTTTGCAATATACTGCACCGGTACGGGCTACTGTCGGTTATTATCGAGGGGGGACGCCAAACGCTGCAAACCTTTATAGATGCCGGCCTTTATGACGAAGCACGCGTATTTAAAGGTACCGTTGTTTTTAGAAACGGCACACCGGCACCGCAGTTTACGGGCCACCTTACTAATAAAGAAACGATACTGGACGATGAACTCTTAATTTTCAGGAAGTATGATTAACACTATTATTTTTGACATGGGCGATGTTTTTTTAAATAAAGATAAGGCCGCTAAAGTGGATGCCCTTGCTAAAATTGGCATTATAGGATGGAATGATGACCTTGAAAAACTGGAGAAAAAACTGGAAACCGGTAAAATAAACGAACAACAGTACCTGGAAGGTATACAACCCTTTACCAACGGTGCATCTTTAGATGCTATAAAAGATGCGTGGAATGCCGGAATTACCGATTTTCCGCTATACAGGCTGGAGTTTTTGCAAAAGCTAGCAGGTTCATATCGCCTATTTTTACTTAGCAATACTGATCCTATTCATATAGAAAAATTTGAGCAGGAAGCAGGCCCTTCATTTTATAGCGATTTTTACCAGTGCTTTGAAAAGGTTTACTTTAGTCATGAAATAGGTGTGCGCAAACCCGATGCCGAAGCCTTTAACCATGTAATTAACAAGCACGACATTCAGCCCAAGCGTACCCTTGTGGTAGACGATAAAAAGTTTAATACCAATGCCGCTGAAGCCTTGGGTTTTGTGGTATGGAACCTGCAAAAAGGCGAAGAGGATGTAGTGGATTTATTTGATAAAAAAGTGCTTACGCTGGATGTGTAGTTTTTAGTCTGACAGAAGTTTTTATTTGTTGATTTCCTGCTGCAAAAAGCTTCCGAAAATTATAGAATCATTCCTATTAATAATTATATCTTCAGCTTCATAGATGTTGATTTTTAATGTATCCCCATATTTAATTTGCTTAAAATAGGCAGGATCATTTTCAATTGTGCCGTATGAATTACCACCATCAATGTCCAATATTTTTAGCCATATATGTTCATCCTGGCCTGATTCTGATATTTTAAGTTTCACATAAAATTCCTGGTTATGCTTTTTACTGAATTCAGAAATAAAATAGGGCAAATTTTCTTCTGTTAGTTTTTTAGAATGGATTAACCCCGGGTCATCAGGTCTAATTTCTGTTGCGTTACTTTTATCCCACTCATCATGGTTATTTTGGTTTTTAGGGTCACTTTTTCCGCAACTTACTAAAATCGCTATAAATGCAAGAGTAAATTGATTTTTCATAGCAAAGGAGATTGATACCACAATAATACACAATTTTCCGTTCCGTTAACTTACTTACCTTTGCAGCCACATAAATTTTGCATTGGAAAACGATACCTATAAAACCCTTGCCGCCGAGGGCGAAGAAACTCTTTTTAAAGAAAAGAACAGCAAGTTCTTTGGCTACGCCTACCCTATAACCACCGAAGATGATGTAAAACCATTATTGACAGAGCTAAGAAAACGGCATTCTGGAGCGGGACATTTTTGTTTTGCCTTTCAACTGGGCACGGAGCCTAATGTAACTCATCGTGCCAATGATGACGGCGAACCTAACAACACGGCCGGCATGCCCATTTACGGGCAAATACAAAGCTTTGGCGTTACTAATCTACTTGTGGTGTCAGTACGTTACTTTGGAGGAGTAAAGCTGGGCGTAGGCGGGCTTATATCGGCCTACCGTACCTCGGCGCAAATGGCTCTGGAAGCATCTGAAATTATTGAGAAGACCATTGATATACATTATACTTTAAAATTTGGTTATCAGGACATGAACAAAGTAATGCGCATCATCAAAGAAAAGAACCTTACTATCATTTCTCAACTGATGGAAAATGACTGCACTATAACCGTAGCCACACGCAAAAAAAATGCCCCGGCAGTACTTGAGGCATTCGAAGCGGCTTATGGAATTTCCATTCAGTAAAAGTCGCAATCACAGTTTTCAGGTCACGCAACTGTTGACTGCAACTGCGCTGAAAACTTAAAATTTAAGCTTCTCTTTTATATACTCAGGAGGCGAAACAGGCCTGCCGGTTTTCATGTCTACAAACACTAACATCGAGTATCCGGTTGTTAATAACTCATCGTTTTCGTTGTAGATTTCGTAGTCAAATTCTATCTTAACACCCGCCTGTTTTTTGAGTATGGTTCGCACTGTTAACAAATCATCATACCGGGCCGGTTTTTTATAATTCATGGTTAAGCTAACCACCGGCAGCATTATACCGTCCTTTTCCATATCTGCATAGCTAACTCCAAGATTTCTAAGCCATTCCACGCGGCCCATCTCAAAATATTGAGCGTAATTACCATGGTAAACAACACCCATCTGGTCGGTTTCGGCATAGCGGACGCGTACATTAAACTCGTGATAATTCATATTTTTTTACTGTTAATTTTATGCTAATTTTAGTCTATCAATGCTTACAATTTTTTTTTATGAAAATCAATACACCCAAAGTTTTTTTTTGAGGAATTTTGTGTTCATATTTGCTCTCCCGAACCGGAATGTGTTCTAGGCATTCCGGTTGTAAGACAACCTTTATAATAAACAACTAATTATCAGGATATGACAAAAACTGCGCAATCGGTATGGGAAAACTGTCTTCTCTTCATAAAAGACAATATTCAGGATCAGGCCTACAAAACCTGGTTCGAACCCATTCGCGCAGTAGAGTTAACTGATAACGCGTTATTCATACAGGTACCTTCAAAATTCTTTTATGAATGGCTTGAAGAGCACTATGTAAAATTACTTAAGGTAGCCCTTACAAAAGAGCTGGGCAACAGTGCAAAGTTACTTTATAAAATTAAGATGGAAAACACCTTTGGCAACAAACAGCCCTTTACAGAGCAGTTGCCAAGCGCCCACCGTGCACCGGTAAAGCCGCAGGAGGTAGATTTTCCGCTTCAGAATAAAAATCCGGAGCTTAAAAACCCGTTTGTTATACCCGGCATACGCAACCTTAAAATTGAGTCGCAGCTTAATGCAAATTATAGCTTTGACAATTTTTTTGAGGGCGACTCTAACCGCCTTGCCCGATCGGCAGGATTGGCGGTAGCAAACAAGCCAGGGGGCACATCGTTTAACCCACTGCTTATTTTTGGCGGCGTAGGTTTAGGCAAAACCCACCTTGCCCATGCTATAGGTATAGAAATTAAAGACAAGTATCCGGATAAGACCGTATTATATATCTCTGCCGAGATTTTTACACAACAGTATATTGACTCGGTTAAGCGCAATACCCGTAATGATTTTATTCACTTCTATCAGTTGATAGACGTGCTTATTATAGATGATGTTCAGTTCCTATCCGGTAAAACAGGTACCCAGGATGTGTTTTTCCACATCTTTAACCACCTGCACCAAAACGGAAAACAGGTTATCCTTACATCAGATAAAGCACCTGTAGACATGCAGGATATTGAGCAGCGCCTGTTGTCCCGTTTTAAATGGGGCCTTTCGGCAGAACTGCACCAGCCTGATTATGAGACACGCATCTCTATCCTTAATAATATATTATTTCGAGATGGCGTAGAAATGCCTTCTGAAATTGTAGAATATGTGGCCCGCAACATTAAAAGCAATGTGCGCGAGCTTGAAGGCGCCATAATATCATTAATTGCACAGTCATCATTCAACCACCGTGAGGTAACCCTTGAGCTGGCCAAGCAGGTGGTAGAAAAGTTTGTAAAAAACGTAAAGCGCGAAATATCTATAGATTACATACAAAAAGTAGTTTCAGATTATTTTCAGCTTGATGTAGATACATTGCAAAGCAAAACACGCAAGCGCCATGTGGTACAGGCACGCCAGCTGGCAATGTTTTTCGCAAAGAAGTTCACAAAAGCTTCATTGGCAAACATAGGCTCGCAAATAGGTGACCGGGACCACGCCACCGTGCTTCATGCCTGCAAAACGGTAGATAATCTTGTTACTACAGATAAGCAGTTTCGCAAGTTTGTAGACGATATTAATAAAAAACTGTCGGTGTAATGCCCGTTAAAGTTTTAATGGTTTGCCTGGGCAATATATGCCGTTCGCCACTGGCCGAAGGTATATTGCAATCTAAACTTCCTAAAGACAAATTTATAATAGATTCTGCCGGTACCGGTAACTGGCATGCCGGCCAGGGTCCTGACCACAGATCTGTTGCTACGGCAAAAAATCGTGGGCTGGATATCAGCTGCCAAAAAGCACGCCAGATACAACCATCAGATTTTAACGAGTTTGACCACATTTATGTAATGGACAGCAGTAATTTGCGCGATGTTACACGTTTAGCCCCAGATGCTTCGTCAAAGGCCAAAATAAAACTGATGATGGACGAGATTTTTCCCGGCCAGAAGATTGATGTGCCCGACCCTTATTATGGTGGACCTGATGGTTTTGATAAAGTATATGATATGCTGGACCAGGCCTGCACTCTTGTTGCCAATAAACTAATTAAAGAACACTCGTGATGCCTGCCGGAAAACTATACCTATTACCCGTACCCCTTGGCGATGACGCCGATCCAAAAGATGTGCTGCCCGAAACAGTTGCACGTTCTATTGAATTTATAGATTACTACATTGTAGAGAATGAAAAAACGGCACGCCGTTTTATAAAAGCCATACTCCCCAGTAAAAAGCAGCCCGACCTTAAGATTTTTGTATTAAACAAACATACCGAGGTATCGCAGCATAACGGCTTTATACAACCCTGCCTTGAAGGCAAAAATGTAGGGCTTATGAGCGAAGCCGGGTGTCCCGGTGTAGCCGATCCTGGTGCGGCTATTGTAAAGATAGCACATCAAAAAAGCATACAGGTAGTGCCATTGGTAGGGCCATCTTCTATCCTGTTAGCTATTATGGCAAGCGGCATGAATGGCCAGAGTTTTGCCTTTAACGGCTACCTGCCCATTGATAAAGGTGAAAAAAAAGCAACCCTTAAACACTACGAACGGCTTAGCGAGGAAAAAGGCCAAAGCCAGCTCTTTATAGAAACGCCTTTTAGAAATAACAAGCTTATAGAAGACCTGCTCGCAATGCTGCAACCTAACACCCACTTATGCTTGGCGGCCGACATAACGCTGCCTACCGAGTTTATTAAAACTAAAACTGTAGCTCAGTGGAAAAATGAAAAACCCGACCTGCACAACAGGCCGTGTATTTTTATTGTGCACAAATTTTAGAAGAAGCAGCTGAACTTCTTAGCTGCTGTGGCACTAAACTTCCGCCGAAGGCGAAAAATCTCTGTGTTCTCTCTGCAATATCAATGACATAATCTCCGTCAATCTCTGTGAATTTCTGGGGTACAATTACTTTGCAACTCTGCCACTTTGCCCCTATCTTCGCAAAATGAAACTCTTTGACTTTTCCAGAAAGATAAATTATAAAAATGAGGTATTAGCCGGGCTTACTGTAGCCATGACCATGATACCTGAGTCGCTTTCATTTGCCATACTGGCAGGTTTTCCGCCACTTGTAGGCCTTTATGCTGCTTTTATCATGGGCTTGATAACTGCAATATTGGGCGGCAGGCCGGGCATGGTATCCGGTGGTGCGGGAGCAACAGTGGTGGTACTTATAGCCCTTATGCAGTCGCACGGCATAGAATATGTGTTTGCCGCAGTAGCATTGGCAGGTGTTATACAAATACTGGTTGGGATATTTAAGTTTGGCAAATTTATCCGTTTGGTTCCACAGCCCGTTATGTATGGTTTCGTAAATGGTCTGGCAGTCATTATATTTATGTCACAACTCGGGCAATTTAAAACCACCATAAATGGCGAGACAGCCTGGCTTACGGGCAGTGCACTTTATACCATGCTGGGGCTGGTGGCTCTTACTATCGCAGTTGTTATTATAGTACCTAAAATAACTAAAGCAATACCAGCATCATTAGTAGCCATCCTGGTAGTTTTTGCCGTAGTATTGGGCTTTGGCATAGATACCAAAACCGTGCAGGACATTGCCTCGGTACAAGGCGGGTTCCCTCCTTTCCATATTCCAAACATTGCATTTACTTTTGAGACCCTAAAGGTCATCTTTCCATACGCGCTTATAATGTCTGCGGTAGGCTTAACCGAAGGCCTGCTAACCCTAAACCTGGTAGATGAAATTACCGGCACGCGAGGCAACAGCAACCGCGAGTGCATTGCACAGGGCACAGCCAATATAGCCAACGGTTTCTTTACCGGTATGGGAGGTTGCCCCATGATAGCACAAACACTGGTCAACCTTAATGCAGGCAGCCGCGCAAGGCTTTCCGGTATTATAGCTGCCATTACTATACTTATCATCATATTAGTTGGGGCACCGGTAATAGGTAAATTACCCATGGCTGCACTTGTAGGCGTAATGATGATGGTAGCTATCGGCACATTTGAGTGGGCCAGCTTTGGCATAATTAATAAAATGCCAAAGAGTGACATCTTTACCGGAATTTTAGTGGCTCTGATTACTATATTTTTACATAACCTGGCACTGGCAGTACTTATTGGTGTTATCATCTCGGCATTAGTTTTTGCCTGGGAAAGCGCAAAAAGAATACGTGCACGCAAGTTTACCGATGCTGACGGTATTAAATACTACGAGATATACGGCCCGTTATTTTTTGGATCGGTAACTGCTTTTAACGACAAATTTGAGATAGCAACCGACCCTGAAAAAGTAGTCATAGATTTTAAAGAAAGCCGCATAAGCGATATGTCTGCCATTGAAGCGCTAAATACACTGACGCGAAAATACCGCGAAGCAGGCAAAGAACTCACACTAAAACACCTGAGCCCCGATTGCAGGAAACTACTTCAAAATGCCGAAGGTGTTATTGTGGTAAACGTGCAGGAAGACCCCAATTATAAGGTAGCCGCAGACCAAATTTAGTTGGCAAATTGCGTGTAAAATCGTAAATTTACTGCTATGACAAAAGCCATTAACCTTACCGTATTCAAAAAGTTTTTTAGCTCATCTACAGCTGGAGGCATATTACTATTATTATGTGTTGTTATATCTTTAACCATTGCAAACACAGGTCTTGCCCATAGTTTTGAGGGCCTGCTACAAACGCCACTGGGTTATGAAAACGACAATATACAATTGCGCTACCCTCTTATACTCTGGATAAATGATGGCCTGATGGCTATATTCTTTTTATTGGTAGGCCTTGAAATTAAGCGTGAAATTGTAGAGGGCGAACTCTCATCTGTAAAGTTGGCAGCGCTGCCCGTACTCGCAGCTGTTGGCGGTGTTATGGTACCTGCAGTAATCTATTCAATATTTAACCATAATAGCGCAACAACCGCTGCCGGCTGGGGTATACCTATGGCTACTGATATAGCCTTTGCATTGGGGATACTTTCTTTATTAGGTAATAAAGTACCTACACGGTTAAAGATATTTTTAGCGGCACTAGCCATAGTAGATGATTTGATTGCCATATTGGTTATTGCCATATTTTATTCTACAGAACTGCACTATATTTACTTGGGCTATGCAGCCGGGATTATGATATTGCTTATAATTTTTAACCGCTTGGGCATAAAAAGCCTATGGTTCTATATACTCCCAGGTATTGCGATGTGGTATTTTGTGCACCATAGCGGTATACATGCCACAATTGCCGGGGTGCTTACAGCGTTAACCCTGCCCACAACACCAGACGATAGTGAATCTCCCCTTGAAAAATTAGAGCACATGCTATCTAACCCCGTTAACTTTATAATCATGCCTATTTTTGCCATTGCCAATACAAACATTACGTTTGAGGCCGGCATGAGCCAGGGCCTATTGAGCAATATG
>Ga0265780_10008556_pt1 | contig 12419 bp, 12 predicted proteins | sample P1T30metagenome_FD_192432 | JGI IMG/M metagenome (GOLD analysis project Ga0265780, IMG submission 192432) | Plant litter microbial communities from East Loma Ridge, Irvine, California - P1 T30 | ecosystem: Environmental > Terrestrial > Plant litter > Unclassified | place: USA: California...
TTCCATTGTATTTCCTTACGGATTTAATATATTTTTCAGTTTGCCTTTAATCCTGTTCATTTTTACGCGGGCGTTAACCTCGCTAATGCCCAGTGTTTCGGCAATTTCACTATAGTCTTTGTCTTCTAGGTACATAAATACCAGTGCTTTTTCAATGTCGTTAAGCTGGTGTACTGCCTGGTACAATAGTTTAATATGCTCTTCTTCTTCGTAATTGTATTCGTCCTGGTCTACCTTATGAAATTTGCTGTCAAACTCAATAGTATTAATAGACTTGGTTTTTTTACGGTATAGGGTAATGGCGGTGTTTAGCCCTACGCGATACGCCCAGGTAGTGAATTTAGAATCGCCCCTGAATTGTGGAAAAGCTTTCCAGAGCTGAATGGTAATTTCCTGGAACAGGTCTTTGTGGGCATCTTCACCATCGGTGTAGATCCTGCATATTTTGTGTATCAGGTTTTGATTTTCCTGAAGCTGCTTCACAAAAGATTTTTCCAGTTCTGAACTCATATTGAATAAGTAGGTAAAAGATGTAAATTGTTACACAGAAAACTATAATTCTTTATCTCTGTAATAATTTACCAGCAGGCCAACAAATTTACTATAGCCCTCAAGTCCGTCTTCCTGCTTGTTGGCTTTTAAAAAGTTGTCGTAAAAATATTCGAATATCGTTTCTACAAACGATTCATATTTTTTGTTGAAGGCCTCACTCTCTTTAAAGTTGGCAACCACTCCCGGAAGGATAAGCGGCATAAGCGCCTTTGCTCGTTTTTCGTCGAGTTTGTTTATGTTGCGCAGGCAGTATTTAAGGGCAAGGGTGTAGCCGGAGTATTTAAAAAATAAGTCTTTATTATAGCTTGAAGCCATATAGCCAATAAAGTTCGCTTCGCTTTCGCTGGCGTAGCCTATCTGGTGCGACATTTCATGGCAGGCAGTAGCCGGCATTCCGTAAAGAGGTAATTTGCCGTTTACCTGTGCCTCATTAGTAAACGGATTAAGATATCCGCCAAAACCCATATATGATAACGGCGTGCTGAAAAGCGACGACTTTATACTCTCATGTTTAAATCCAAAATAAGGAAATTGCTTTTCCAGTTCGGCATAGCCGTTAATAGAAAGATTGTATACTTGCTGTACCGTATACGGGCTCACAATTTTGAGGCTGTCATTTTTTTCGATCTGCCTGTGCATAGCATTAGTCCTGGTTATCATCTTTTTCGTAAATTCAACCAGTTCTTCTGTGGTATATTTTTTATCGAAACCCATCTTCTCGTTTAGCGGAACGCGATGGTAATTAAGCGCCCAAAGTAAATGGAACAGGAAATAGAATATCGAAAATCCACTAACGATTCTAAGTAAATTATCTTTATACTGCTGTTTCCATGTTTTTCGGGTTTTCCAAAGCCATCTGATAATTAAAACAATGGTAATTCCGTAGATAATATCACCAACAGAAAAGCCAAACAGCCCAAAGAAAATTCGCGAACTGCGGCTTATGTACGGAAATAATCCGTTGCTATACCAGCGTTCTACAAATTCCGGAAAAAAAGAGAGTATATTAAGTATGATAATCTGCACAGGCAGAAGGAGTGGCAGTATAAATTTTTTCTTCATTAGGTTGATTAAAAATCAATAGGATTGTAAATATAAGTAGTATTTTTGTATAGATAAATTAAAATTAGCCCGATGAAAAAGTTAGATGCACCGGAAAAGGTTATTTTTATTTGCGATGGAAAAAAATGTGGGCATTACAGCAAAGAGTTGCGTAAAGGCTTTAGGATAGAACTTAAAGAAAGCGGACTCAGAAAAGAGGTAGATGTTGTGCGTATGACATGTACCGACAATTGCAAGCATGCCCCTGTAATTTCTATCCAGCCAAAAAATACATGGATAGGCGAGGTAGACGAAAAAGATATACCCCGCATAGTAAAAGACTTTTTTTAATGTTTGATTTCAGGCTCAAGGTTTTTCATACTGCCGCCAAGCGCTTAAGTTTTACTAAAGCAGCCGAAGAGCTTTTTATAACCCAACCTGCCGTTACCAAACACATCCATGAAACCGAACGCCATTTTAACGTTAAACTTTTTGACCGTAACGGAACAAAAATAAAACTTACTGAAGCCGGTATTCTTTTACTGCACCACACCGAAAAGCTTTTTGAAGTATACCGTGAACTGGAATTCAGCATCAATGAACTTTCAGGGCACCACAATGGTATTTTGCGCATTGGTGCAAGTACCACTGCTGCACAGTATATACTGCCACCTATACTGGCATCGTTTCATAAAAGATACAATGATGTGAAAATTGTGCTTACAGCCTATAATACCGAACTGGTAGAACAGGCTTTGGAACGCAATGAGATTGACCTTGGCATTATTGAGGGCGACTCTAAAAACACATCTTTTAAATATGACACTTTTGTTAAAGACGAACTTGTGCCTGTAGTACGGAAAAAACACCCTTTATTTAAAAAATCTGTTATTACTAAAAATGATCTGCTTAGTACCTCGGTAATACTCCGCGAAAGCGGGTCGGGTACTCTGGAAGTCGTTGCCAATGCCTTAAAAGAAATCAATATCTCGTTGCCGCAGTTAACTATAGAAATGCAGTTGGGCAGTTCGGAAAGTATGAAGTTATACCTTCAAAACTCTGATACGATTGCTTTTTTATCGCCTTATGCTATAGCACAGGAACTAAAACAGGAACAGCTTGCCATTTTAAATATAGAGGGGTTGTCTATTAAACGCTATTTTTATTTTATACGCAGGCATGGTCAACCGGGGCAGCTACCCAATGTATTTAAGGATTTCGCACTCTCTTATAACTTTAAGTAATAATACATTACTTTTTACCATTTCTTTACTATTTATTAGCTTCCGAAGTTTGTGTATAACAAATACGCTATGGAAGTTACAAACGCAAACCCGAATGCTACCCGAAACAAAATACTTTTTTTTGCGGCTGCACTATTTTGCTTAACACCGTGGGCTTCGGCACCACTGGCTTTAGCTATGGGCATTGCCCTTGCGTGGTTTGCACAGCATCCGTATAAAAAATACAACAAGACGGCAACACAATGGCTGCTTAAAGCAGCAGTAGTAGGGCTTGGATTTGGTATGAATGCCGTTACTGCACTTAAAGCAGGTAAGGAAGGCATTATTTTTACCATAGTGTCTATAGTTGTTACTTTAGTACTGGGATTTTTTGTGGGGAGGCTGCTTAAGGTAGAATCTAAAACATCTTATTTAGTATCATCCGGTACGGCTATCTGCGGAGGCAGTGCTATTGCGGCGATATCTCCTGTAATTAAAGCAGAAGAAAAACAAGTGTCTGTTGCGCTTGGAGTGGTATTTATACTAAACTCTGTAGCGTTGCTACTTTTCCCGATAATAGGTCATGCCCTGCATATGACACAACAGGAATTCGGGCTTTGGAGTGCTATTGCCATACACGATACCAGTTCGGTAGTTGGGGCAGCAAGCCGTTACGGTAACGAAGCACTACAGATAGCTACAACTGTAAAGCTGGCGCGTGCGTTATGGATTATTCCGTTTGCATTTATATCATCCTTTGTATTTAAAAACACCGATAAAAAAATAACCATTCCTTACTTTATAGGGATGTTTTTTCTGGCGATGCTTGCCAATACATACATTCCTGGAATAGAAGTTGTAAGTCCGTATATCGTTATTGTTGCCAAAGCAGGCTTAACACTTACATTGTTTTTAATAGGCTGCGGATTATCGCGTGAGGTATTAAAATCGGTAGGGTTCAGGCCATTTTTTCAGGGAGTGGCTGTATGGGTTTTTATATCGGTAGCATCGTTACTGGTAATACTAAGTGTTTCGTAAAGTTTAGTACAGGAGGTTTTGCCACTTTATAACATACCCTTACCTTTGCATAAATAACAAACACAAATAAATGAGCCAGGAAATAAGGAACCTTGAGCCTAAAGCGCTCTGGAACAAATTTGCCGATCTAAATGCGGTACCACGCCCTTCTAAAAAAGAAGAAAGAGTAATTGCTTTCATGAAAGATTTTGGAAAGCACTTAGGCCTTGAAACTATTGAGGACGAAGTTGGTAACGTTATCATTAAAAAGCCTTCTACTAAAGGCATGGAAAACCGTAAGACTATCGTTATGCAAAGTCACCTGGATATGGTGCACCAAAAAAACGCGTCTACGGTATTTGATTTTGATACTCAGGGTATAGATATGTATGTGGATGGTGACTGGGTGCGTGCTAAAGGTACAACGCTTGGCGCCGATAACGGACTTGGAGTTGCTACTATTATGGCAATTCTTGAAAGTACCGATATTCCGCATCCTGCAATCGAGGCTTTATTTACTATAGATGAAGAAACAGGTATGACGGGTGCAATGGGCCTTAAGGGCGGATTGCTTGACGGAGAAATCCTTTTAAACCTGGATACCGAAGAAGATGACGAAATAGATATTGGCTGTGCCGGTGGTGTAGATGTTACTGCTACACGCGATTACCATGAAGAGGATGTTCCTGAAAATTCTGTTGGGTATACCATTACTGTAAACGGACTTAACGGTGGGCACTCCGGTATGGATATCGACAAAGGGCTGGGCAACGCAAACAAAATAATGAACCGCCTGTTGTTTGAAAGCTTTGAAAACTTTGGTCTTCAGATTGCTGAAATTAACGGTGGAAGCCTTCGTAACGCTATCCCAAGGGAGAGTGTTACAACGGTTATTATCTCTGAAATTTTTGATGAGGCTTTTGTGTTTGATATGCAGGAGGTTATCAACGATATAAAAGCCGAGTACAAAACTACCGAACCTAATCTTACCATAACTATAGAAAAAGGCGAACTGCCTGCTAAAGTTATGGAACTTGGCGTTCAGGAAGGTCTTATTCGTGCGTTGTATGCTGCTCTTAACGGCGTGTACCGCATGAGTGCCGATATGGCTGACCTTGTTGAAACATCTAACAACATTGCAAGGGTTATTGTTAAAGACGGTAGCATTCATATAGGGTGCTTAACACGTTCATCGGTTGAAAGCTCTAAGTTTGACTTAGCCAACGCGCTTCGCTCTACATTTGAGCTTATTGGCTGCGAGGTTGTTTTTGGAGGCTCATACCCTGGATGGTCACCAAACGTAAACTCTCCGATACTTGAAGTATTAAAAGAGATATACGAAAAACAAAACGGCAGTAAACCTGCTGTTGTTGCCTGCCACGCCGGACTTGAGTGCGGTATACTTGGTACTAATTACCCGGATATGGATATGATATCTTTTGGACCAACAATAAAAGGGGCTCACTCTCCCGACGAAAGAGCAAGCATAAAATCGGCTCAGAAATACTGGAAATTTGTTCTTGAGATATTGGAGAATATACCTTCTAAGTCGTAAAGTTAAAATTGAAAAGCCGTAAAGTCAGCAGATTTAAGGCTTCAGAATAAATTTACAAACCCACTTAAAAATAAGTGGGTTTTTTTGTGTGTAATTGTAAACAAATCATATAATTTTAATACGTTTTTACGTTACAAGCTAAAACCACCAAAACCATGAGACACATCTTTTTACTGCTGGCGTTTTCGGCAGTATTTTTCTCCTGTTCGCATAAGGCAGAACACGTAGAGAGGGCTTTTTATTACTGGAAAAATAATGAGTATGAGCTCACCGGAGGTGAGCGTCAGCTATTAGATGCTTTAAAGATAAGGAAGATGTACCTAAAGTGTTTTGAGGTGGAATATAATGACGTTATGGGAGGAATACCAATCGCTAAGAGCAGAATGCATGAGCCGTACTATTATGACGACGAAAAACGTCATGATAGTATAAATGTAATTCCTGCTGTATACATAAAAAATGAGGTTTTTTTAAAAAGTAGCAGGCAGGAACTTGATACGCTTGCTGCAAACGTAGATTTTCTAGCTGTAAAATACATAAAGATTTATAAGAAAGGTATAAAAGTAAAAGAACTTCAGATAGATTGCGACTGGACTTTAAAATCCAGGGATAACTATTTTTATTTTTTAAATAAATTAAAAAAGATTTCCGGTAAACAAATAAGCTGCACACTAAGGCTCTACCCATACAAATATCCAGATAAGATGGGCGTACCCCCTGTTGATAAAGCAACTCTTATGTGTTACAATCTTATAAATCCGTTGGCAAGTAAGAACCAAAATTCAATTTTAGATGTGGATGAACTTTCAAAATATTTAAATAAAAGGCGAAAATATAAACTTCATCTGGATATTGCCTTACCTGTGTTTTCCTGGGCACAATTGTATCAGAACAATCGATTTAAAGCAATCATTTATCCTGAAGATATTTTAAATGATAAAAGCTTTAAACGACTAAAACCTTTTTGGTATGAGGTTAACAAAGATACTGTTATAGATGATTTTTACCTTCGCGAAGGCGATGTGGTTAAGTTTGAAACTATTAAAGATAAAAATATATCTGATGCCATTGCCATCATTAAAAAAAATATTGTGTTTACAGATACAACTACAATTACACTTTTCCATTTAGACGATAAACAGCTTAAAAAATATTCCTATGAAACGCTTTCTGGTTTTTACTCTGCTTTTAGCGAATAGTTTTGCTTTCCAGCTTAATGCCTGTGGTTTTTATCCTTATGGTGAAGAAGTACGTTTTTGTTTTATAAGACCGGAATTAAATAATTATGATGGCTATAGTTACTTTAATTATTCTGCCCATAGTAATTATTATAATGACTATTCGGATGATAAGTTACTAAAAACTGAAGACCCAAATATTGAACTTTGGTCTAGCTATTGTAAACATAGGGTTCATAGTGAAGCTATAACCGATGCGATATATTCTATGAAACCGGAACATATAAACCGGAAGTCAAAGAACAAAATGATAAAGTACCTTTTTTCGGTTAAAGATACTGAGGCTATTGAATATATACTTTTTGCCAAAGATTGTGAATACTATAGCGGTATGAGTGATATTTGGGAAAAAGATGAAAAAGATACAGATGCTGGAAGCCAAACCAGGGTTAAAAAAGCTATTGCGTTTGCTAAATCTGTAAGGTCAAAAGATATAAGTGACAGGTATCTTTTCCTGGCGGTAAGAATGTCGTACTACAACGGATTAACACAGAATATTAAAGACATATATTCAACACATTTTAAAGACAGGAAAGAAAAAGACATAATATACTATTGGGTTTTATACTTTAGATCGATCAGTGAAAAAAATCCTTCACTATCCAATTATTTCAAGGCCCAGGTGTTTGCCAATGCTATAGATAAGCGTATTCCTGTAAAGAGTTATTATGACAAGAGCGTTGAGGTTACGGAGGTAATCGTACACGCTAAAAATAAAAAAGAAATAGCAAACATTTGGCTTCTTCAGGGTATTAAAACTACTGATAAAGGATTGTATGCCATTCAGCAGATGTATGATAATGATCCCTCAGCCGAGGGGCTGGGGTTTTTGTTATTGCGTGAAATAAACAAACTTGAAGACTGGATATTAACACCTCAATACACACTTTTTCTGCCGTCTATACGTGATGATTACTGGGAGAATTTAAACCCAAAGCGAATTCTTAACAGGGTAGAAGTAGATAGGAAATATGCTGGCGAGGTTTTGAATTTCTTAAATAAGGCAGATTTTTCTAAAATAGATAATCCTAAGTTTTTTGAACTTGCTAAATGCTACCTCCAGTTTTTAACAAAAGACAATGCTTCGGCAATTGCCGGATGTAAGCAATTAAAAAAGGGGCTGGGCAATAATGATGCTGTGTACAAACAGGCACTATTAGTCGAGGGACTTGCACTGACAGCAGCACAACCTGATGGAAAAGCTGTTATTCTACGTTCAATTGAAAGTCTGCTTTTGGAACAGTACAGGCAAAAAAATTATAGGTACACCTTTGCTATAGGAAGGGAACTGGAAGAGAAAGGGAACACTACCGATGCTGCTTTATTGTATTCGGTATCTAAATCGGATGACGAATTATATTACGAGTATTATGGTGGGGAGTATCCCAATCATGTAAACTGGAAAACAAAAAAGAGAAACGTGGTTGGTTTTGCAGATTATGTAGACAATTATCTTGACTATGTCGACGGATATTACACTGCCCATGAGTTAGATAAATTTATACAAGATATTGAAGTAAATAAAAATAATACACCATTTAAGAAATGGTTGTACCACAATGCTAAAAACAATGCGTATGCTTTAAAAGAGTATTTAGGTGTAAAATATATAAGACAAAATAAACTTGCTGAAGCATTGGTGTCTTTTAAAGCACTAAATAGCTACAAACAAAATTATACGTTTGACAACAACCCTTTTTATAAAATAAAATATACTCCTGACTTTGAAATTCCAAAAGATAAGCAAGTAATTACCAGGGCATATATTACCGAACAGCTTATTTGTGTTTTAAAGAGGGCAGGTGACATAAAGGAAAAAAATAGGGATTACTATTATTTTCTAGCTGCTAACTGCTACTACAATATGACTTTTTACGGTAATGCTTGGGAAATGCGTAGGTCTAACATATCAGGTAATCAATTTGAAGCAAGAGTGGGCGACGATGACGAATTTTATGGATGCCTTATGGCAGAGAAATATTATAGTCTGGCATTTAAGCATGCAAAAACAGAAAAATTTAAGACATTATGTATCAGAATGATGGGCAAATGTGTTGAAAACAGGCGTAGCCATGAAAAACAAAGAGGCTGGTATAATGACGATTATGTAGAAGATACGTCTCCCAACCCATATTATGAAGACTTAAAAAAGAATTATAGTGGGCAATATAATGATATGGTAAATAGCAACTGCACCGCATTCGCCGACTATTTCAAAGCCCGACGCTAATTTATCACAGTACAACTATGCAAGACACTAAAGATTTACTCAGCAGTATAAGCCATCACGATAAACTGTCAATTTCGGTAAATGAAAATTGCTCGATTCCGTTGCCGGATGAAGTGTTGGAAACATTGTTCAATCCGCATAAGTTGTCTTTCTATTACTTTATGTTTATGGATAGCGGCAGGGCAACGATGAAGGCCGACCTAAAAAATGTTGTGTTAACAGACGGGCAGTTGATCTTTGGCCTGCCTAATCAGATATTTACCAATGTGCCTCATAACAAAAATGATAAACATTTTGTAGTATCTTTTAATGAAAGCACATTGGCATTGCTGCCGCAGTCTTTTCCTTTTTTGCTGGATCCGTTTAATTCCAATATTATCACTTTTGATGCTGAAGCTAAAACGAGAGTAAAGGCAGTCTTTTCAAGCCTTTTTCAATTACTGCATACTGATGGGCGACAAAAAAAGGTGGAGATTATTCTTGCCTACATCAATACATTACTAACTGAAATTAATAGTGCTTATTTTGAACAGCAGCAGGTTAATCCTGATACGATCTCAAATTCAAGATTGTCAAAATATATTGAATTTAAGCTTACTGTAGAAAAAGACCTGACCGAACAACATGACGTGCAGACAATAGCTGAGAAATTGTTTATGACTACAAGCGCCCTGTATGGTGTTGTAAAAGACTTCTCGGGGGTTTCACCAAAAGAATGGATTACTAGCAGGCTAATGATAGAAGCGCAACGAAAATTACAGTACTCTTCCATCTCAACAAAAGAACTTGCTTACGAATTGGGATTTAACGACCCGGGTTATTTTTCAAGACTTTTTAAGAAGAATACAGGCAGGAGCGTAAGCGAATACATGGCAGACCTTCGCGATTTGTCCTCTAATTAAAACGATTCGTCCATGTCGGGAGATTATGGGTTTACTACTTTAGCTTCATAGTTTTAAAACATAAAAAAATGAAATATGCATTAGTAACAGGAGCCAATAAAGGGATTGGATTCGAAGCAGCAAAACTCCTTGCCCAAAACGGATTCTTTGTTTATTTAGGCTGCCGTAATTTAGATAACGCGCAAACTGCAATTGATACGCTTACAGCTCAGGGTATAAATAATGTTGAGGCCATAGTGCTTGATGTTACCAGTGAAGAATCTGTAAGCAAGGCTCGCAGGATAGTGGGAGAAAAAACTCAAACTCTTGATGTATTGATCAACAACGCCGGTATATCAGGAGGATTTCCACAATCAGCACTCAACGCAACTATAGATCAGTTTAAAACAGTATTTGCTACCAATGTGTTTGGCGTTGTTAGCGTAACACAGGCTTTTATCGACCTGCTTCAAAAATCTCAGGAACCAAGAATTGTAAACGTAAGTACAGCTATGGCTTCGCTCAGTCTTGCTGCCGAGCCATCTGCTCCGGGATATGATAACAAGCTGGCGGTGTACCAATCGAGTAAATCTGCGCTTAATATGTATACTATTAATCTTGCTTACGAACTTCGCGACACGCCGTTTAAAGTAAACGCTGTTTGTCCCGGATGGACAAAGACCGATTTTACCAATCAGCAGGGTACCAGCACAGTTGAGGAAGCAGGTGCGCGAATTGTAAAATATGCTTTGATTGATAAGGATGGGCCAACAGGACAGTATTTTAGTGAAGAATATTTTCCTGAACCGGCAAACTGTCCGTGGTAGAGACTGCACAGATTTGTCAGAATGACAAATATTCCTATTTCTTAACTTACATCAATACTGTATTTATGCAGTAATCCAGGTAATCCCTGTAATGAGAATTTTGCTTTTTTAATGCGGTTGGTTTCAGGATCTAGCGTGTAATTTATAGCCGACCTGAAGTCTGCCTTTTCTAAAATAGTATTTTCAAAAATTGCTCCCCGAAGGTCGCAATCGGTAAACGATGCTCCGCTAAAATCAGCCTGAACCATATCGGCTTCATGGAGAATACATTTTTTAAAACGTGTATTTTTTAGCTTTAAGCTGTAAAACGATGCAAGGTTCAGCTGGCAGCCGGTAAAATTCATATCCAGTAAAAAGGGCTGGCATATGCTAAAGTTAAGGCCGGTAAGCTTACAGTTTACAAACGATACCTCTTTAAAAGCAGTGCCTTTGGCCTTTGCCATGCTAAAATTGCAATCGGTAAACGAACACTCCGCAAAAATAATACCTGTAAGATCTGCCGATGCAAAATTACAATTGGTAAAGGTGCAGTTTTCGTATTCGGCTACAGGAAATGGTGTTGAGGTATAATCCTGTCGGTCAAAAAAAGTGTCCTGAATAAGGCTCATGGTTGGTTGTGTTAGACGGCTAAATTACTAAAAAACCCTGCTGTAAGGCAGGGTTTCAGGATTATTGGTAATAGATTTTTATTATCGTATAGGATAGGATTTATTGATGGCTGCTGATATAGTGTTTGTTACATGAAAAATATTCTTTTACCTTTTTTTCATCGCAAATTTTTCAGTTGCGGGTTTGCCTTTTTTAAGTCCGAAGATCTCCGCGACAAGCGAATCATTCCCCACCTTGTTGTATACTATTTTGTTTGGGAAATCATGTTTAGGGTTTTCAAACACCAGTTGGTTCTCTGTGCCTGATGTCATATCAAAACGCACGGCTTCCCCATTATTCTGGTTGGGCACGGTAACAATATAGGCTAGTTTGCCATTGGCTTCTGCCAGTTGAATATGCTCTGCAAAAACGGTATCGTTTTTAGTGGTAACAAAATACGATTCGCCGTGATATACAGAATCATTCTCTTTTTTCCAACGCTCTGTCAAATCCCCTTCGGCAGATGCATTGCCCCATTCACCTATAAACCACTTCGCTTTTTCAAGCTGTGTATCGGTTTTGGTAGTTAGCTTTTCTATAAATTGTTCCTGTAGCTGAGGTTCTTTTTTGCACGATAGGAGCAAACAGATAAGTGCGGAAGCTAAAATAATTTTACGTTTCATAATGATTGATTTGAACTGTAAATGTAAACTTTTATCAATGTATTTAAAAAGCAGCATTACACATTTCATTATTAATCATTGTGGCAGCTTTCATGCCGCTTTCTACTGCAACGGCAATGGCACGCATCATTGTGGTGCAGTCGCCCGATGCAAACACACCTTCTACTGTAGTTTTCTTAAAATCATCAACAACAATATACCCTTGTTCATTAATGGCGCATCCCAGGTCTTCAGGAATAAACGTATGCTGTACAGATGGGATCTTGGCATACATAGCGGTAAAATTATGGGTATCGCCGTTTTTAAGTATTAGGCTTTCCATATAACCGTTAGTGTGCTTAATGCTTTCAATTTCGGTTTCTATTATTGCTATCCCATGCTTTTTAAACTTTTCGGTATATTCGGTTGAAATTGTTGATACGCCATTAGTAAACAATGTTAATTCTTTTGTCCATTGCAGCAGTACCGGTAAAAAGTGTTCTGCAACGGCACCGTTAGCCATAAGTGCTGTTTTTTGTCCCTTAACTTCGTATCCGTGACAGTAGGGGCAGTGTATTACAGATATACCCCAGCATTCGGCAAAG
>Ga0265780_10008557_pt1 | contig 12416 bp, 12 predicted proteins | sample P1T30metagenome_FD_192432 | JGI IMG/M metagenome (GOLD analysis project Ga0265780, IMG submission 192432) | Plant litter microbial communities from East Loma Ridge, Irvine, California - P1 T30 | ecosystem: Environmental > Terrestrial > Plant litter > Unclassified | place: USA: California...
CCAGGACAGCGGCGAAGGTCGGGGCCATCTTAGTTCCAATTGGTCCAACGCACGGCCACACTTTGCACCCCATCGCCAAGCCATTCCTGCATCGCGAAAAGTCGACGACAGCATCACCCGCCCAACCCCATCCAATGGCGTCAATACCACGAAGACTGCTCCTGCAGTCACGCCAATGCCCCTCGCGGATACGAACGCTCGCCGCACCGAAACACACATCCGCACAATGGCAACGGCCAATATCCACAACGCCGCGGCGGTACGCCAACGAACCCACGAAAGAGGGCTCTGTAACCGCTGCAGATGCGAAGAAGCCGACTGAGACTCTGGACGAATTGGCGCCGGAATTACCTCAATCGTCTTTCTCGAACACCACGCAGACAAAGGCATTCCAAGACATGACATCGCAAGAGCGCGAATCCGCCATGTTGGAGAACCTCCGCGTTTCCCTTGCAGAAATCGATCCGAACGTAGTCCGCGACGCCCTGCGCAAGGGGAAACGCGGTCTGCCGCAAACCCAAGACTTTGGCCTGGAAACAGACGAAGACTTTGATATTGAAGAGGATGACAAGAGGAAGGTATCCACGGGATTCTGGGCCGAGGGAGAAGAGAGCATGGGACCAGACGAGGATTACTACGGCGACGACCTGACGAGTCATGGACACGGAGAGTTGGAGCAGCACCGCGAGTTGAGAGAGTACGCGCGGTTGATTGCATGGGAGTTACCTCTCTTGAGCCGTACGTTTGAACGATTCCAACATACCCAGGACGAGTTACACATACTAACATGATTCAGACCTCGCCCGCCCCTTCGAACCCCCCACATCCTCCACCCCCTTCCGCTTCCGCTACACCTCCTACCTCGGTGAATCGCACCCCGCCGCCAACAAAGTCGTCGTCGAGTTCTCGCCCAACGACCTGACCGCCTCCCACTCTCTCACCACCCAACAAGTCTCCAAAGTAATCAAACTCGCAGGACCCCGCTACAACCCCTCCACCAACATCGTCAAGCTCTCGTGCGAGAAATTTGATACCCAGGCGCAGAACAAGCGGTTCCTAGGCGAAACCCTGTCTGCTATTATCAAGGAAGCGAAGGAGGGAAAGGATACGTTTGAAGACGTGCCGTTTGATTTCAGACATCATACGCCGAAGAAACGGGCGGAGTTTCCGAAGGAATGGGTGTTGACGAAGGAGAGGAAACAGTATCTGGAGGAGAAGAGGGCGAAGACGGCTTATCTTGAGGATCAGCGCAAGGGCAATGGGTTGCTTGTGGATGGGAGCAAGGTGCTTGAGACGAGCTTGCCGTTTATGAGTGAGGCGGGCAAGGCGCCGGAGACGGTTATGGTGGGGGGTGCGAGGGGGAAGCCGCTAAGATAGTGTGGTTGATGTAAACGTTGATGTATGAATATGAAATGTTTGATTGTTGTACAGATACGCAACGGAAACAGCATCTTTCTGTGCTGCGTGTGTGGATGATACCCATATATCCAGTTAATCTCCGACTGTCAAAACGCCTGTTGATACAATTTCCGGGGAATAATCTCCCAAGGGTATAAGTAAACCCATCGTTACGCCAATATTTCCCTATAACGCCGTCCCCGATTCCGACATGATTTTTGCGACTATGTTAAACAGATGTATCCATGACTTCGACACCGAGTGGGTCGACAATACACTCGCCGCCAAGGCGCACGCACGTCCGACAAGGAATTGCTACGCAAGCGTCCTTCGCATGGATTCGCACGTTGCAATTTAGCGGGGTCCTGAGGTTACGACTGCGCGCGCAATTAGTGCATGTCCCAGCTCGATAGGCCAGCTCTTCTATGCGCCCTGTTAGCAAGCAGGTCAAGCAGCTGGCCCTGAGACCGCGCTGGGGCGACTCTTCTTCCTGCTACCTTTACCCGCAGGCGTCTCGCCCTCTTCCCGCTTGCGCTTTGCGGGACGAGAGCTTCCACCCTTGGGTCGGTAGGCGGTGTCGTCGTCGCCACCACCAGTCTTGCGTCGTCCCTTGCCTGTTTCGGGGGCGGCCGAGTCTTCATCGTCGTGGTCGCGGGGAGCGGGTGTGCCGCCGCCGCCAATGTTTGACTCGCGTTTGACCTTGGTTGCGTTGGCCTTGCTGGTCTTTGGCGCGGCAGACTTTTCGGAGAGGTTCTCGTGATGCGCCGCGTCCTTGTCTTGCAGGAAGACTTGGGGCTGGTGCTTGCGCAGCCAGTTGTAGACGCTGTCCGGGTTGCGCACGGTAAGATCCTTTTCGCTGAGTGGGGGCTGGGCGGATGCGAGGCGGACAGGGCGGCCCTGCTGGAGGGCCTGGTCGAAGCCGGGCTGCTCGAGGAGTTGGTCGGTAGCGAGGAGATATTCGTCTTCGTGGGTGGGCGACATGTAACCCGGCGCATGCTCGCTGAGGTCGATGCCGTCGACGAGGTGGTCGGGCAGGTCGGCGCGCGTCGTGTGGGGGACTTTGGCTTCGAGGCTGGCGAGCGACTTAAGCGTCTGCTGGATCGCTTGCGACGAGTGCAGTTGGTCAGCCCGTGTCGCGTATTCCTCGGGGGTGATGGTGTTGGCGGCCAGGTCATCTCTCAGCGTCTGCAGCTGCGCTTTCACGAGTTCTGGATCGGGGCCGGCTTCCAGCGAGGGCACGGCGGTGTCGGCGGCGGAGAGGTTGCGCAGGTCGAAGCGCAGGCGCGGGTTGACGCGTGTCTGCTCGTTGAGCTCGAGGAGGATGTCGAGGATCTGGTCGTTGTTCTCCTGCAGGCGGCGGGCGGTGCCCATGGCCTTCCATTCCTGCTTGATGAGGGAGTCGCTGTCGTTCATGGCCTCTTCGAACCTGATGCGCATCTTGCGGTATTTTCGTCTTTTATGCACATTAGCTGGGGACTGCATTTAATCCGTCGGCGCGTCATACCTCCACGAGCGCTTGACAGGCTTCTGCGTCGCATCGGGTGCATCGGCGGGCGGTGCATCGTGGGCGAGGGCGTTGGGCTCCATCGGGGGCGGCGCTTCCGAGGCCATGGTGGTGAAAAGGGTGGTGGTTGGAGGGTCTTTGGCGGACGGAGGTGGTAGTGTCTGGTTCTAGAGTTGTATGGTTGCGCTCAGGGCACGGCCTCGGTGATTGCTAGGAACACGGTCTTTGGGAGCATCATGTGGACCTGCCACGCCTCCGTCTTCACGCCTGCCCACTGAGGCTTCACTCCCTCCTCCTCTGCCAACAGTTCCCTCTTCTCTGCCCGCTGCCTCGCCATATCGCTACCGTCTACACGCCCTTCTCTGCGCCAATCGCTCAACGCCAAAAGCTCGGACGCCCCGGAAGGTATTGCGTACTCAGTAAGACCCTGAAAGCCCACGTCGCCGCCTTGCTCCTTTAGGACCTCACTGACATGCCATTGCCCGTGGCAGCTCTCCCATAGCCTCAGCTCGCCCACGCGACTATCCATCCCCCGCTCCCACCGCCCGGCCGCCCGACGAACCCAGCAATACCGCCAAACTGTCACCCATACTCCTCAATCGCACCTCCCGCCTGAGCTTTGCTGGCGACCCGCGGTCTCGCCCATCAGACTCGCCCTCGTCCTCGTCCTACTCCAAGATGTCGCTGGATGCTGCAAAAGACGCGAGGAGGCGACGTAGCAGTAGTCTTGTCTACAAAGAGCCCCCCGAGTCTCTGGAGCAGCTGAGCGACCAGTCCGCCCTGCCCAACCTCAACGCCGAATGGGTGAATGCAAAGGGTGAGCACGAGATACCGCGCATACATATCACACGAGACAGAGATGATATGCTGCTATTCTGTATCTCAGGCTAACACCTCCAGGCGCCTGGGCTATCCACTTTGTCCTCATCTTCTTCGGCAAGATTCTGTTCGACATCATCCCCGGCATGTCGCAAGAAGCATCATGGACCCTCGTCAATCTTTCGTACGTGGCGGGATCCTACCTCATGTTCCACTACGTGCGCGGTGTGCCCTTTGACTTCAACTCGGGCGCCTACGACAACTTGAACATGTGGGAACAGATTGACAACGGCGAACAATACACACCAGCCAAGAAGTTCCTTCTCAGCGTACCCATTGTGCTGTTCCTCGTTAGCACGCACTACACGAATTACAATCTGACGTATTTCCTCATCAACTGTTTTGCGACCATAGCAGTCGTCATTCCAAAGCTCCCCTCGGTATGCACCCCAACACTCTTCAGACGAAGCATTACTAACTTCCCCAGCTCCACAGGATACGATTCGCCTTCTTCAACAACCCACCGGACGACGCATAGCCGACAATTCCCATAATCACAACCATTGGTTTCACTGTAATTTGCATGTATTTTTAATAGCAGGCGCCTGGCATGGCCAGATTGAGTAGCATCACCGCGTGGGAGCGGCGTTGGGCATATCCATATTCAAGGGAGGCGCTGGATTCACAAAAGTAGAGCAATTGATTACCTCGCGTGCTCACGTGGAGATAGTGGCTTGACCTAGCTGCATATATCGCATTCGGGACTGGTGCATACATATGATAGGGCGATAATTCTCCGCAAACATGCACTCGCACGCCATCTCTACTGTTCTTCCTCTACTGCTCTTCTGAACGTCCATCACACCTAACCTTGGAATGCTTGGTAGTGTGGTTCAACATGCAAGGTGCCACCACTTCCGGCAACTACGGTCCGAGCGCAATGCCAAATCCAGCCAACCTTCGTCATCGATGCGCACCTCCATGCAGCGTGATCCTTCGCGCTCGACACCTGATCCAACGCGCCATCAATCCTGCACTCCAGGTCCCCCGTGATATTCGCCGCTCAAGGTCTTCGTGCGTGAATCTCCGCTGTCTTTCCAGCGCGCGCGTTCCTTCCTAGCGGTGTTGCAGAGTTCGCTATTTACCTTCGACGTCACGGCGATCATAGAACGCCTACTCTCGCCCAAGCTTCGCAGAGACTTCAACTCACTCACCACAATTGCACGCGTGCCTCTAACCAACAGTAAAGCATCATGGTCTGGTCTCAACTCGAGCCCACGGGGCCGCACGTTACCTATGTGACCCTAACCTTCTTTCTCATCTTATACGCGCTATTCTCGCTTATGATCCGGAACCGCCTGCATCTCTCAGAACCACCATTAGCCACGCTGTTTGGCATCGTGAGTCGCAGACATCTTCAAGAACGAACCTTCCACTAACAAAAACGACAGATCGTCGGGCCACGCGCTCTGAACCTTCTCAGGCCATATGAATGGGGCTTTTCCGTAAGTGTACTCCTCACACAAACAAACAATACTAACCGTCGCAGGATGAAATTATCCAAGAATTGACGCGTCTCATTGTCGGGATTCAGTGCTTCGTAGTCGGTCTGGAGCTTCCCGCAGGCTATCTCCAAAAGAAATGGCGCGCCCTGCTTGTTCTTCTCGGGCCTGTCATGACGTTTGGTTGGCTGATGTGCGGAATGCTCATCATGTTCCTTTTCGACACAGACTTTCAGACTGCTTTGACGATATCGGCCTGTCTCACCCCCACGGATCCTGTTCTCGCGGCTTCCGTTCTGTCGAACAGCCAGTTCAGCACCCGAGTACCCAAGCGGATCAGGGACTTGTTGAGCGCGGAGAGTGGTTGCAACGACGGCATATCCTTCCCGTTCTTGTATCTGGGGTTGAGTCTTCTCTTGAAGAACACCGCTAGTGGCTTCTTCACGAAATGGTTCCTCGTTACGATACTGTACCAGTGCGTGGTAGGCGTCCTCCTCGGTATCGCCCTGGGATACATCTTCAACGGCCTGTACAGGTTCTCACACAGCCGCGAGTGGATGGGCCGAGCCTCCTACCTGGCCTTCTACCTCCTCCTGGCCATCTTCTCTATCGGACTGGCATCGGTTCTTGGGGTCGACGACTTCCTAGTGGCCTTCTTCGCAGGACGTGGCTTCGCGCACAACCAAAAGAACCCGACAGAAGGAACCGCTCTACCTGTTATCATCGATTTGCTGATCAACTCGGCCTTCTTCATCTTCTTCGGCGCAATGATACCGTGGGCGAGCTTCAACGCGGGGGACGGAATTACCCCTCTCCGATTGGTTGCTTTACTCGCACTCATCCTCCTCTTCCGCAGAATTCCGATCGTTTTCACGCTTTTTAAGACGGAAATGTTGCCGTCCGTAAAGACTACAACCGAAGCCCTCTTCGTCGGACATTTTGGACCAATGGGTGTCGGTGCCCTCTTCCTCGCCATCGAAGCCCGCGCGCAGCTCGAGACTGGTACATCCCTACCCCTTCCACATCCGCCCAAAGATCTGCCCGTGGAGCGGCAACGGACAGCTACTATGATCTGGCCCCTTGTTTGCTTCATTGTGCTCGGAAGTACCATGATTCATGGCTTTAGTACTCTGGCTGTCAGTATCGGAGGCCATCTCGCGCGTCACGAGGGCGAGAGGGCCCCTTTGATCGGTGCTGAAACGGAAGGACTACATGGCATGATCCATAACGACAGTGATGCCGAGGACGAACAGGAATAGTACAATGTTGTTCTCGGACGAAGACCGTTTGGCATTGGAATGAACGTTGGAGCTTGGTCTGGTCTGAGCTTGGGCATCAGCACGGCACTGAGAAGGACGTCAGTAATATAACGACGACACGCTACCATTGGACTGTCGCCTCTGGAGCTCCGGTCTCCTTACTCCACAGTGTCTGAATTATTGCAAAAAGTACAATATACGCCAACAATGTCGCTCTACACACTGTGCGCACAAGGGATGTATAGGTTAAGTAGAACATATACGACAGATTAAACACAATCAGGATCAGACCACACTTTGAGGTAACAACTATGTCGACCGTTGTGCGTATGGGTCTAGGGCCGTCTACCGAGCTGGACGATGATGACAGCCCGACACTGCCCTCTCATGCAACCCTCGCTACTCTCACACCAAAACCAGATCTTGATGTTAACTGCCCGTTTTCACCCCCAAACCCAGATACTGAGAACACAGAAGCTATCGCACTAGACGATCTAGCTAACCTCCCCCCTCTACCCTCGCAATCCCCAAATGAGATTCAAGATCTCGACCCAAACTACCCAAACTACCGCGCAATGATCCACTACTACACCCTCTCCCCCAGCAGCACTCTGACCCAGGAAACTCATCCCACCTACGTCTCGCGCAAATCCGTTATCCTTTCTTTAGAATACTTCTACATTCTGCGCAAACACCTCACCGCTAATTTAGCTATCTTAGAAACGTACCCAGGGACTTCGCTGGTGGGTGGAAACGACACAGAGACTACCCCTTCAAACAATCCCTGGGAAACCACCGTCACCGACGTAGTATCCCCCAATGCACACACCCAAAGCGACTCGCGAAGAGACTCCAGCTTCGAGCCCGAAGTCCAGAAGACTGCAACCCGTAAGTCGTCTTCCTTCACGGAATTGGAAAGAGTGCAAAACGAGTTTGCCATGCATCACATCGCCATCAACGAAAACCTCCGCGCTGCGAATAGTGGCTGGGCGTGTCAGTCTTTTGGCCTACCAGATCCTATTGGCGCGGCGAGTGATATCAGACATGACAGGAACTTTTTCGCGCATAGCTTTCCTATCCCAATGGGAAGAGGGATTCAGTTGGAGTGGGCGGTTAAGAGTAAGGCGGTAGTGTATGGGAAGCTGTTGGGGTTTGTGGAGGGGGGTATCTGTGCTCTTCAGTCTCAGCTGGATAATCCGTCGATTTGGGTTTCGTTGGAAAGTCTAGAGAAGGAGAGTGTGAGAAGGGAGGCAAGGGAGGAGAAGGAGAGGCTGGTTGTAGAGGGTGCCGAGCAGGAGGACGACAAAGAGGGAGTATATGAGGGAGTTGAAGAGGTGGACTGGATGGACGCACCTCAGTCGATGTTCTCGCGTATCTTCGACTGTTCGGGCGGCAACGCAGTCTCCCGGTATTGCTTTCGTTTCGGCGTCGTGCGTAACGCTGGGTCGAGGTTGTGGGCTTGGCTGGGTGAGATGTTAGAGGAGGCTGACGCTGTTGCTCTACGCAAGGCTGGAGAAAAGATTGCTAGGGAGTATGGCGAGGGACAGGTTCTAGCTGAAGCTTCGACTGCTACCCGATTTAGAGGCGAAGAGGGGGTACCTGCGGAGTATGGGGAAGGGGATGACTGGAAGAGTCAGGAGTACAAGAGTGAATATGATGACTGCGGGAGTCAAGAGTACAAGATTGAAGATGGCGAAGGCTATGGAAGTCAGGACATGAACGCGCATCTGTCACGGCCGGATAGTGGTTGGGGTGACCCACAATGGTAGGAGCGAGGCGGCTCGAAGATGCGGGGAAGGGAACGACTGCAGGAGTCAAGAGTACAAGATTGAAGATGACGACTGCGGGAGTCAAGAGTACAAGGCTGAAGATAACGAAGGTTGTGGGAGTCGGGATATCGATGCGCCTCCGTCACGGCCGGATAGTGGTTGGGGTGACCCGCAATGGTAGGAGCGAGGTGGTTCGAGAGTGCGGGGAAGGGAACGACTGGAGGAGTCAGGAGTACAGAATTGGAGATGACGAGTATAATAGAAGTCAGGATCTTGACGCGCTCCTGTCACAGCCAGGTAGTGGTTGCAGTGGCCCGCAATCGTAGGATGGAGGTGGTTCGAGCGCGTCCTCCAACTCTCCGCCAACACTAAGCTCAGGTCCTCGTAAGTGCACTTATACCACAACACGCGACTGATCGGTCGTATAAAAACGGCACGCTTAATCTGCCATGTCTACTATGGTATCCTTACACTCAGAAAACCCATTCATTTCCAGTCAGCATCATGACTGGTACTCCTCGCTTTGGGCATAGCCATGTTACCCAGAAGCATCCTACATGATCTAGTAGCAGTCACTCTCTCACATACTCCGTAGATCGAGTCACTCGCTTCTGGAGATGTCTGACTCAGGCGCAGTATAAAAGCTGCTCTCAAAATAGGTGTATGCTACTTCACTCTACAACACATTCGAAGACGAGAAACGAACGACTTACTACCATAAATCATTTTCCCTGATCTTACTCAATTCCAAAGTCTCTATCCCACCCGAAATGGTCGTCCTCACATCCGTCCAAATCGTCGATATTCTCGGCGTCCTGCAGACCAACATCAATACCACAATTACCTTAGCCGACATCTTCATTGCTATCAACAAGACTGCTACTCCAGCTAAACAAAACGACCACTTAGCGCATTTCACCCAGCAACCAAACGGCAGTTACATACTCAGTCCCCGGTCGGGCTTTCACACTATGGTCGGTGCGTATAACCATAAGCTGAGAGACGGCTTCATTTCTGCACTTACGATGCATATCCAACCCAGCGCGGCCAACAAAAGCTGACTATGATCGATTCTTTAGGCAATTACAGGGAAAATTGGCCTGATTTTTGGACCGGGATTCACGAGAACCCGATTCCAAGTGTCTTGAGCAATAGATACGTTGTGAATGCGACGCCTGAAAACCCGAATCCTGTCTAGACGAATCGTGCCGTCGAAGGCTGGGAGGATGATGCTGAGGGAGGAGACGGCTTGGTGGGGCCTGTACTATTACTGGGTGCAGGGAAATTGAAGTTGGTGATGGAATAATCTCTTCCCTTTCTCATGATGGACTGGTAATTGGGATATACAAAAGTGGTGGAGTCTACTATCATTTAATACTAAACACGGCTTGCACAAACAATGGTTCCGCGCACAATAAGTTACTCTTGCTCACCTCGGAATTCAACTCATTCAATTTCGACAACCAATTAAACAAGTTGCGTTTCTCGTAGATATGTTCAATCGTTATCTCATATTCCTTCAGATCTCTCCAAGAAATACCTTGTTTAGACGGTCTCGTTGTAATGAGACATTTCTCTCGAGTCTTTGGTCTTCTAAATGTATACATTCATGAATCTACGCTCAGATAGTTGCACGAGCACCTACACAATAACACGCAATTTGGGAACTTAGAGAAAGTACACACCTGTTTAATCACGCGCTATTGTTCTACTATTATCAAGACATAGCCACCTATTTTTGCCTTGCGTACTGGAGCACTGTTCAGAATAGTCCTTCCACAAGACTTAGCCACGTGCAGTCACTCTCTCACTCACCTCAAATTCCCACATACTCACTCTTGAGATATCTCACTCCCTCCCAGTATATAAACAAGCCATCAGGAACCATGTATCCCTCTTCCATAAACACCACACTTTTTAGAACGAGAAACACAGCTCAACATCATCAATTCTCTTCCCACCCTTTACAACAGATCCAAGCATACAAATCCCAACAACAATGCCAAACGTCGTTTCAGATCTGATCCCCACCAAAGCGGGCCACCTCCCTGGAATCCTCACTTTCCTCAAATCCGGTAACCAAGTTACCTTGACCGACATCAGGACCATGTTCGATCAAGTCCACCCTGGTAGCGCCGCGGACCACTTCGAGCCCTTCGAAGGCGGTTACAGGCTCACACCTCGTTCGGGCTTCGTCAATCTCATCGGTAAGTATCAGTCTGAATTGGACAGCCGAGATTGGTTTTGCATGGATTTCGCACTGCTCAAAACGCTTGCCTAGAAGAGACTGACCGTGAGCTTTCTCATCACCGACAGGCCATCTCAGGGACGAATGGCCAGAGTTCTGGATTCAGATGCGCGAACAGCCTATCCCGGAGAACTTGAGCAACATGCAAGGACCTCCCGTTCAGTAGACGTCTACATACCCAGGTGGATACATGGTACGGTCAAAGACGGATTGCGACAAGGGAAGGGGAGCGAGACGGTTACTTTGTCGGGACATCGCGATATTCGACACGGCTGGAGCTATTGGTGATTGTCTGGCTGGGTTTTGATACATGTATTCACAGATTATTGAGACAGTGTAGTCTGCACGACTAAAGTAGACATTCAATAAGAGATAAACCGTTTGCACTAGCAGCCTCCTCGCTACGCGATAAGTGAAAGTAAGTCTAAAACTCTTCTAATGTATACAATATGATAATTACAAGGATAATGCGAGTGTCTTGTTGGTCTGAGAAAGATGATGCTCAATGTGAAGGTGTTGATAGGTGGCTTCTTTCCTCCGGGGTGTTACGCCCAATGACCTAATGTGCGCCAACCCCACCTCGCACATGACAGCGCGCATAGGGCTTCCACTCATCTTAGTATCATGTCCAGTGTACAAGTTCCTGTTGGCCAAGGTCGATCAGGTTGGTAAAATTTCCTTGGCATCGACTCAGCCACCATGAGTTCGGGATCATGTGTTACGAGGCTGTGCTGCTACCTTGGGGTTGATAGGTAGTGTTGATTTTGACCACATCATCACATGAAAATTCTGTTCTCAGAGCGTAAGCGCTAGTCGGAGAACAACTCTTCGATAGTGGCGTTTAATGGAATTCGTTTCTTGCCCATTTCTTTCCTCTCTTTACCGCGCTTAGACATGCGAACTTCTCACACTCTTCTAGTTTCCGGCTCATCTACTGTGTAAGTTGTTGTAGTGCTGCTAGGTTTTTTCCCAACAGCTACTTACATCCCAACAGCATCAAACCAACTCGTCCAGTGATTGCCATGATACCACCGACTGGCCTCGTCGCTGAAAGCGAGATGAAGAGAATACGGGAATGCGCAACAGAAAACGAAACCCTGGCTCGCTGCTGGGAGAAATCGCATGTCGCTCTGGTATCAATAGAGTGGGCTCCGTCTGGTCTGGCCTATTCCTGGAACGGCTGGATATCCTGTAACGAGGCGAGGGGCTACTGGAAGCAAGTAGAAGCGATGCGAGTCTTGTCTGTGGAAATCACCACCCCAGCATCCCCAGCAGTATCAAGCACTGAGGATCAAAGCGATGAAAGACAGAACAAAGCGCACGAGTACCGATTCTGGGTGCCGTCCAAATGGAACGGGAGACCAAACGTTCCCCAATCCAGCTTTGTATCGACCAATGAGGCCGTCGCGGGTCTCAAAAAGTTGTTCCGTGGCTTGTCATCAGCGTATCCAACAATCTGCGTCTGTTTCCATCGACCGACTTTGACACGGCAGGGTCTAGCCGACATCGGATTCAAGCTACCAAAAGGCACCATTCTTGTCGACATGATCAAGGTACTAGAGTACCAGTCTAGATTTCGAGACATGCCTCCAAAGGTCAAACGCTACATCAGTAGTTGCCTGAATGTTGACTTGCGCGACGGGGTTCGTTTTGGAGAGAGATTCGACGCAAGCGACAGTGGCGCACTTGCGTCCGACTTCAATAAACACGCGCCAAAATATGGCCAAACCGACGAGTGGCGTGAGATCATCCGTAAGAAAGAAGACCTTCCGGCTGGTACTTTGTTGGGAATTCTTGGGCCCGAGGCAGAAGCCCACCTGCGGCAGATTAAAAAGATAGAGAAGATATACACACTAGAGAGGGATGGGCGCTGGGGAATCGACGAGGCAAAGCAAGCAAAGGAGGATTACCAGAAGC
>Ga0265780_10008558_pt1 | contig 12415 bp, 9 predicted proteins | sample P1T30metagenome_FD_192432 | JGI IMG/M metagenome (GOLD analysis project Ga0265780, IMG submission 192432) | Plant litter microbial communities from East Loma Ridge, Irvine, California - P1 T30 | ecosystem: Environmental > Terrestrial > Plant litter > Unclassified | place: USA: California...
GTGCTCGGCACGATCTTCCTCAACTTCACCGTGCTCGCCGGGTGGACCGCGCTCTATTTCGGGATCAACTTCTACCTGATCGTCGAGGAACAGATCGACCAGCTCGCCACGCTCGAGAACACCGCGTCGTCGGCGCAGCTCGCGATGCTGCGCTATCAGCTCAACCCGCATTTCCTGTTCAACACGCTCAACTCGATCTCGACGCTGGTGCTGCTCAAGGAAACCGAGCGCGCCAATGCGATGCTCGGACGGCTGTCGTCGTTCCTGCGCTACACGCTCGCCAACGAGCCGACCGCGCATGTCACGGTCCAGCAGGAGTTCGAGACGCTCAAACTGTACCTCGAAATCGAGAAGATGCGGTTCGAGGAGCGGCTCCGCACCGAGTTCGAGGTCGACCCGCGCGCCGCACGCGCCAGGCTGCCGTCGCTGCTGTTGCAACCGCTGGTCGAGAATGCGATCAAATATGCGGTGACGCCGCAAGAAGACGGTGCGGACATTCGCGTCAGCGCGCGGCTCAACGGGGATCGGGTGCAGATCGTCGTATCCGACACCGGTCCCGGCTTGAACGAAGCGAAGGCACGGACGAGCGTTTCGCAGAGCCAGCCCCTTTCCACTGGGGTCGGGCTTGCCAATATCAGGGAGAGACTGGCCCAAGCGTTCGGGCCGGACCACAAATTCGAGACACGATCGATCCCGGGGGGCGGATTCGGGGTCGAGATTGAAATCCCGTTCCAGCTCGAGGAACCGAAGAAAGAGGCCGCATGACGATCCGAACCATCCTCGTCGACGACGAGAAACTCGCCACCCAGGGGCTTCAGCTCCGTTTGGCGGCGCACGAAGACATCGAGATCATCGACACCTGCCAGAACGGCCGCGAGGCGATCCGCAGCATCAAGACCCACAAGCCCGACCTGGTCTTTCTCGACATCCAGATGCCCGGGTTCGACGGCTTCTCGGTCGTCCAGGGGCTGATGGAGGTCGAGCCCCCGCTGTTCGTCTTCGTCACCGCTTATTCCGACCACGCGCTGAAGGCGTTCGAAACGGATGCCGTGGATTATCTGATGAAGCCGGTCGAGGAGAGCCGCCTCGCCGACACGCTCGACCGGGTACGCCAGCGCCTGTCGGAAAAGCGCGGCGCCGAGGAAGTCGATCGCCTCAAGGAAGTGATCGCCGAGATCGCCCCCGATTCGGTCGAGAACCTCACCGACGGCGGCGAACAGGTCTCGTCCAACCGCTTCGAGAAGCTCATCAACATCAAGGATCGCGGGCAGATCTTCCGCGTCGATGTCGACACGATCGAGCGGATCGATGCCGCGGGCGACTATATGTGCATCTACACCGGCGACAACACGCTGATCCTGCGCGAGACGATGAAGGACCTCGAGAAGCGCCTCGATCCGCGCCGGTTCCAGCGCGTGCATCGCTCGACGATCGTCAACCTTGACCTCGTCAAGGAAGTGAAGCCGCACACCAACGGCGAATGCTTCCTCGTGCTCCAGTCGAACGCACAGGTGAAGGTCTCGCGCAGCTACCGCGACGTCGTCGCGCGCTTCGTCCACTAACCAAAAAGCCCCTCCCCTTCAGGAGTGGCGGGTGGGGAAGTCCAGCAGGAAAACGTGCGGGACTTCCCACCCCTTTCAAAACTCAGCAATCATGCGAAACCCCAGCACCAGTGTCCCCCGCTGCCCGCTCTCGGCATAAGCGCGGCGGATATATTGCACGTCCGGCTGCACCGACAGCCACGGTGCGACACGGTCCTGATAGCTGATCTCGAACCCCGTCTCCGCGCCCGACGGATCGCTCCCCGCCGCACGCAACGTCGCGCGAAAGCAGTGCGACAGCACACCCTGCGCAACACCGAACGCGAACTGTCCGTCAGGCCGCCCCGGCACATACCCCCGCACCAGCACCCCCGACTGGAACCCGCCGCGAAACGGCGTCGTCTGCCCTTCGGAAATGCCCGCGCGTAGGAACAGCTCGACCCCGCGCGTATCGTCCCCCGCAACGCGCTGATCGACGAGCAGATACGCACCCGTAGCGATCCGCCGCAGCGGGTTGCCCGCCGCGTCGAGCGCGAACAGATCGTCCTGACGCCGCGTATAGCGCCACGCCCCGACCGCCAGCTTGCCGCCGCGCGTGGTGCCCGCTTCGGCAATCACCAACGCACCATCACGCATCGAAAAGTCGATTCCCGACGCATCGCCAAGCACGCCCGCACGCGCAGCAACGACAGCGGCCCGCACATAACCCGACTTCCCGACGGCAACGTTCAGCCGCGCCGTCAACGCGGTCGAGGGGAAGATCGACGGTCCGTTGGGTCCGGTGGCGGCCAGCTCGGACCCGATCCCGAACGCCGGGGCGATCAACATTCCGGCGGAATCATTCTGGTAGAAATCGGCGTTGAGATCGGAAAGACCGACCAGCAGCCCCGCACGGTCGCCAGCAAACATCTGTTCGACCCACACTTCGTATAGCTTCGCTCGCCCTTCGGTGACCTCGATATTATCGATCCCCTGCACGGTCCCGGCCAGCATATTGGTCGCGCGCCCCTGGTTGCTGAGCAGATGCACATGCGCGCGCGCGCCACGCCAGCCCACCAGCCGGCCCAGGTCCGCATCGGCGGTAAGCTCGGCGTTGTCGAGCACACCGGCCCCGCGCCGTTCACCCCCCGCCGCGACCCCGATCACATCGACGATGTATTTGCCCTCGATCTGGAACGGCCGCGACGCCGCTTCCGGCGGATCCTCGACACTTTGCGCCTGCGCCCGCTGCGGCAACGCCACGACCGCCAGCGACACCACCGCCGCCGACGCGACCCCGGCCCATGCCCGCCGAAGTGGGGGGATTAAATGCACAGACCAAACTCCGATCGCCGAGGACACGGCTATTATAGGATCGTAATTGACCTGACGGCGGATGAGGGCTTGAATGATGAATGCGCAGAAACCGACCGGCGCCCCTGCGCTTTCGCTTGATCGGGCAATCCGTATCGCCGGTGCGGCGCTGCTGGGATTGATGGTTCTGTGCGGCGGCACCGGGATCGGCGCGGCGTGGATGCAGTCGTCAGCGCTCCGGCATCAGACCGCAGCATCGGCCTTGTTGTCGAACCACCAGACGGCGGACATGATGCACGATGCGATCCGCAGCGACGTGCTGGCAGCCCTACAGGCGTCCGAACCAGGCAGCCCGCTCGACCGGGAAGAGATTCTGAAGGATTTGCGCGAACACATCGCAACGTTGCGCACGAATGTCGCCGCAGACGTCGCTTATGTCGGCGTACCGCAAGTCACTGCGGTAACGACCAAACTCGCCGCCCCCCTCGAAGCCTATGCCAACGCCGCGAACCAGCTTGTAGGAGTGGTTGCGGATAACCGCACGCGCGCCAAGACGATGCTGCCGGGCTTCTTCGATCAGTTCCGCGTGCTCGAAGTGTCGATGGGCGACGCGTCGACCGCCATCAATGCCCATGCCGAAGGCTCGGCGCGGCAGGCGGAACTGATCGGGCAGATCGCGATGGCGGTGCTGGCGATCACGCTCGCGACGGGGATCGGCGGGACGGTGGCGTTCGTGCTGCTCGCCGTCCGCCGCGTCGTCCAGCCGATCGTCCTGCTCGCCGCCACGATGAGCGAGATGGGGGACGGCAATCTCGCCGTCGACGTGAACGGCGTGGACCGCGGCGACGAACTCGGCGACATGGCCAAGGCGATGCTCGCGTTTCGCAATCAGTTACAGGTGGCGGAGGCAGCCAAGGAAGCGCAGGCAACGCTGATCGTCGACAGTATCGGCACGGGGCTTACCGCGCTGGCTGCGGGCGATCTGACCGCGGCGGTGACCGCCGATCTCCCGGTGCCTTTCACCGAACTGAAGCATAGCTTCAACACTGCGGTGGACAGCTTGAGCCGCCTGATCGGCTCGGTCAGCAGCAGTTCGAGGATGATCCACACCGGATCGACCGAGATCGCGCACGCCAGCGAGGACCTTGCCCGGCGCACCGAAAGCAACGCCGCGAGCCTCGAACAGACGTCCACCGCGATCACGCAGATCGACCAGCGCCTGCAGGCAACCGCGATTGCCGCCGTCCGCACGGTCGAACGCGCGGATGGCGCGATGTCGACGGTCGAGGGTGGCCGCGGGATCGCCGACGAGGCGGTGCAGGCGATGATGCGCGTCAGCGAAAGCGCGAAGGGGATCGACAGCGTGATCGAAGGGCTCGACAAGATCGCCTTCCAGACCCGCGTCCTTGCAATGAACGCAGCGGTCGAGGCGGGACGTGCGGGCCAGGCCGGTAGCGGCTTCGCGGTGGTCGCCGACCTCGTCTCGGCCCTCGCCAAGCGCGCGGAGGAAGAGGCCGGGCGCGCGCGTGAGCAATTGACCGCGACCCAGACCGACATCGGCACCGCAGTCGACCGCGTCCAGCGCGTCGACGGTGCGCTGTCCGCCATCTCGAACGACGTGAGCGAAGTTCACAAGTTGCTTGCCGAGATCGCCGACGACAACCGCGCACAGTCGACCGCGATCATGGAAGTCTCGTCTGCAGTCAACGCGATGGATCACGCCACCCAGCAGAATGCGGCAATGGTCGAGCAAACCTCCGCCGCCGCGCGCAGCCTGACGTCGGAAGTCGCCGCCCTCACGCAACAGGCCGCGAAGTTTAACGTCGCGGGCAATAGTCCGCTCCCGCCCCTGCGCCGGGCCGCCTGAGCAGGCCGGGCGGGAACGGGGGGTACGAACCGGGGATATCAGCCCGCGTCGGCGGTATCTTCGGTGCCGCCGTCGGCGGGACGCTCGAACCACGCTTCCACTTCGCCCGACAGCTTGAGCGTCAGCGGTTGCCCGTGACGGTCGACCTTCTTGCCGAGAGCGACGCGGATCCAGCCTTCCGACCGGCAATATTCCTCGACGTCGGTGCGCTCGGCACCCTTGAAGCGGATGCCGATCCCGCGCGCGAGCTTGTCTTCATCGAAGAACGGGCTGCGCGGGTTGGAGGAAAGGCGGTCGGGGGGGAGATCGGTGTCGGTCATGATGCTCGCGCTCATGACGCAAAACGCCGCAACATGCCAGACACGAAAACGGCGCGGACCGAGGTCCACGCCGTCTCTCGTCACCGCCCTAACGCGCTACGATCAATTGCAGACACGCACCCGGACGTAGTCGTCATAATAGCGGTCGTAGCGGCTCTCGACCCAGCATCGGCCCCAGTCGCGCTGCGACCGATAGGCGTAATAGCCATCGTTCGGATAATAGCCGTGGCTCCGATAATAGCCGTCGTCATAATATGGCTGATAGCCGCGCTGGCGGTAGTAATCGTCGCGGTAGCGATCGTTGCGGTTGGACGTCAGCGCCGCGCCGATCGCAAGCCCTGCGATCCCGGCAACGACCGCGGTACCGGCACCATTGTTGTAGCCGCGATATCCGCCACGGTACCCGCCGTTATAGCCACCGCCATAGCCGCCGTGCCAGCCACCGCCACGCCAACGCTGCGCCTCCGCCGGGGCCGCTGCCGTCAGCGCCGTCGCGGCGAGCGCGAGGCCGAGACCGGCTTTCTTCATCAAGCTTTTCATGTCCAATCTCCTCAATCCAGCAGGCCCTCTGTCCGCCAACAAACGCATGGGGGGCTAGCGTGTTGCAGGAGATGCCGGACTCGCCATGAACTGACACGGAATACGCTGTTTAGCGCGCGTTCACTTTGAAACGCCATACGCCTGCGTAGCCATGGAGCCACGCTTGCGGGATGCGACGTTCGACATGCTAAACTCCGGCTTTCGCGAGACTTCTGCGAAACCATGCCTGTTCTCCCGCGCAGGCGGGAGCCCAGGAGTCGCGAGAACTGTAAGCCGTTGTTTTGCTTGACCCTGGATTCCCGCCTTCGCGGGAAAACAGCAAACTGAGGGCCCGTAAACCAACTTTCGCAGAGGACTCGCGTTCGCGGGAGAACGGTACGGGAAGCCCGACACGCGCGCCCGGCAGCGGGGCCACTGTGCGGTCTCGGACGTTTCCGCTACAGTGAGACGCGCATTGGAGTCGCGGATGTTCGTAGATTTCCAGAATGGCTGGCCGCCGCCCGAGCCGTGGGAACCCAAACCCGCGCCCCCGCGCATGTCCAAACGCGCCGAAACGCTGACCACCTGGATCATCGGGTTCAATCTGGTGATGCTGCTCGTCGGTCCGTTCGCGGGCGCGACGGTGTTCGATGCGGTAATGGCGCTATTCCACCGCTGATTTTTCGAGACGCTCCCCGGCACGATGGCCGGGGAGGCGAAACGATCGTTGGTTCAGAACCCGAACGACAACCGTGCGTAGCCGAACTGCCCCGGCAGATCGTAGGTCGTCGGATCGAAGTTCGCGCTCTGGCAAGTGAAGCACTGCGGCGGTGCCTTGTTGAAGACGTTGTTGACGCCGAGTGTCAGCCGCCAGCGATTGTCCATCCAGGACGGTGACACATAGACCTGCACGTCGCCGTAGAAGGTCGCGCCCATCGTGTGGATGTCGTCGCGCTCGTCGACCTTGCTGATGTAGCGCCCGGTGAACGATGCGCCGTAATTCCGGGTCGACCAGTCGAGCGTCGCGTTGAACTTGACGCGCGGATAGGCCTGATCCGGGCTGCCGCGCTCGGTTCCGGCATATTCCTGTACCGGCGCGCCAAGATCGGCGGGCGGCAGGATGTTGTACTTGAGCAGATAGGCGGCGTTGACGGTCAGGCCGACGGTCCCGCCCCGCACATCCTTCGAGCGGAACAGGAACGTCCCGTCGAGCCCTTCGGTCTGGATGCCGTTGAGGTTGAGCAACCGCCCGTTGATCCCGCCGACCTGCCCCGCGGGGGTCCGTCGAACCGCGGCACAACTCACCGGATCGGCGTTGAACGCACAGCGGGTCAACGTCAGCGACGCAGGCACCGAGTCGATCGCGTTGGTAAGGTCGATCTTATAGTAATTGACCTCGAGGCTAAGCGCGCGCGAGAAGCCGCGACCCCAGGACGGGCTGTAGACGCCGCCCGCCGTCCACGTCTTGGCGGTTTCGGGCTGGAGCGCGGCATTTCCTTGTGAGAACACGCCCAGCTGCCCGCCATTGGGTTCGATATAGCTGCCGTTCGCGGGCACGCCGTTGGCGATGCAGTTTGCCCGCACCGTCGGGTTGCTTTGGAACGATCCACCCGGTGCGCTGGTGCAAGGGTCGTTGATTGTCGCGTCGAAGCGCGATGGCCCGGCGTACAATTCGCCGATGCTCGGCGCACGCAGCGATTCGGCGAACCCGCCGCGCAGCAGCAGGTCGGCGGTCGGCTTCCACAGGCCGGATGCGGTGAACGTGGTGTTGCTGCCGAACGACGAATAGTTCGAGTGGCGCACCGCACCATCGAACTCGAGCCGCTGGAAGAATGGCACGTCCTTCAGGATCGGTACGCGCAACTCGCCGTAGATTTCGTCGACGTTGAACCCGCCCGCCGCCGGGCTGGTCGGCACGTCCGCGCCAAGCCCCGCGACGATGATCGGATCGGGGTCGTAGCTCGCATATTGGTCGCGATGTTCGTAACCGAACGCGACGCCGACCGCGCCTGCGGGCAGGTCGAACAGCTCACCTGAAACGTTCGCCGTGAAATCCCAGAGCTGCTGCAGGCTCTTGTCGCGCTGGTCGAACGTCACGTAGCGCAGCATTTCCGGGGTAACCGACCCCGCCCCGCCAATCGTCGCGCCGCCGAAGATGTTGAACGGTACGCACGCACCCGTGCAATTGGCGACCGGGCCAAGCGCGCGCGCAAGGTTCGCCGCATTGACGTTGCCCGTGAACAGCTGATGCGCATCGTTCAGGCCATAGACGCCGTTGACGTCCCAGAACCATTTGTGCTCGCCGACGTTGAACGATCCGTCGAACCCTGCGGTCGCCGAGAAGGTGTCGACATCCTGCGTGAAGACGCGCTGGCCGCCTTCCACGAAGCGCCGTCGGATCGTCGAATAGTTCGCGGGCGTGCCGTCCGCGCCCGAAGACAGCGTGACGCCGAACGGGTTGTACGGGTTGGTCGCATCGATCGAGATCGTGTCGAGCAGATTGCCGTTGCCCGCATCCGGCCCGACGAACAGCGGCAGGAACGCCGCCTGCGTCTGCGAATGACGATGCGTGTAGATCAGCTTGGTGCGGAAGTTGACGTTGTCCGCCAGCGCCTGCTTGAAGTTGAGGAACGCGCCATAGCGTTCCGACGGCGTGAGCAGGTAATTGAACGGCGCGAAATTCCACGAGTCGGTCGAGGACGAATAGTTCTTGAAGTCGGTCGGGAACACGCTGTTGCGGCCGATGACGGGCGCGCGCAGCGTGTAGCTGCCGCCCAGCACGTCATACCGTCCGCTCGGCGTAGCGCTCGAGCAGCCACCCGCAGCGCAGCTCGTGCCCCCTGGGGTCGGCCATTGCGAGATCGCGCGATCCGCGGTGCTGACCCCGCCCTGCCGCGTGTAATTGCCGCCGAACACGACCGACGTGCCGCTGGCCTTGTTCTGGATGCCGTAGCTTGCTTCGTAATTCTGCGTGTGGCCGTCACCCTGGCGGTACGTGCCATATTGCGCCGAGGCCTTGAGCCCGACCTGCGATTGCTTGGTGATGATGTTGACGACGCCCGCCACTGCGTCCGACCCGTAGAGCGGCGACGCGCCCGACTGGAGCACTTCGATCCGTTCGATCATGTTGGTCGGCAGCGTGTTGAGATCGACCGACGCAGGAATGCCCCCCGCCGCCGAACCATTTACGAAGCGCAGGCCGTCGACCAGCACGAGGGTCCGCTTGGCGGCGAGATAGCGCAGGTCGATTTCCGCCGACCCTGAGCTGACGCCGGTGCCGTCGGGCGGCCCGCCGACGTTGCCCGCATTGTTGACCTTGGTGTTGAGCCCGCCCGCCGCGCTCGGCAGCCGCTGGAGCACGTCGGCGACCGAGGTCAGCCCGGTCCGCGCGATCGAGGTTTGGTCGACGGTGACGACCGGCTTGTCCGAATCGAGCGGACTGCGGCGGATGCGCGATCCGGTCACGACGATATCCTCGGCCGGGGCGGCGGTGGCATCGGGCGCCACTTCCTGAGCGTGCGCCGGCACCGACGCCAATACCGCAACGAGTGCCAACGCACTCGTTCCCCACATGCTTTTCAGACCGTTCTGGCTCACGATGTTTGTTTCCCCTTCTGACGCTTTCGAGACATCATCCCCTCGTCTCGTATACGATTTTGCAACTATGTTTCGTAATGTGACAAGCGGGATCCTGTCGCGCTGCAGCATTTACGGGGTCACTGTGCCTAAAAGGATACACTGCGCCGCCATCCCTCCCGTCCGAAAGAATGATGCCGAAACCGGAATTTATGTTAACTTCTGCCGGTTATCAGAAACTTGGGGGGAGGGCCGGCAACGGAGTCTCTTGATGCGTATCTATGACGAGATCGCTCGGCTTGACGCCTTGCGGCAGCTGAATTTGCTCGACACGCCGGTCAGCGAGAGCTTTGACCGGATCACACGGATGGCCGCGCAGATCTTCGGTCTGCCGATCGCCGCGATTTCACTCACCGATACCGACCGCCAATGGTTCAAGTCGCGCGTCGGCGTCGATCACCAGTCGATCCCGCGCGCCGGCGCCCCCTGCGCCGCGGTCGCCGAAACCGCCAGCGCGATCGTCATCCCCGATCTGGTCGACGATCCGGACTATGCCGACAGCCCGCTCGGCCGCCAGGGCATCCGCTTCTACGCCGGCGCGCCGCTGGTGACGAGCGAAGGGCATGGCCTCGGCGCGCTCTGCGTGCTCGGCACCGAGCCGCGCAGTGCGACTCCGCAGGAAATCGACGCGCTGAACGATCTCGCGGCGATGGTGATGGCGCAGATCGAGCTGCAGCACGCCTTCGGCCGCATCAACCCGGTCAGCAACCTCCCCAACCGCACGCAATTCCTCGAGGATCTCGACGATCTCGCGCGCGAACATCCGGGCGAGCTGCGTTTTGCCGTGCTGGTCGATCTCGCGCGGTCCGAACAGGTGGGGAGCCTGATCCGCGTGATGGGCACCCTCTCGTTCGACGAATTCATCCGCTCGGCCGGGCAGACGATCACCGATTTCATCGGGCCGCAGCGCCAGGCCTATCACGTCGGCGAAACCCAGTTCGCGCTGCTGTCGGACGCGAGCTATTCGCTCGAAAGCTACCGCACGACGCTCGCCGCGGGGATGCGCGCGACAACGCGCGGGTCGGCGCTGCGCTACGTGACGACGCCGATCGCGGGCCTCGTGCCGTTCCGCCTCGGCCAGATGCGGTCGCGCGACGTGCTGCGTGCGGCGCACAGCGCAGCGCAGGACGCGCGCCGCTCGGATGGCGCGATCGGCATCTATTCCGCCGCGATGGACCGCCCGCACCTGCGCAATTTCGACCTGTTGCGCGCCTTTGGCGAGGCGCTCGAACAGCCCGGGCAGATCCGCCTCGCCTATCAGCCGCGGATCGATCTCGTCACGGGCCGGTGCGTCGCGGCCGAGGCGCTGTTGCGCTGGGAGCATCCCGAGCTCGGCAGCGTGTCCCCCGGCGAATTCATGCCGGTGATCGAGAACACCCCGCTCGCACGCGACACCACCGCGCTGGTGTTCGATACCGCGCTCGCGCAGATCCGCGCGTGGCATTTGTCCGGGCTGCGCATCCCGATCGCGATCAACATCTCGGCGGCGAACCTCGAGGAGGAGGATTTCGCGACCAACCTCGAGCTGGCGCTGCTCAAGCATCACGTGCCCGCGCAGATGGTCGAGCTGGAACTCACCGAAAGCGCGGTGATGGAGGACAGCGGCCGCGCGATCGACCGGCTGGAGGCGATCCGTGCGCTCGGCGTGCGCATCGCAATCGACGATTTCGGGACCGGCCACAGCAGCCTGGCCTACCTTCAGCGGCTCCCCGTGCAGATCGTCAAGATCGACCAGTCGTTCATCCGCGGCATGGCGGTCGGTGACGAACGCGACCGCATCCTGGTCCGCACGATGATCTCGCTCGCGCATCAGCTCGGGCTGCGCGTGGTCGCCGAAGGGGTCGAGAGCGCCGCGGTCGACGCAGCGCTCGTCGCGCTCGGCTGCGAGGAAGCGCAGGGCTTCTACTATGCGCGTCCGCTGGAGGCGGCGGCGTTTGCGGGATGGTACGACCGGTTCAACACCGGCCACCCCACGATCCGGCAGGTCGCCCCGCGCGCCGCCTGACAGGCGACGGCTTCCCCCACCCCCGTCGCCGTCGCCGTCACCCCCCGCAGCAGCCGCATCCTGCACGAACCGCCGGGCACCGACAAAGCGGCTCACCCGTCCCCGTCCTCCCCCAGCGCATCCCCCAGTCGATGCCCCGGTCGATCCTGCGCCACCACCCCCGGCGCCTCCGCCACATCCTCCCCCAGCAGCGGCCACGGCAGCTCGTGGATGAAGCGCGGGTCCATCCCCGATCCGTCCGCCCCGGGATCGTCATCGAAATACGCCGCGTCGCCAAAGGCATCCGCCTCGCCGCGCGGACAGGGGGACTCGAACTGCCCCCAATGCTGCTCGTCTAGCCAGCCGACCTTGACCAGCCCGGGCCGGTTGTCCGCGAGCTTCTGCGCGATCGCATCGTCCCCGCCCGCCGCAATCACCGCATCCGCCTCGCGCCGTCGTGCCGCGCAGGCCGCGATCGCATCATCGATCGCAGCGGCGGCGGTCGCATCGAGCGTCACCCCGCCGAAATCGCGGAGCGTCCCCGCCAGCGCATCCTGCCGCGCAGCCCCACTGCTCGCGTCCGCGTCGGTCGAGTCCGCCTCGAGCGCCCCGCCAGTGCCAGTCCCAGCCCCGCGCGCCCGCCCGCGCGTCACCGTCCGCACCGTGGCGGAGGCCTGCGCGACCGCCGCCCCCTCGCCCGTTCCGCCCCCGCTTCCGGCGACCGCGCTCGCCCCCACGCCAGCCATCGCGGCGGCGCTGTAATAGGCGATGGTGGTGCGCCGCCCCTCGGCGTCATGGCCATAATGGCGCAGGCAGAACATCAGCAGCGCGTCATTGGTTTTCCTGCGGTAGCCCATCAGCCGCCCGCCGACGAACACCGGCACCTGATACCCCTCGATCGCGCGTTCGAACGCAATGTCCTTCAGCCGCTGCAACCCGAAATCCAGAGCAGCATCCCACGCGCGGCGAAACTCCTCCGCACCGGGCGCGCGGCGCAGCGTGTAGCAATTGGCCTGCGCCATGTTGACCATCGCGGCGGCGCGGCTGACGCAGCCGGTATCGGCGAGCGCCTCGATGAACGCCTTCTGCCGCTCGGGCGTCCAGCCATCATGCCGGTATTTGCGCGGCACGGGCGCGAAATCGGGAAGATCCGGCCGATCGCTGCGCGCGACGGGGGTGCGGTTCTGCATGGCGCTGCCTCCTGTTGGGGTAGTGGCGTGCAGGGTAGGCAGGAGTGGGGTGTGTAGGACAGGGG
>Ga0265780_10008559_pt1 | contig 12414 bp, 9 predicted proteins | sample P1T30metagenome_FD_192432 | JGI IMG/M metagenome (GOLD analysis project Ga0265780, IMG submission 192432) | Plant litter microbial communities from East Loma Ridge, Irvine, California - P1 T30 | ecosystem: Environmental > Terrestrial > Plant litter > Unclassified | place: USA: California...
CAGAATTTCCTGAAAAGATACGGCTATGTCATTGTGAAGGGCCTGAAAGTAGCAATCGTGAAAATGCGGCTGTGTTCGGTCGTCGCGCAAATTGTCTATGAGGTTAGCTGTCTGCGATGATGCCAGTGGATCTGCCAATTTGTAGTAGAGATTGTGGAGACGGCCATGGGGATTCCAAGTTGGGGCCAGTGCCCTGGGCGCAAGGCCGTTCGCCAAGATCGACAGACTTGTGGCTCCTTTCCGTCAGTGCCAGAAGGTCTTCGTTGCTTTTCGAAGACCCTGCTGGTACGTCGATATGGGGAGTCCAAGTGTAGCGACAATACCAGGTACGCTATGCTTCTTGTGGCTCATTGCACGAACACTCCCAATTGGGCCACTACCGGTATGACAACGCCCATCATAAACTAATAGATCTTAGCACTTTGCCGACATTGACAAGGAGTACTCACTTGACTGCACCACAATAGCGAAAGTACTCCTCTTCCTAGCCTCAGACCTGCTATAACATGCCACATTTTCAACGACTCCAAACACGAAGACATGATCGTCATGAAAGACTCAACACTGCAAAACCGCACTGCCCGGAAGTGTATTCGGGCAGATACTAATAAGGCCCCCAGAGCGTTCTATTTGCTTTCACCTTTGTCGTGTCAAATCGCCAAGTCAGGATCTATTTTTGTCGTAGTGTCCACTCACTAACACGCCAACCGCCAAGACAAGTCATGTACTTGGTGTTTCTTGTATCGGCCCTTTTTTGTGTCCTCAGGTCTACTGGCAGACGCCGATCGGCGAGACAGCTCAATCAGCCCCATGCCTGCACATCGCCTGACTCTGTATACTCGCCTCCCCTCTCGCAACATCGTCACCCGAAGGTGCCGGTACTTACCACCCAGGTGAGCACCTCATTGCGCAATGCGGACCCCGTTGGTACCTAATTTTGGCGACGTCGGGTCCCTGACTCAGACCTGTAGCTATGCAGTAGCAATTTCTCGAACCCTGACCTGTCACATGAGTATCGAACATGTAGGTACTACATACATTCTTGAAATTTAGAAAATGGATGGTGCCCAAGAAATTCGAGCGTGGTGGATATATTCTAGCTCCGCGAAAACTTACCGGAGCTAGATTACCTATCTTTTGTGCAACGACACCAGATACTTTGCCCCATACCACCATGATCCCGCGCAGAATAAAATCAAAATCAAAACGCCACGCTAAATGCCCTAACTCATCATTCATCTCTTCTATGATCGATCGCACAGACGCCTAGCGATGCAAGTAAAAGAACAACTCGCTATGCACTCACACTCACACTCACCTCAAAGCCACTGATCTACATCGTCAGCAACATCCATATCCGCCTCCGAATCTATCTCTTCAACCTTAACCCCAGCACCAACGCCCTCTCCCACCGTAGCGCTCGAATCATCATCACTATCGACACCGATTTCCGTGTCCTCAGCAAGTAAAGTACGAGCTGTGATAGAAGTAGTCGTCGTGGTCGAAGCAGTCAGGCCGCCGAACGCGTTGTTTGGGATCCAGGAGAGGTCGAGGGGGCCGATGGAGGGGATGTGGCGGGAGGAATCGAGGAACTGGGGATTATGTGAGTGAGAAGAAGAAGATAGGTGGTGGGAAAGGAAGGGAAGGGAAGGGAAAGGGATGTAGACTTACGGATTCAGCTTGATAGCGTTCCCGAAACGTGAGAATAAGTGTATCCGACTTCTCAGGGTGCGGTCCGATGCTCGTACACTCAGGTAGCCCCTACACACCATCAACATTAGCACAAGAAAGCCTGGATGTACACCACAAGACAGCACTTACAAGCAAATACTGCCTCAACGCCTCATCCCTATCCGACCCCTTCTCAACACCAGAAACAGCAATTCGACGCGGCCGATTATCCAACCTCCTCACGCTGACAGCAACACGACCACGCGGCGCGCCACGACCACGCAACGGCGCAAAACCACGTCCACGCGTCGCATACGACGAAAAGACACGACCTGAATACCCGCCACGTATTGGACCGCCACGACCAGCAAAAGCAGGACTTTCATCTCTACCGAAGAGATTCGCGGCTTCAGCCTGCAGCGTCGCTAGGTCGTGCGAGAAATCCTTTATAGCGCTTGTATTCTGTTCATTGACTTCCTCGCCCGCTAGTTCAGCCAATTGCTTCCTAATCTCGCGCATCTCAGCGTCTTTTTCCTTGAGAAGGCGGTCGATTTCAGCGGCGCGGGCTTCAGTCTCTTCGAATCTTTTGCGTCGGTCTTCGAAGGCTTTTTGGGCTTCGGCTTGGCGCTGGGCGAATTCTTCGGGACTTGTGAAGTCTTCGTCGTCGTCGTATGCGTTTTCCATGTTGGTGTCGTCGTAAAGTAGGCTCGGTGGGCTGATGATGGTGTCGGGGCGCTTCCAGTATACTTTCACGAAGCGGTTTTCGAACACAGCTTTGGGGCTGTTGTACGCTCGATTGGCGCCGGAGTGGTCTTGGTACTTTATGACTGCGAGGCGCTTGTAGTTGTGTAACTCGACGTCGGCGATTGTGCCGAACTCGGAGAAGTAGCCGCGAATCTCGTCTTCGCTGAAGTGCTCCTGTGGGATTTGCTCGACGACCAAAGTCGCGTTTGTGCGGTCGGTGGTCGGTCCGGGTAGGGAGAAGTCAGCGCGAGTTCGGCCGCCTTTCGCAAAGTTCCTGTTCTTGCTGGGCTTCTGCATACTGAGCGAAGGCTGGTTTGGATCGTACTTGGGTACGCTCTCCACTTCACCGTGCTGGAACGAACACATGGCGCCGAGGCGGCAATAGCCTTTCTCGTGGTAGCTATGGCATTTCCCTACCTTCGCTTGACCGTTGATACCGTTGCTACTCGGCATGCTGTTGGGCATGGCAGGCATTCCAGGTATATTCATCCCCAGTGTTGCCATCATGGTGAAGAACGCCATTGGATCGTTGACGTCGAACGGCATCGGGCCCGGAGGCGGCGGAGGCAGATTCGCAATGTTGAACGGATTGGCCATCTGCGGCATAGGCGTGAATCGGGGGGTATTCATCTGTGGCTGGAAGGACGCAGCTCCTCCATGGAGGCTGTTGACACCCACAGCGCCCCTCAAGCCCCGGCGCACTGCCTGCTTCGTAGGCCTATTCCCAGTATTCGTTCGGTTGTAATGCGCATCCTGACCGTCCGGTGTCTCGTTCGCGTCTTGATGCACCTGCTTGCGCTTCTTCGTTTCCTGACCCTTGACCTTGAAGCCAGGCGCATTCGCTTGTGACGGTAAAGGTGCGTTTCGTGGGTTTTGGTGCAGGTCTTGCGCATTCGTAGATCGCGACGCCGCTGGGCCCGTGGGCGCATTCGCTGGAGGAGTGTTTGGCGCGCGCGAGTGGTGCGACTCGTAGTCTACGTTTGTCGCATTGCCTACTATCGACGGTATCGGGGCTGCTCGTGAAGCGTCGGCAGGTTTTGCTGGTTTCACTGCTCTCGTCGTCTTCGCACCCCCTTCCACCTTGATCTTATACCCCCCACCCTTCAATCCACCCACAACCTCATCCACAAACGCCTCCGTATCTATCTTCCCATCAGCACCCCTCCATCATACCCCTACTAAGAAAAACCTACTCTCCCCCAAGAAATCAACCAAACTCTCCAAACAGCCCCTCCTTACAACATCCTCCTCTTCATTTGCAGTGATCAGCGCAATAACATAGTCGGCCAGGACCTCCGAGTCTGCGTCGGATCTTCATTACACACATTAGCATTTTGTCCCCCAAGCACTCCAACCTCCAACTCCGCCCAAAGTTGTATGTGTTACGACTTACATTGTCTCGAGTTTGGGTAGGAGCCACTTTTTGAACGCGACTGTGTCTTTGTCGCGCAGTAACATCGCGTGCCGCAAGAACAAGGAAAGGTGAGTGCGACGTGAGCTGGAAAGTTTGGGTTGACAACTCACGCCGGGAGTCCACTCGCGTGGGGGAGCTCGACTAGCGCGACAAGCCATGCACGGGCTCTCACATGACTTGGTGCTGCCCCACTACTTTCACTCGCACATACTGGGAAAGAGTTGCACCAGAGGGGATCGGTCGGGACATCGCGCAAAAACAACGCTGTATACAGCGCCCCAGCATCCCATCTCAGCGTACCTATGGGTGTACTTTCAATACGACCAGCAGCGCCTCAAGTAAATGCTCGCAACACATCACACAGTCATTCATCACAAGGCTGTACAACCAACTATTGTGCAATACAGTCTGATCATTTCAATCTACACTACACATCTGAACAGAAAAGGAAAAGAGGGTTCATCATCTTACTTCTTGAGTCCCAAAAGCCCCAAGAAAGCCGACTCAAATCATGGGCTACGCTCGCCCGAACCGACATTTTACTATGGCATCTCATTCGCTCAAAAGATGAAAGTCGTGCGTGTCAAGTAGGCTGCGGGCGCGCCCATGCTTGTCGATTGCTCCGAATGCATGAGGAAAGGAAATCTAACAATTTTGAAAGACATCCTTTATAGCTTGTCGTAGTACTGCGCAGGATGTTAGCAACGATTGTGAAGCGTGTAGAGTAGTCAAAACTTACGTTCTCAACACCCGGTACCTCAACCTTGATACCCTTGCGTTTCCGCATGTCGGCGACAATCTTTCCGGGCAGGGTGGTGTTGTCGAGCGGCGAGCCACCCTGGAGAACCTGCCAATGGTCGAAGACGAGTTGTGGGAAGGCCTGTCCACCGGTTCCGGCACGGAGATCGGCGGTGAAACCGAAGGACTCGTTGACAGGGAGGTAGGCCTTGATGTTGAAGAGAGGAGTACCAACACGCTGGGCCTCCTCGAAGACGTGACCACGGCGGCGGGTAAGCACACCGTAGATACCACCCATGGCCTGCTCGGGCACCTGGATCTCGACGAGGTAGACGGGCTCCTGGAGCGCGGGCTCGGCGAGGAGCATAGCGGCGTACAGGACACGACGGGCAGTAGGGATGAGCTGACCACCACCACGGTGAATGGCATCAGCGTGGAGGGTGACATCCATGATGTTGAAGCGGACGGAACGCATGGGCTCCTCAGCAACGGGGCCTTCCTTGGACGCCCACTGGAAACCAGAGACGACGGAATCCTTGATTTCGCTAAGGTACTGAACGGCCTTGGTCTGGTCGACGAGCAAGTTGGCGCCGGTGGTCTCGGGACCGAAGCACCAAATCTTACGGGCGTCAGTGACATCCCAGCCGAACTCGTCGGCGAGGAGACGAGCGCGGGTCTTGATATCGTCACGGGGCGCGATGCGGCCAGCCTCGATCGCCTGGGAGACCTCCTCGTCGAGAGGCTGGGCAATCATGTAGAGACGGTTGTGCTTGTTGGGCGACTTGGACAGCGCAGTGATGCTGGAGGTACCCTTGACAGTCTCGCGGTACTGCACGACAGGGTCGGAGACACGGAGAGGCACACCGGCGTGGTCCTCCTCGAGATCCTTCAAGCAGATCTCCAAGTGCAGCTCACCGGCACCGGCAACGACGTGCTCACCGGATGGCGAGATGTAGGTCAGGACACAAGGGTCAGACTTTGACAGACGCTTGAGACCTTCAACGAGCTTGGGAAGATCCTGGGCGTTCTTGACCTCGACGGAGCGCTGCACGACGGGCGAGACGGAGAACTTCATGACCTTCAGGTTGTGGGCAGTCTCGTTGGTGGTGAGAGTACCAGACTTGAGCAAGAACTGGTCGACACCGACGAGACCGAGAATGTTACCGGCTGGCACGTTCTCGATGGGCTCGACGAAACGACCCATCATGAGAATGGTACGCTGGATGGCCTTGATGAAGAGATCCTCCTTCTTTCCAGGAGTGTAGTTGGGGCCCTGGATGCGGACCTTGAGACCGGACTTGACGGTTCCAGAGAAGACACGACCGAAAGCGTAGAAACGACCCTTGTCGGAAGTGGGCACCATCTTGGAGACGTACAACATGAGGGGACCGTTGGCGTCGCAGTCGCGGATACCAATGGCGTTGACGTCGTCATGGGGACCCTCGTAAAGAGTCTCCATGCGGTACTTCTGGGCGGTGATGGGCGATGGCAAGTGGAGAACCATCATCTCGAGGAGGGCATCAGCGGCAGGCAAGAACTTGCGCATGACAACCTTCAGGAGGGGCTTGCCCTCGAGGTCCTTCTCCTCGGCGGTGAGCTTGACCTCAAGCTTCTCGAGAAGACCTGGGATCTCGTCCTTCTTGAAGTTCATGACCACGTTGAAGACGCGGAAAATGGGGTCCAAGATGAACTGGTTGAAAGCACGCTCGAGCTCCTTACCCTCGTGGGTGCCGACCTTGGTCCACTTCTTGGTCTTGGGGTTGAAGTAGCTGTCGCCCTGTGAATTGTTAAAATGCGTCAAATATGAGTGATTCGGTTGTGCATACCCAGAGACGCTCCATCATCTTGTTCTTGTCGACACCAAACTTCTTGGCGTAGCGGGCAGCGAACTGGCGGATGGTGAAAGCCCATCCGTGGAGACCGGAACCGAAGGCGATGGTACCCTTCTCGGGGTGCACCTGGACGTCACCAAGCGACTTGTCGAAGTAGGTGGCAATGACGACGTTGACGGACTCAATGACACGCGAGAAGTTCTGGAACAGATCCTCCTTGCTGAGTTGGAGCTCGAGAAGAGCGCGGTCGACCTTGTTGATGATGACAACGGGCTTGATGCGCTCACCAAGAGCCTGGCGGAGCACGGTCTCGGTCTGCACGCACACACCCTCGAGGGTGTCGACGACGACGAGAGCACCATCGGTGACACGGAGAGCGGCAGTGACCTCGGATGAGAAGTCAACGTGACCGGGCGAGTCGATCAAGTTGATGAGGAACTCGTTCTTGTCGGTCTTGACGGGGATGTCCTTGAGGTCCTCCTCGTCCTTGAGCTGGGCGAACAGGGAGATGGCGGTGGACTTGATGGTCACACCACGCTCCTGTTCGTCGGCCCGGGTGTCCGTGAAACGAGCACTACCGGCGTTCTTGGCGGAAATGATACCGGCGCGCTGGACGAGAGAGTCGGTGAGGGTGGATTTGCCGTGGTCGACTGTAGCGGGGTATGTCAATGATGTGCTCTGCGAAGTATCATGTTCCTTCATCGGAGCGCTTACCGTGGGCAATGACGGACATGTTACGGATGTTCGCCGGGTTGTCCATGAGACCACGGATCTGTAGTCACAGTCAGTACTTCCGTCTCTGGTGTTCGATATCCACGCGCGGTGGCGGGGCCGTGTGTGCGCAAGACGTACCTCCTCAACGGTGAAGCTAGCGGCATGTTAGCATCATGTCCAATTCAAATGGTGCATTCGACTCTCGCGATGGAGATGCGGAGCAATGCGCGGGCGACTTACTTGACCATATTGGCGGTGTTTGTGGTTTTCTTCTTTTACGAAATTGGTAGTGGGACAGCTGTCGATACCCCGCACGATGGAGCGGTGGTTCGGTTTTGGGAACGGAGGGCTTGTCTCTGGCGCAGTCGACGCTCAGAGCAGACGGAGTCGTTTAGTTGATAAGCCGTGGAGGCGGGCGTCTGGTGAGAAGAGGGAAGTCGAGATGTGCGGGCGGACACAGATATTTCATCTGGCGGGGTCGGTGGGTCTACAATCGCTTAAGGCTAGCGCGGCGCGGTGGCGCCTCAAGCTTTCAAACGAGACCGCCGCCCTTTCCAGACAAACGCGACTTTGCACAGAATCGCATGCTCGTATTCACTCGAGGTTTGGTTTCAGAAGGGCGATGAGTCACTTACGAGCTGCTCGTGCGCTGATCATCAGTCTCGAGACTCCGAGCGTTGAGATGTGAGTACCCGAGACCTGATTGGGCATCAGCATCAGAACATCGTCAATGTAATGTGGGTCTCCATCACAGGTTGATATTTACACAGTACGAGTAAACTCCTAGCATAAGATGTACGTCTATCAAAAAGTCCTGTCTAATCGTTCAATGTTAATGATTGTCAAACACCTGCATCGATATGCGATGGTATCTTCAACATTGCACGTACTGTAATCAAGAAGGCAAGAAGCTTGGTAATACACCTTCCACGCACAGTCACAATCTTTCAACAACAACCAGCTGAGCTTACTACGAGCTGTGGCGTGTATTGTTCAATGAAAGAGTCACTAGAGTCACCAACTTAGAAGGTGGACGGAGCCAAGGTCGACAGTCCATCGTACTCGAGCCATTTCTCGAGTACCTTGTGTACATTTCGTTATCGCCGGTAAATCCGCATCCCTTCACCATTCTCTTGCAAGATTTGCACGCCTCCTAGCTTACACACAAGGTGAAACAAAAGAATCAAACATTACCCGGGGAGAGAATAATAGTGTGGATACTTCTTCCCTATTGTGACTAAAATTAATGTGTTCAGCTTGTTTCGACAAAGTCGTTGCTCTAGGGAGTTTTGCAGTAGTAGAATGACTTGGAACGGAGAAAATGGAAAGCTACATCACACAGAGACACTTTATGCAAGATTATTTTATATCCCGATACAAGAGCCATCAGCAGCAGCAGCGTAGCTTCGTAGACATCATGTATAAATAAATCTCACAAAGGATCCAAACTTTTCTCCCACCCGCACAAACGCCAAATGGTATCTCAGCGAAGCCGAACAGCCATAGAAATGAAGAAGAAAATGGCCGAAAACGCCGCATATGCAAAATCACTGATTCCACCACCCTACTCGTCCTCCTTGATCTCCAGCTTGCTCTTCTTGGGGCTCTCAGCGCGCTCGTCCTCACCGCCCTTGCGCTTCTTCGCTGCGGCCGCAATCTCAGCATCAGTGCGGCTGTCCTTGACGACAGGCACGCCCGTAGCGTCGCGCTCAATCTCCTTGCGCTCGTCCTCCTTGCGGCTGCCGCGGTCGTCCTTGCCCTTCTGGAAGCGGTCGCGGCGGTTATTCCAGTCGCGGCTCTCGACCGAGTCGTTGGACGCGCTGCGGTTGCGTCGGCGGTCGTTGCGCTCATCGCGGCGGTCAAAGTTACCGCGGCCTCGACCTCGGCCGCGTCCATCGCCGCGTCCGCCACGGCCTCCACGGCCGCGGTTGTTGTTGTTGCTACCGCCACGTCCGCTGATGAACTTGCGGCCCTCTTCCGAGTCGGGCTCGATGCCCTTCTCCTTGCACTTCATCTCGTTGTACTCCCTCTTGCCCATGATGGTCAGCTGGTTGCCGTTGAACTTGGGCGCAGGGTCGAGAGCGAGGAACTGCTTCTGCGAGTCCTCAGAGTCGAACTCGATGAAGACGCTGCCCTTCCAGGCGTTGTCGTTATCGCGGCGCTTGCGCACCATGACGGCGCCGTAGGGGCGGAAGAACTTCTCGAGGGCGATTTGGCCGGCCTCTTCGGCGTCGCCAAAGTTCTTGGCGTAGACGGATGTCTCCAGACGATTGGAGGAGGCATTGACCAGGCGCTGGAAAAGGTCGGCAGTGCTGGGCTTGCTCTCGGCGTCGCCCTCTTCGGTGGGGACGACGATGGGCTCCGCGCGCTTCAGAGCTTCCTTGCCGACGCCGCTGAACTCGCCGTCGTCTACGACAACGAGGTCCTTGCTCTCGCGGAGGGCGTTCACGACAGCGGAGTAGGGCTGGAAGCGGCGCATGCGCTTAAAGGTGGTGATGTGCTTGATGGGGACGGGGCGGTTCTCGGGGCCGTCGAGCTCCATGAAGAGGTGCTCGTCGCCGACCAGATTGTGGGTGGAGAAGTAGAACTCGACCTGGGAGTGTGAGTAAGAATCAAGCAGTATCGAGTATGAGATGTACCTGGTTGCGGATCTCGACCGGGTCGTCTGTCTCGGGCAGGTTCTCGAACTCGTTGTTGCGCCTGTGCATGTGAGTCAGTGTTGAACAGTCCAAGTGGAATGAGGGGAGCGTACTTCTGGTAGTTCATGTTGCCGCTGCCACCGCCGCGAAATCCACCGCGTCCGCGTCCGCGCCCTCCACCTCGGCGATCGCTGTTGCGGTCTCCGCCGCGGCGCTCCTCAGAACAGTCGTAGCTCATGTGGCCCGTCTTCTTACAGTTGTAGCACTCGGCGTCACCTCGTCCTTTGCGGTCTCCGCCGCGGCGGTCCTTGCGATCGCGGTCATCACGGCCCCCACGGCGGTCGCGGTCGTCGCGATCCTTGGACTTGCCATTGGGCTCCTTCTTCTCCTCGCCGTCGCCGTTGGCCTTGGAAGAGGCAGCGACGTCGGCGCTGGGCGTGTCCTTGACCTCAGGCTTCGAGTCTGCGCCGGTAGTGGGGTTGGTGGCCGCCGCAGCAGCGTTCGCGGTGTCGCTCATACTGGCGATGTGGATATTCTGGGTCGCAAGTCAATGATCCGTGGGTCTGAATATGTTTCGAGTAAAATTGAGGCGAGTGGTCGGGGCTGTGAGGAGAGAAGAGGCGGGCGGGCTGCAGCTTTATGGAGCTCTCTCACCTGCAGATTTTCGGTTCGAAAAATCCCGCACGGACCTTCCCGCAGCGCTCATCATTGTACGACCTGCACGTATTGTCGTCCGACTCACAATAACTTACCACGGTAGAGACAGTCACCGCCGCCACCGCCACCGCCCTTCACCTTCACCATGCCCAGGAAGAAGCCGAGGTTCCATTCGCTCAAGAAGCTGGTGCGTCATTGTCGCCGTCTTTCACACACACCCCACACTGACCCCCCCAGAACGTCCGCCAAAACTGGTCCCGCTGGTCCCTCTACGCCCTCTCGCAACTGCGCGCCCCCAACGTCGCCACACGCACCTACTTCCAGCAGAAATGGACCGCCAAGGCCAGCACACGCGCCTACCACGGCGAGCACATCCGCGAGAAGAAGTGGAAGCGCCAGTTCAGACGCAACCTGCCCGCCGTCGTGCCCATGGAGCACAAGTACCTCGCCGAGTATGACGGCTCCGAGCAGGCCGCGGGGCGGGGCATGGGCGCGGATACAGAGGGCAAGAAGCGCGCGCCGCCCATGACGCCGTACATGCAGATGACATACTACCCGCTGGAGCGCCGCCTCGACACGGCCATCTTCCGCGCCCTGTTTGCGAGCAGCGTGAGGCAGGCGCGCCAGTTTGTGGTGCACGGCCTGGTGCGGGTCAATGGCAAGAAGATGATGTACCCGGGCTACTCGCTCAACCCAGGCGACATGTTCCAAGTCGAGCCCTCGTCCGTCATGTTTGCAACCGGCGCCCTAAAAACACGCTCCTCCACCGCCCGCAAAGTCACCAAAGAAAAAGCCGCCGAGCGCGCCGCAGCCCGCGAACAAAACCCCGTCCAACCCGCATCCACAAAGTCAAGCCTAGCAGCATCCGAGTCCGCCACAAGACACGAACCCACCCCCACCGAGCTAAAGAAGCACCTCCAAGACCTCATCGACCAAGTCGACGACCTCATCGCCGAAGACGTAAAAGCAAAAGACAAGCAGAAATTCCGCGCCTTCAGACTCTCCCTCAAGCGCGCCCTATCCCTCTGGCGCACCGCAAACCCAGAAAGCATCGCAACCCTCGACGCGCAGTTCGATTTCCTCAGAGACGCCATCACAGCACGCTCATCCACCCCTACCACCAACGCTCCAGCCGAGCCCCTCATCTCAGACGAAGACCAGGCTAAGCTCCGCAAAGCATTCGAGCAGCTCCGCCTCGAGACGGAACACACGAGCGCGTGGAACAAGCGCAATGCCACGGCGCCGTATGCGACGCCCTGGCGGCCTAGGGACTACATGAGTGCGTTTGCGTTTATTCCGCGCTATCTCGAGGTCAATCAGAATGTGTGTGCGGCTGTGTATCTGCGGCATCCCGTGGCGAGGCCGGGGCTGTCCGAGGTGCCGACGCCGTTTCATATCGAGACGGGGCAGTTGGCGTTTAATTGGTATTTGAGGAGGAGGTAGATGATATGATGTGTGTATAGATGAGATGGAAGCATTGCATTGTACAATATATGGCGTCTGTCACGCATTGATATTATGATCTGTTCGTGTAACTAAATTGATTTGTCTCGTATGTCATTACACTACCACCTTTACAATACAAGAAAAGAGTCGCCCATGCCCGTACCCAAATCGAAGAGAAAGCATGCTCATATATATCCGCAACCCTGATATCCAACGCCATTCTTACAAGAAGAAAAAGAAAAATGTTTGTACATGGCATACGATATGAAGAAGTATTAAGTCGCATAAGCCCCTTTCTTTGCTGGCCGTATGAAAGGTATCAAAAGTCGACACGGCAGCTGCGTGCATGCGAAGACTGGCTTCAACGCAAGACCCGCGAGATGCGAAGGCTCGGAAGCTGGTGGCGAGATCCTGGTATCGAGGTGCGAGCGCGTCATGCGCTTGCAGTCTGCAAAGCGCCAGGGGAGTTGGAGCCGAAGTAGACGTCAAGAGACATTCAGTGCATGTGCCATCGCAGCACAATCACAACGACCAACCAACTCTTCAGTGCCCGGCCGGG
>Ga0265780_10008561_pt1 | contig 12413 bp, 11 predicted proteins | sample P1T30metagenome_FD_192432 | JGI IMG/M metagenome (GOLD analysis project Ga0265780, IMG submission 192432) | Plant litter microbial communities from East Loma Ridge, Irvine, California - P1 T30 | ecosystem: Environmental > Terrestrial > Plant litter > Unclassified | place: USA: California...
ACTAGACTAGCTAAAGCTTAGTAATCTTAGCTATATAATATTATAATATATAAAAATAGTATATTAAATTTTAAGAGAATTCTATTTAGTAGATCTAGAGTTATTAAGCTCTAGATTATTGATTTTCTCTAGTAAAATCAGGTGGCTCGCTTACCTATATAGCTCGCCAACTCGTAAGGTATATTATAGTAATTAACGTTAAATATAGTAGTAATAGCTTAGTAGCTTTAGAATTATTTAAATTATATAGTATTAATAGTAAGCTAAATTCTATCTTTATTTTAGAGTAATAATATATTAAGTAGTTAAGATATATTAGAGAAAAGAAGAATATATATAGCTTAGTAACTTTTAGGTTACTTAGTAGAGTAGGTTACTTAGCAGTAGATTATATTAGTTATTTATTTTTATATTCTCTATTACTTTCTTATAGAACCTACTAATAGTTAGTAAATAAGAATATACTTTACGCGTGTTAGTTAGCCTCGCGGCTAGCGCCTAGTGATATCTGTAACATAGCTAGCCTAATTATTAGTATTACAGCAAGCGTTGCCTTGGCTAACGTCAGTACGCTCTCAGCTCTATTATCGCGACTGCTAGGCAACGCGTTAGAGCACTAGGTTAACGGGCAGTAACGCTATCTCAACGCGGTACAGGGCAGCTGATAATAGGCCGGAAAGTTAAGAAATCACAAAGTTACGATAAACAAAAACGGGCTAAACGGCTGGCAAATTGAGCCTCTAGTTCTATCTATATTCGGGCAAGCCTCTAAGCTTAGCTGCCGCGTACCCCTTGTTACGAGCTATACCTAATATATCACTAAAACGGCTATCAAAACCCGTAACCAGACAGGCCCTAATTAGAGGGCGACCTGGGATTTAGTTATAATTCGCTGAATAAGAGGGTGGAGCGGTCTACTTTAGATCAATGCGCGGGCCGTTTCTTAATCTATCATTTCTTTCGCTCGTGCGCTCTCTCTTCCTTCTAACACTCAATTGTCTTTCGAGCCGTCGTCAAACTCAATAATGCTCACGCGCAGAAGCCAGCAAGCAGCTTTTGCTGCGCTTGCTTTTCTCTCTACATTTGCATTCAGCTCTCCAGCCTATCATCCACTCTCGCGTGGTGACGCGGCGGCCTTGTCCGACAACCATGCTCTATCACTACTAGCGCGTGGGATTCCTGTCGTAGAATCCACGGTTCCCCTCAAACTGCATTCCAGCCATGTTGCTGGTACACAGCTCGCAAAACGCCAGAGTGGTGCTCCATTTCGTACAATCGGGGCCGGAGCGGGCTATGCGATTGACGTGACCATCGGTACGGAGACGCTTCAGCTTTTATTTGACACTGCAAGCAGTAGTTTTTGGGTACCGCAGTCCAATTTTGTATGTGTAGACAAAGATGGCAAGCAACAGTGAGTCTTGCCGCCCACCTTGACTCTCACCTGGTACCTTGAGCCTGATCACAAGCGTCCCTCATCATAGATCTCAGCCCACTTGTGGATTTCCAAAGTACGGTCCCAAAAGCTTCTCTGGTGGACAAGTCCCGGACCAGAACTTCAATGTAACCTACGGCGGAGGGGAATTTGCGACTGGTATTGTGGGTCTCGAATCCGTCGGCCTTGGAGGTGTGACCGTCAAGGATCAGAAGATGTCGCTCGTTAATAAGACCTTTTGGGTAAGCGCAGGCAATCTAACCAGTGGGCTTATTGGTACGTAAAGAACGTTTTCTGCTTCTCGCACCGTAGTCAGTGGGCATCTCAGATGTCAGTTCATATCGCTTGGTTTGGGTGTTTGTTGACGATGATGACTAGGTTGGGGACTCGGTGCCACCACCGCCATCTATGAGGGCGCGGATCCATCCCAAGACGGCGGAAAAAAGGCCATATTTGTCAAACCATGGCTCGAAACTGCATTCGAACAGGGCTTAGTTGAAAAACCCATATTTTCAGTCGTTCTAGGCAAGCGGGGTAAAACCGATCCGGACCTGTCAGCCATAGGTTTCCTTACGATAGGAGGCGCGCCGCCTTCGTCGTCGTTGCCGCTCACGGGCGTATATGTTACTACGCCAATTCACAAAGAGACATTCGATCACTTTCAGCTGGAGAATGAATATGTTCACTATGTCATTCGGCCGGACGGATATGTTGTCAACGGAGAATTCATTGTTTGGGCACCCGGTACCTCCGCTGGCACCCATTATGGCGACAGTCAAGAAAGATTCACGATTGTAGACACCGGGACCGCATTCACCACACTCCCAAAGGCTCTATTAGAAAAAATCGCCACAGCCTTCGACCCTCCAGCTTTCTTCAGCCAAGATGATAACCAGTGGGAAGTTTCGTGCAATGCTACGACACCTTCTGTCGCCATTCGCATCAACGGGATTGATATCCCCTTCGCGTCCTCAGACGTTCTGGTCGACGGCAGTTTAGGCGTGGTCAACTCGGAGAAGCAGATCTGTGTTATAGGCTTCCAAGAAACGCCTACTCCGCCTTGGAGTGGCGACCTGCCATACCTCATCGGGGCCAACTTTCTCAGGAATGTGCTAGCAATCCACGACATTGGGAACAAAGTAATGACGTTTGGTGCGCTGAAGTGGGAATAAAGATGAATTCATTGTAGCACTTGAAGCACACAAACGTATACACATTGATATGGAACAAGCCGGATTTCGTCTGCATGTATTATTGACTATCCATCACTCACTCCATGACCGCCGGAAAACCGGAACAAGACGAGGTATCGTCTTGGAGATTCCGGAATCTATCCGTTGCATAGTGGTAACAGCGACTTAATAAAACCCTTGAAGCCAGAGCTTTCCTCACGATTACTTTCGTATTCTCGATTTTTCACGGCGTTAGCAAATCGTTCTCAGAAGTGTAGATGTCCTCCATGACCTCCAGTTAGTTAATCTCTGGGCCCTAGGGCTGGTGTTTATTGGGGCTCGCCGTCCGAGCTGCCGCCGCCTGAACGCCAGATGTGACGATTCGAGCTGTTTTCATACGGCTCTAGACTTTGTCACCATCATGATGCGAGAACCACGACAGTTCGGGCTGTTTGGCTGTTGGTCTGACGATCCTGTGCAATGGTTAGGGATATATTAGACAGTTGTCGATAGCTATATCTACCCAGGGTTTCTACTCTTCAGCTCTCATCGTCTTCATCTTCAGAGGAGGCGTATCCAAGGCCGAGAGACAAAACACTAGTCGAGCCTACAGGGCGCGGTGTTGTAGCGTACTTGCTAGCAGCAGCACGTAGATCCCCGGCTGCGTCTGCGGAAGGTGTTGTCTTGTGGTATACCGCGAGCGTAGGATCGAGTTTTAGGCTCTCCTCTGGGTTCGACCCTGCTTTCCTCAACTTCACACCCTTCAAGAGCCCATTCTCTGGAGCCTTCTTCCTTTTGCGCCCGGCAGCGGCCCACTTTACTTGCTCCCGAGAGATACCCGTATTGTCGGCCTCCAAAGCTGTTGTCATGTCTTCTTCTTGCTGTCTGCGGAATATCTCGAGTTGTTCCTGTGTATCTCTCTTCACTTTAGCCTCCTCCTTCCTTCTCTTCTCCTCGATGGAATCCAGGTAATCGGCTTCTTCGTCGTTCAGACTCACGTGAAGCTTATACCGAGCTCTCTCCTCAAATTCGGCCTGCTTCTTGTCCTTGTTCTCCTGCAGTACCTCGAACAGGCTCTTTCCATCGTGTTGCGCTGCCAGATCTGCTTTTGCTTTTCGAGCAGCCTCAAGCTCGGCTTGTGCTTGTCGCCACTCATCGTCTCGCTCTGTAGGATTATCTACAGTTCCGCCACTCACAAAGCCTGATGACATAGTCGTTCATGCGGCTAAAGACAAATAATAACTGGACTGTTCGTTTGGTTGATACGTCGTCCGTTGTGGTAGGAAATAGTGTTGGGAAGCGTGGAGCCGACGCGCCACTTGCCGCCTTCTCCGAAGTTTAGCCTGCCGCTATCAAAGCTCGGAATCCTCACGTCGCGAGCCCTCCAAGTAATTGTTGGACGCTGCGTAAGGCGCACACAACCATGCAAATCAGTTCACTCAGAATATACCTATGCTCTACTACGCCTATGCTTGGTGATTCTGCTATTGGAGACGATTGCGGGTAGTTGGACGGCTTAGAGAAGGCAAAAGGGCAACTGTTCCGACTGCTCCATTCGACTTAGTGGGCATGGCAGCCGCAAGCCGATAGACCCACCTTGTTGGAGATGCGGCCTGGTTGGAAGAGGATTGGTGGAAAGCTCGTGATTGAGATCATCCGGTGGTCTCAAGGTACCGTCTTTGCCCCGCGGTGGGTTGGACGCGAGATCCTCTGACGTAGCATTGGTGCACAACAATGCGCCTCTCAAAAACATCTCTACTCAAGCTATAACTCCACTCTTCGCCTCTAAATCTTGAACTGCGACATACGAATATCAACCTCTAGTAGACATGACGCCAAAGAACTGGACACAGGAGAGCTTCACAGTACGTCCGACCTGCAACGCAACTGCTTCGCATCGCATCTGTACTAGAATTGTACCGACGTGGTAGAAAACTGTCTGAGAAGACTAGCAATGCGCCAACAGAAAGGTGGCTTATAGCATGAGAGCATGGGACTGACTGTGATTAGCTCAACACAGGTGCAAAGATTCCAGCGATCGGCCTTGGAACATGGCAGTCAAAGCCTGGTGAGGTTCGTGAAGCTGTAAAAGCTGCGCTCCTTTCTGGCTACCGCCACATCGATACTGCTCTTGCGTACGGGAACGAGAAGGAGGTCGGTGAAGGGATCAAGGATTCTGGCGTTCCTCGCGAGCAGATTTGGATCACCACCAAGCTTGACAATCCATGGCACAAACGCGTGGAAGAGGGAATAAACAGCTCTTTGGAGGCTCTAGGTGTAGATTATGTTGACCTGTACCTGATGGTGAGTCTGCAAGTCATTTATCTAGATGAGATAATCATTGCTGACACATTTGCGCAGCACTGGCCATCTTCCACTGATCCTGAGGACCTCAAGAAACACTTGCCCGACTGGGACTTCCTCGACACCTGGGCTGAGCTCCAGAAGCTCCCTGAGTCTGGTCGCGTCAAGAACATTGGCGTATCCAACTTTGCCGTCAAGAATCTCGAGAAGCTGTTTGTAGATTCGCGCTTCAAAACCACGCCTGCAGTCAATCAGATCGAGCTTCACCCGAACAACCCTTCGTAAGACATCATATCCCGCTGTAGACACACGGATTGGCTAACACACTCCAGTCCTAAGCTCCTCGACTACTGCAAGCAGAAGGGCATCCACGCTACCGCCTACTCTTGTCTTGGCTCGACCGACTCCCCCTTGTACAAAAACGAGAAGCTTAAGAAGCTTGCCGAAAACAAGGGCAAATCAGTCCAGCAGGTCCTTCTCATGTGGGGGTTGCAGAGAGGTAGCTCAGTCATCCCGAAGTCAGTTACGGCTTCACGGATCCAGGGCAACTTCCAGCTCGACGGTTGGGAGCTGACAACCGAAGAAATGAAGGAAATTGATTCGCTACCTGAGCGATTCAAGGTCTGCGGCGACTCATGGCTGCCGATCAAGGTCTTCTTTGGTGATGACGAGTAGGCATATTGCTACTAGTAGCTTGATTGGGGCAGTATATAGTAGCCTGGAATGTGATTTGCAACTTGACTTGATCCACAATCAGTAACTATAATGGCTGCACGACACGCCCCGTTGTGCGCATTTCCAGAGGGCCGGGGGACAGCTTTTGGGAGCCACGCTCTTTTATTCTCGGAGCCAGATAGGACTTTCATAATGCTACAACATCCAGGAAACCTAGAGAAAGGCTTCTACTAATGCATGCTATGAACTGTACCTATAGCAGTATTTTCTTAGGATTAGAAGAGCAGAAGTTAGCTCGGATCTGTGATGGTCATGTGATAGCGCGTCTGCGCTAAGACGGACGCGCCGCGTGTCCAGCTAGCAACCTTCGCCACCCTTCAGCATAGAAAGCGCGCGCACTCATGCATCCTGCCACACAACCCACAACATCTCGTCTCTACATCAGACATTCATCATGAGCGCCGAGGAGGAGCAATATGACGATAGCACAGTGGGCGCACCTGGCGCACCAACACCGGTCTCGGCGCTTGAGGTACGCGTGGAGCGAGGTAGAACAGGTGCCTGGATGTACGCTAACCACGATACAGGGCGTCAATGGATTGACAGCTCGCGACATAAAATTAGTCGTGGAAGGTGGCTACAACACTGTAGAGTCGATTGCCTATACGTGAGTGTGGAACCGTTATCGAGAATGCTGCCGCTCACACATTGCAGGCCACGAAAAGCGCTGGAGCAGATCAAGGGGATATCAGAGCAGAAGGCATCTAAGTTGCTTGCCGAAGGTGCGCTGTCCGTAACTCTAGTCGATACAATCGCTAAAGATGCCAGCGTCCAAACTTGTGCCAATGGGCTTCACGACCGCGACGGAGATGCACCAACGGCGAAGCGAGCTCATCTCTATCACCACAGGCTCGAAACAACTGGATACTCTGCTCGCAGGAGGTATTGAGACAGGCTCGATCACTGAAATATTTGGCGAGTTCAGGACGGGCAAGAGCCAGATATGTCACACCCTGGCCGTAACATGCCAGTTGCCTTTCGACATGGGCGGTGGCGAGGGCAAGTGTCTATATATTGACACCGAGGGTACCTTTCGGCCGGTTCGCTGTCTTGCCGTCGCTAATCGGTTTGGATTGTCCGGTGAAGAGGTCCTCGACAATGTCGCTTACGCGCGTGCATACAACTCGGACCATCAGCTGGAGCTCCTCAACCAAGCTGCACAGATGATGACTGAGACTCGCTTCTCACTTCTCATCGTAGACTCGGCCACTTCGTTGTACCGAACTGATTTCGCAGGTCGCGGTGAATTGTCGAGTCGACAGACTCATCTGGCCAAGTTCATGCGTACACTGCAGCGCCTCGCTGACGAGTTTGGTATCGCCGTCGTCATCACCAACCAGGTCGTAGCGCAAGTCGATGGTGGACCAAGCGCCATGTTCAATCCGGACCCAAAGAAACCCATCGGCGGCAACATTATTGCACATGCCAGCACGACCCGGCTGAGCTTGAGGAAGGGTAGGGGCGAGACGCGGGTATGCAAGATCTACGACAGCCCGTGCTTGCCGGAGAGTGATTGTCTATTCGCAATCAATGAAGACGGCATTGGCGATCCGAAGGAGAAGGACCTAGAGGAGAGGAACAATAGGTAACGGTTTGATGCTGTATCATGCGCGTAATGTTAGTGTCTCATAGCGGGGTTTGCATTGCATGGAGTCGTGGTTGCTGCAGGCTGGTGGTAGCGTGGACATTGACGCAAGTACATGAGCGCCACCTTGATAGTAATATGACCATTGCCAAGGAAACACCCTGAAAGGTGAAGCATGAAGGGGATGAGACTACATGTGTACATTCATGTAATACGGAGTACTACGTAGGTATGGTAGTTGGAGCTCAACGCCTGCGAAGTCCGTGCACTCACTAGCTGCACCAGTCGCGACTGCTGTTTTTGTGAGAGCCTCTTGCGCGTGACAACAACAGCCACTCTCCACGGCCCCGCTGATATTTCGCACAGATTGCCCTCCTCTGAGCTTCTGAGCTTGCGCACGCGAGTAGGATGGCCAAGCATGGAGGTTCATGCCTCTATCGAGAGGCGCGACTGAACATTGAGCCCGCGTTCCCTGGATCGACCATTGTGTTTACGCTGCCCGCAAGCTCCCTCACGACGTTCGGTTCTCGCACCGCAGCGAAGCGCACTGTGCTTCCCGAGCGCTACGCCGACCAGGATGAAGACGCATATACAAGACGGCATCTAGCCACGGATGGGTCAGTCTACTTCCGGCAACACCATGCATACCCGCGCAGCTTGCTTTGGCGCGTCCTGGACAATAGCAAGGCCATTGAGCTGCAGTCGGTCGACCTCGACCACAATGCCGCTGATCGCTTCGAGGCGAACCTCACCCTCGTCCTCCAGTTCCCATCGCCGGTCCGACCATTTTGCGTAGCCCTCGCAGAGCCCGCTGATCGTGACGCCCTCACCATCTTTGCCATCACCACCGCAAACGACCTTTACGTTCTGACCATACCTCGCGACTTTTTCGTCAACCCTGCAGCCTCGGAACAGGATATCGAAGGGTGGTGCAAGAGGTCAGAGCCTACATTATTCAGCGGGCGCATCCCGTACAGACTTGTTGCAGTCAATGTTGACGAACTGCTCGTGGCATTAGACGACGGCGCAATATGTCGCATACACTGGGACAAAGACACCAAGGCCTGGGACGGCTCACGATATCAGCACAGCAATTGGTCGGTCCGTGGACTTTTGTCATGGAAAACACAGCCTACAGTTCGCTTCGAGAGCGCGGATCTTGCAATATCAGCCGCCGCCGCAGTGATGCTGTCTCCGGACAGGCAACACATCCTCTCCGTCTGCTTAGACCACACCATACGGGCTTGGAATGTGGTGTCAGGCAAGCTAGGTGCACACATGGACCTTTTGGGGCAGACTGATCGCGCACTGGAAAAAGCTGGCAGCTCTTACTTCATCGGCCCCTCTCAGTCAACTTTAATGGCAGTCATTCCAGGTTCACCAGACGGGCCTGCCAGTGGGCTGGGCGGCGCAGAGTACTTCCTCCTGACTTACTCACCCAAGCAACACCAGTTCAAATTGTGGGGAGTCAGGGACGCAGACGATGCACAGCATGGCCTGTACGATGTCTGTGAGGATGCCGAACTTGTACCACCAATTGACGAGCTCATGGATACAACAGTATGGACCTTGGAGGAATTCCACATCGTCCCCGGACCAGCTGGATGGAGGGGGACGGAGCTCTGGATCCGCGCCAGGTCCGGCCCAAGTAGCCGTATCTACTCTCTGAAGTTCGATCCCAGCGACGATGCCGACATACTCACCGCGTCATGGAAGAATGACTGGATATCTGTTGACGCTGGACCCTTAACGCTTGATAGTCTTAAAAGTAACCCGGCCAACCCCAGCGAACAAGGTCTCGATGTTGTACTTAGCGAAGTAGACATATTCCAGCAGTGGCTCGACTTTCTCCTTCATCCCGGGCGATTCAGCATTGCTACATTAGAGACCGCCCTAGTCATACTTAGGCGGGGCCTTGATCGTATACACATTACGAAGACAGCCAAAGGGAGTCTGAAGGAGCGCATGTGCAGCACTATTACAGCCCTTGCCAGGCATGCGCAAGGCGGCAACGAAGATCTGAATCGTTTTGAAGAGGCCGTTGTGCAACAGTGGCAAGCTTTCTACGGGCTTGTAAAGGACTTGCACAAGCGGAGGGGCTAATCTCTATCTCTTGCATACGACCGGCAAACTGGCACTCCATGGTTGTTACTGAGTGATCATCTCTCAGCGATTCGAAGCTGCAGTGATGCCGAAATATCTGCGCTCAACGCCGTCGCCCTAGCGTCATCGCACCAGACTTGCGCTCCTCTTCGCAAAGCTTTGGGCAGAAGCGAGACGCGTGATGTACCGCAGTTACTCAATGCTGCATCTTCTTTCAGAAAGAGACTGCCATTGTATGTCCAGCAAGAGCTGCAGCGCCAGGTTGAGATGGACCTGCTTCAGAGCAGGTCTCTTACAGTGATCGACCGCATGGAACTTATCGAGAATCACAGCGAGCTGATACAGCACATTTCGGATGAAGATTTATCGCTGCTTGTCGAGGAGCTTGGCACTGAAGTGAAGGACATAAGAACCGAGACCTTCCTCCGAGCTATCCAAACTCTGGGCTGCAAGGACCAAGGAAGAGTGAATACGCGAAAACAAATAACGCGCTTCGGACTGAAAGCTCTTCTTCATGTCTCACAAGATACATTGGATACAGACCATAACATCTTGCTAGACCTTCTCGTGCTCGTGCTGGTCATGTTTCTTGAGCTAGAAGGGGAGACACCAGAAGATTTTGATGCTTCAGAAGTGTTCATGGAACTGCTTATACAATACAAAGACTGCATGACTGTCTCATGGTTGGCCGGTACAGTGTGGGGACACCAAACCGCTACCGGACTTGCATCAGAAACTCTAAATCGCACACTCAGCGAGACGCTGAAGATCAGCAAGAAGCTCCCTCTGACACAAACTGTCCTCGAGGGCATCTATGGCGAGCGTGCTTTCGAAGTGCCCTTGCCTAACGAAGCGAAGACAAATCTGCTCACACAATGGAGTAGAGGATGGATAGCATCGGTCTTCAAGGACGGAAACTACGATTCTGTCGTTGAGGACACGATGGGTATTCTCCTGTTCCAGAAGGAGTACGGTCTGGCCATGGACTTCTCAAAGTTCCTGCCTGATGGTAACTGGGCCACATATCTAAAAGGCCGGTTGTATATCGCCCAAGGCGAAAACCAACAAGCGGCCATATGCTTCCGTAAGGCTGCGTACTACCTTGGTAAGTGGACACAAACAACGTCTCAGATTTTCTCTTGACTAACACTAACAGCTCTCGGACATTTCAACATTGAAGACGCGGACTCGGTTGGCCTAGTGCTAGAAGCAGAACGCAACTCCTTTTCGGAAGGTCTGGCAAGCTACTACAGTCATGTTGTCGGACTCTTCGAGAAGGTAAAAGCATACTCTTGTGTTGCTGACTTTGCTCGTCTGGGTCTGCGGTCGTTGACCGGCCAAGAAGAACAGGAGCTGAAGACGGACCTCTTGCAACGGCTGTTCACGGCTTCGATCCAAACATTAAGATACGAAGATGCATACTTGTCAATGTCGCGGCATAGTGATGCGGCCTTGTAGGTTCATGTGTTCGTGTATAGCAATTGGATGTCACTAACGCGTGAGTAGAAAACACTCGTCTCTGCAGACTCTCATCACCTCCATGGTCTCACAGCAACAAGCAACGCAATTACTCAAGTTTCCATTCGTAGGTCTGGCCGATGAAGTTGATGACACACTTTCTTCACTCTGCCAGAAGACGCTCAACCTGACTTCTGGGCCACCTTACCATCAAATCCTTTACTCGTTCCGCATAGCGCGTAACAACTTCCGTGGCGCTGCATCCATCATGCACGAACGCTTGCAACGTCTCAAGACAACGTCGTCGAAGCATCAAGATCCCGCGGACGACTCACTGGCACAGTGCTACCTAATGATAATCAACACGCTCTCGTCTGTGAGCAAGGAGGACGCATACATTCTCGCAGATGAAAGAGTAGAAGGCGGAGGACTGCCGCAGTGGGGTATTGGGCAGGGCAAGAAGCTGCTCAAGAGACAGATCGTGACATTGGACAGCCTGAGGAAGGAATACCAGGCTGAATTGGACCGTGTGGCTGCGATTGAGAGCGGACAGTTTCCATTTGTGGCGGCAGCAGAAGAGATGGATGTACTGTAAATATATTGATTCAGGTATGGTTCAGCAAGGCGTTCAAAGTGGTCGCACAGCGCCGCAAATCTCAAGGAATGGGCGCAATCAAGAGTCGGTATACAGAATAGTATGCTTTATGCTTCAATAATGACAAGACGCTTGCCAGGGTTGTTGTGTAATGTACCGCTATCTCCACCTCGCGAAACGGACACGCTATGACTAGCGCGAATGACGAGCGGGGCGACCGCGTTGTTGCGCGCGTTGTTCAATGTTGCCAGTTCAAAGAAACGTGAGACGACGCGGCAACAAGATTCTGCTTTGCCCCTCCAGCACTCTCGCCTCCTGCTTGCCATCTCACATGTAGCCATCCTTTGCGTCGCGCGGGATCATTGCCATTTGCCATGGTGCGCACACTGGACGCGTCACACCTTCATGACGGCTTGCTGACAATCCGCACCAGAACTCGAAATCGCTGCGCCGGCTCGCCGCCGACCACGGCTCCCTGCACACGGCTGCACTCCCGCCAAACTATCTCTTTGCGCCGTCTTACGACTCCTCGGAACTAACGTCTCTCGACATTCTCCTTGCCGGGCCCGTCGGCACTCCATATCAGAATGGCGTCTGGCGCTTGCACCTCGACATCCCGCCCACCTACCCGACTGCTCCTCCGACAGCACAGTTCCGTACGCGACTATGGCACCCCAACATCGACGAAGCCACGGGTGCTGTCTGCGTCGAGACCCTGAAGCGCGATTGGACTAGTGCGTTGAAGCTGAGGGACGTCCTGGTCACCATTAGTTGCCTGTTGATACAGCCAAATCCAGCGAGTGCACTCAATGAAGCCGCAGGAAAGCTTGCGAGTGAGGACTGGGATGGCTTCTGCAGGCGCGCGAAGCTGATGACGGAGATCCACGCTGCCGTGCCCAGCAATATCGCTGCCCAAGTGAGAGAGGCGCAGACGCGAGGCGACGATGCACCCCTGGAGGCAGGACCGGTCCACACCCAGTCGGAGCCAAAGGTGCAAGGGGCCAAGGGCAAGGAGCGCGTCAGAGCCAC
>Ga0265780_10008562_pt1 | contig 12413 bp, 14 predicted proteins | sample P1T30metagenome_FD_192432 | JGI IMG/M metagenome (GOLD analysis project Ga0265780, IMG submission 192432) | Plant litter microbial communities from East Loma Ridge, Irvine, California - P1 T30 | ecosystem: Environmental > Terrestrial > Plant litter > Unclassified | place: USA: California...
AGCGAAGCATCTCGCGTGCCACCACTAATTCAATTTATTGAGTCACTATTGCACACGAAATGCTTCGCTGCGCTCTGCATGACGGGTTTTCACCCAACCTCGCTGTAGCACCGCTCACCCACCTCGAAACCGCGCTACGTTGAAACAAGCTTCGCCCGCCCACTGCCTATGGAAAGACGGCGGACGGGCGAAGCGGCAAAGTACGGACGGGGCGGCTAGTTACAGCTCCACAAGTTGCCGAAAGCATCCAGCCCGAACACGTAGGACTCGCTGTCGGCGTAGAGGGTACCCATTGAAACGACCAGGCTGCCGTTGCCGGACTGACCCATCTTGTTCCACTGCCAGCCCCCGCCATACATGCAGTTCCAGAGCATGCCGTTGTCGTCCTGTAGCACGACGGCATAGTTGTCCCTGACCTTGACGGTACCCAGCGCCATAAACAGCGACGCTCCTGCGGGCTGGCCCAGGTTGGCCCACTGCCAGGTGGTGCTTTGCCAGCAGGTCCACAGGCTGCCCTTGGTGTCCAGCGTAAACACATTGGGTTGGTTCTTCACAGCAATTGCTCCCACAGGCTGGGCGGCCTGCAAGCCGCTGGGCTGGCTCAGGGTGCTCCAGACAGGTGCGCCCTGGTTGAGCCAGCAGGCCCAAAGGGTACCTACCGGGTCCAGGAGGAAGGCGCTGCTGCCGTTTTGGGTCGCGAGAGCCGCCACTGGCGTCAGTCCCATATCCCCGCCCGTAGGCTGGCCCAGGTTGGTCCATTGCCAGCCATTGGTGTGGGCGCATTGCCACAGAATGCTCTTCTCGTCGAGGATGTAGGCGGTGGCGACTCCGTTGTTGACGACCGTTCCGGCGTGCGTAAACAGCCGGGTTGTGGTTGGGGGCTGGTTCAGGCTGTCCCACTGCCAAGCGCTGCCGTTCAGCCAACAGGTCCACAGAATGCCCTTTTGGTCGAGCACCAGCACATTGGCCGCGCCATTGACGTCAACGGTGCCCATGGGGCGCGCAAGCGGCCCGCCAGCGGGTTGGCCCAGATTGGTCCACTGCCAGGCGCTGCCGTTCAGCCAGCAGCTCCACAGGTTGCCCTTCGGGTCCAGCCCCAGCACGTTGGGATTGCCGCCGGCCATAATAGTCCCCGCCCAGGCCGCTAGCTGTACGCCCGCGCCGGGCGAGCCCAGATTGTCCCAGCTAAAGCCGTTGGCGCTGTCCACCGATTCGGCCGTCGGGGTATTGGGGTCAGGGGATTGGTCATTCATCGTAAAAAGAACTAAAGAGTGGGAATTAACCGACGACCCGCGTGGCGGCCGGGCCGGTAAACTTACATCCCTTATTCACTCTTACTGCCAATAGCCGACTGGGCATCAGCCGCATTGCTTGCCGGCTGTACCCGGTCGCACCCTCGCGAGTAGCTATTGAAGCGACGGCTAGTGTAGGGTCAGGACCTGCCTCCGTCCGCCGTTGGCGCAAAACCGCCCACACTTTAAAACCACCGATTTCGTTCAATGACGGGCGGGGACAGGCTCCGCTCCTACATCAGCCGCCCTAAAAGAAGCTTACTCCTGTACACTGCTATTTTTTCAGGTCGTAGGTCTGGCTGTTTACCAGCTTTGCCATCACCGGTGCAATCTCGGCGGGTACATCTTCGCCCAATTCTGCGCTGGTAATTGTTGCCACGGCCTGGCCTTCGGCATCAACTTTCATAAAGGTGGGCACAGCCGTCACGTTGTAATAAGCGGCGAGTTCCTGGCAGCTATCGACATTCACTTTAATGAGGGTTGTCTGCTGTGGGGCCTCATCCACGGGGTCGCTGGACAGGGCAGCCCGAAAGCGGCGGCAGGGCCCACACCAATCGGCGTAGAAATACACCACTGGTACCCGTTGCCCCCTCGTAGCACTCCGCACGAATTGCGCGAATGCTACCAGAGTCCCGTGTTGGGTGTATTCGGCAATGACTGCTTTACGCGAAGCAGTAGCCGATTCACTACAGGCGGCCAGCAGCGGCAGTAAGAAGAGGACGTAGCGCCGAAGGTTCATAGCGGCGAAGGTAGATTCCAGCAGTTTGAAATCCGCTGTTTTTCAGGTTATGGCAAAAGCGGTCCGCATAATGCGTAAAAGAATCCCAACCCTTTATTGCTACAAGACTTCCACCACTCGCCCGTACACCTGCTTGGTCCACCCGTTAATGTGCCCTTTGTTGTTGCCAATCTGCACGCCTTGGGCGTCGTTCTTGGCCTTCACCAGGTGCGTGAAGCAGCGCCCGTGGACTTTGCAGAAGACGATATCGCCTACGGCTACGTCTGTCCAAGTTGTGGGAGCCAGCCGGACCGGTTGTTTGCTTTTAATCAAGGGCAACATCGAGTTGCCGGGTTCTTTGCTAATGATGGTTTCACCCGCCAGTAGCTTGTCAATTTTCCAGTTATTCATGAGGTTAGCGGCAACGCTACACTGGCCATTGCCGAATTATAACGAGCCCGCGAGCCATCTAAGCAGTCCCGGTCTCGTTTGAGCGTAAGTAGACGCACCAAGCGGGCTATCTAAGCCCAACCAGGTGCAATGGATAAATTAAGAGGCCAGTACCTAGGCCAATAGAAACAGTAAGAATAAGCCCCCGCTATCACGAGTAAAACAGTGGCACACCCGCTTCGCTCGGCCGGCGCTACCGGCTGGCCGGGCTGCGCTTTGGGTTGGGAGAGCACGTTATCAGCCCAGCCAACCCGGCCACCAGCAGGGTGTCCTTCAGAAAAAAGTAGGCGATGCCCCCGAAAAAGTAGGCGCCATTCCAGAGCGGTAGCGGCGGCAAGGAGGCAAGTTATGAAAAAACCTCGGCTTTTAGCCTTCCTTAAAACCCTGAAGCGAGCCATCCGAACGCTATAGCGACGCCACCCCTCACGTCTCGGCGTCCGCACCATTTGGGTATCGTTCAACGAGGAGACGCGGGGGCGCGTCGCTACAGCGTTCAGGAATGCTTTACTTTTTTGAATGTACCCCAAAAAGGAGACCAAACTCCCCTTTGCTGGAATCCTTCCCCATTGCCCTCCTCCCCCGCTTTCGAGCCTGGTTTGACTTCAACCAAGTTGCGATGGCCGAATGTCTGGGTCGAAGTAAGGCAATGTTATGGCAGGTGCCGCACCGAGCTCTGATATTTTCTATTGGATATCATGTCTGAAAAAAGGCCCGCTCCAATGGAGCGGGCCTTTTTCTATTTTGTCATCCTGCGCTTGCGAAGAACCATATCAGCGCTGAGCCGATTGGACTACTGCTAATCATTGTGCCGTAAAAGGGCCTTCGCAAACTCGGGATTACGGACAAACATATAGAATTACGGAAAATCCTACTGGCTATTGGTATGGTCGGCTACTACCACCCATTTCCCGTCAATCTGCCGCAGCACCAGCAGAAAATACCCCTGCAAATCGCCCAACTCCGCCGGGCGGGCCAGGTGCCAGCGCCCCACTACCTCCGCCGCCGTGGGGGCCAGCAGGGTCACCCGCAGGCCACTGAAATCCAGCTGGCCCATGGCCGCCGCGTCGGGGTAGTTTTTCTGGTAGTTGGCCAGTGTGGGCTGCCAGCCGTACGTCGGCCCCTTCCGCCCGATAAACACCAGCGAGTCGGACTTCCAGTATCCCGCCATAAAGCCGGGAATGTCGCCCCGGTTCCAGGCCGCCGTTTGGGTAGTGAGCACCTGCACGATGGCGCTGCGGGCAGCGGCTTGGTCGGTGGCAGCCGACTGGTGGACGGTCGCACAACCTGAAAGGCTCCAGCCAACGGTCATGCAGAGCACCGCGAAGCATCTTGCCCGCTTCGGCCAAGCAATTGATTTACTATCTCGGGCGAGATGCTTCGCGGCGCTCTGCATGACATTCTCCTTCTTGTTACTTATTACTTGCTATTAACATCTCACTTCAGCATTTCGGCTACATACCGCGTGCCGCCCAGGCGGCGCATGTTACGCATCACGCGCAGCTGCTTGGCCCGCGCCACCGGGCCGGGGTTGGATGCCCGAAACCGCAGTGGATTGGGCAGCACGCCAGCCAGCAGCGCGGCTTCGGCGGTGTTTATCTTGCTGGCGGGCTTGCCGAAATAGCGCTGGCTGGCGGCCTCCACACCAAAGGTGCAGTCGCCCATTTCGGCCACGCTCAGGTACATTTCCATAATGCGACGCTTGCTCCACAGTGTTTCGATGAGCACCGTGAAATAAGCTTCGGCAGCCTTGCGCACGTAGCTGCGGCCCTGCCACAGAAACACGTTTTTGGCCACCTGCTGCGAGATGGTGCTGCCCCCTACAATGTGCTTGCCGTCGCCCTTCCAGTTGCGCTTGGCCGCGTTGGCCATGGCATCCAGGTCGAAGCCGTGGTGGATGAGAAAGCGCTGGTCCTCGGCGGCTACCAGGGCCAGCGGCACCGTGGGGGCCACCTCATCCAAGGTCCGGAAGTCGTAGTGAATGCGCCTGGGCTCCTCCTGAATGCCGTAGTAGCCCAGGCCAATTGGCGGATGGGCGTGGCGGTCCAGCATCAGCCAAGTGGCGGGTGGCGACACCCAACGGTAAATCAGGACCCAGGCAATGGAGGTGAGAAAAAGCGCGGCGCCTACTTGCAGCAGCAGGCGGCTGGCTTTTTTGAGCAGCAGAGAAACGTCGGGAATTAGCTTGGCAGATGACATTGGGGCAAAAGTAGCGTGAGCCGCCGGGTTTCGGCTTTCCCGCCTACCTTGCTGCCTGCTTACGGTTCGGCTCATTTCTGGTGCCGGCTCCAAACCCAATCAGGCCCGTCCGTTGTTGCAGGCTTGATTTACATTCCGCTCTAGTTCGCTGCTCATGGCCCGCCTGCTGCCCTTATTTCCGCTGAATCTGGTCGTTTTTCCGGGCGAGAAGCTGAACCTGCACATTTTCGAGCCGCGCTACCGTCAGCTGGTGCGCGAGTGCATCGAGCAAAACACCACCTTCGGCATCCCACCCTACCTCGACGATTCGCTGAGCGAACTGGGCACCGAAATGCGCTTAATAAGCGTGGAGCAGACTTATTCCAGCGGTGAGCTCGACATCCGAACCAAGGCCGTGGGCGTGTTTCGCATCAACAAATTCTATCGGCAAGCTCCCGGTAAGCTCTACGCTGGCGGCCTGGTCGAAGACGTGGTCCAGGACGACGTGGCCGACCCCGTGCTGCGCGATATCATCACCCGGCAAGTGCGCCAGCTCTACGAAGCCCTTGGCCTGCGCAAGCTGCTGCTGGAACTCGCTCCCGATTACACCATTTTCGACGTAGCCCACCACATCGGCTTCAGTACCGACCAGGAATACCAGCTGCTGGCCACTACCAGCGAGCAAGAGCGCCAGGAAATAGTGCGCGAACACCTCGATACCATTCTGCCCGTCGTGCTCGAAACCGAGCGCCTCAAAGACCGGGTGCGCCTCAACGGCCACTTCAAAAACCTGACGCCACCTAACTTCTAACTTGCCATTGCGAGCGTAGCGAAGCCCCCGAAGGACAGCGTGGCCAATCCGTCCTGTAAAAGCGACCAACTCCAAAACGTAAAAAGCCCCAACTCTGAGCAGAATTGGGGCTTTTCAGTAAAGCAAGCTTTGTGACTATACTGGACTCATCATCCTGATAGGACGGATTGCCACGGGCTCCGCCCTCGCAATGACAACGGCTATTGCTTCAATCCGGCCGGTACACCCTGCGGGTATTCGGCGGCAATTTCTTTTTGCAGCTCCCCGATGCGGTTGCCGGGGTCGGGGTGCGTGCTCATAAATTCAGGGGTGCTGCTGCGACCGCCCTGGCTCCGAAGCATTTCCATTACCTTAATCATCGCACGCGGGTCGTAGCCCGCCTGGGGCGTAAAATCAACCGCCAGCTTATCGGCCTCCAGCTCATCGTTGCGGCTGAAGCGCAGGCTGATGACTTTGGCAATGGCCGCCGCCACGGCCGCTTTTGCCACCGAGCTGCCCGGGCTATTAGGGTCGTAAGAAGCAATGGAAGCGGCTCCGGCCAAGCCCTGCGTGAGGTTGGACTTAGCTACCTGCTCGGCCGAGTGCCGGCCTACTACGTGCCCAATCTCGTGGGCCAGCACGCCCGCCAGTTGTCCTTCCGAAGTGAGGTTGTTTAGCAGGCCCTGCGTGATGAACACCTGCCCACCGGGCAGCGCGAAAGCATTGATGGTCTTGTCATCAGCCAACAGATGAAACTGGAACCGGTAAGGCGTCTGGCCGGCTTTGGTGCTGGCAATAATTTTCTGGCCTACCTGCTGCACGGCGGCCGTGGCCTGGGCATTGGGACTTTCGCCGCCGTATTGGGCCGCCATTTCGGGAGCGGCTTGCACGCCCAGGGCAATTTCCTGGTCGGTGCTCATATTAACGTGCTGGGTCTCGCCCGTCACCTCATTTTTAGAGGTATTGAAGAAGTAGCCGAACAGAGACACCGCTGCCACAATGATGGCAATGATGAAGCGAAGATTTAAACGCATGGACAGGGGAAGTGAAAGGGTAAAAAAGTGCGGGCCGGCCACCATCTAGCCGGGCTCATCGCGCTTTTAACGCACCCCCACTGTCTTGGTTATCCTCTTGGCTTCCGCGCTCGGCTCACATTTGCCACCATCAGCTTATTGTAAGCCGGCAAAAGCGGCCACGGCACCATCCAGGTTCAGCCACCGCGAGCGGTAGCCCGCCTGCGCCGGCCCGTGCAGGTACAGCACACTGCCCCCCTGAATAGCTTTAACAATGGCCGGCGTTTCGGCCACGGGCAGGGCCGGGCAGCCCTGGCTGCGCCCCAGGCGGCCGTGGGCCCGCACAAAATCCTCACACACGTAGTCGGCCCCGTGCACCACCACGGCCCGGCTTTCCGCATTGGTGTTGAAGCCCGGGTCAAGGCCTTTGATTTTGAGGGAGAGCCCATGCTTGCCCACGTAGGTGGTGGGGGCCGTGCGGTAGAACCCCAGGCTGCTCATCTCGGAGCCATCCTGGTTCGAAAACGCCATGGGCACATCGGCCCCGCTGGCTTTGCCGTGCGCCACCAGCGTGTGGTAGAGCACTTTGGCTTTTTCAATATTGATAACCCAAAGCCTTTTTTGCTGGCTGGGACGGCTAAAATCAATCAGGGTGAGTACGGGTGGTATGCTGGCCCGGTGGCTGGCAGCCTGCAGGTTGTAATAGCCCACCAGCCCTTCGCGGAATACAGCCAGCGACAGGCCCGACACGCCCAGGCCCAGCCGGTTATACAGCTGTGCCGCTTTTTGCTCGAAGGCAGTTTGGAGGTAGGCCCGACGAGCCGCCGCTGGCAATTGCGCCAAGGCAGCTGCCGGCACCTCCTGCGCCGAAAGAGGGAAAGCAGGTGCCAGCAACAGTACGCCCAGGCTGACACGAACAATGAATTTCAGCATAAGTTAAGATGATGACTTGTGCGCTTTCAAGCAGCTTTGCGATGGGCTCACTACACCAAAAGGTCAAATTTAGTGCTTAGTTTCGCCGCATGCTTGGTTTTCAGGCATCTTTTTTCTTCTCGTTTGTGAGTGCACATTCTTTTTTCGGGAGTATTGGGGGCCGTACACTGGCAGTTTTAATCAGTGGATTTTTAGCAGCTGGATGCGGGCATGCCCTGCCACAACTGCCTGGTTTCGATGCCGCCGCGTGGCGCGCCGACCCTTATGCCTGCCAAAACAAGCGCCGAGCGGCTGTGCCAGTTCTCACCCAAAACAAGGAGAGGCTCTACGAAGCGCGGGCCGATGACGTGACCGCCCTGCTCGGCCCGCCCGATGAGGAAGAATTACGCGCTGGCACCGAAAAAGTGTACTACTATTACCTGGAGCCGGGCACCCAGTGCGACGCCCGCCACGCCCGCTCGGGAGCGGCTTGTCTCAGCCTGCGTTTCGGCCCGCTGGGTACTGTCACGGAAGTACTCACCGACCCGCTTACTCCCCAATTGCCTTAAACTAACAAGCGGCCCGTCACTCAGTTGACGGGCCGCTTGCTCTGTATGCAGGAATAAATTGGGGGCGCTAGCCCAGGCCGTTGCCCGTATTGGCGGGAGCACTGCTGGGCGGGCTATTTTGCTGCTGTAGCTGGCTCAGTTGCGAAGGTGTGAGAATGCGGCTGCATTCCTGCTCGTATTGGGCCTCCAGTTCGGCAGTTTTAGCGGCACGGGTCGAATCATCGTTACGGTATTCGCGCTCGATAATGGTCAGGCCGGCCAGCTTGGTGCGATTTACGGGTAATAGCCGCAGAAACTGCCCTTCGTTGAGGTGCAGCCGGGCCGTCATTTCGCGGGTGAGGCTCACGGCTTTGTCGCCGTATGCCTTGCTCATGGCCGGGTGTTCCGACAGCCGGTCCGCCATCTGAGCATGTGCCCCAAAGGATACACTAGCCAGCAACAGCGTCAGCAAAAAGGCAGTGAACTTGCACATAAAAAACAAATATTTGACAGGGAAGATGTTGGAAATTTGTTCTTAACAGTCGCAAGTTAGTGTTTTGTTTCCGTTCTATTCTACTCCATCTTATAATCTGAATAAAAAATATAATACGCCAACTATCGAAAAAGGGCCAGCCCTAGTAGAGCCAGCCCTTATTTCGGTGAGTGGTTTTATCCAGTATATTAATCGTTTTCAGAATGCTCCTCGCTTGGCGAACGGTAGTACTGCATCGCAATGAGCGAGGTAATTACGCCGGTCATCGAGCCCATCAGGATGATGCCAAGGCCGCTGATAAGCACGCCTAAGTCGGCTCCAAACAGGTCGCGGGTACGAATCTGGGTAATGGCTTGGTGGCTAATGCCGCCCAACAGCCAGAAAGCCGCGCCTAGAATTGCCGAAGCGACCAAAGCCGTGATGATGCCGGTGCCATAACCTTGCAGATAACCAAAATTGCGGCCTTTCACCATGCTTAAGTGGCGGATGGACAACACCACGCCCGCGACTATAATGAGTCCGTTGAGCGCGCTGGCTTCAATGTTGCCCAAAAAGCCTGTTACGGCGGCAATTATAAGATATGCTACCAAGACTGCGGCGGTGTAGATGCCGTATTTTACGCCATTACCTTCAGCAGTGGCGCGGAGCGCAGCCATGCGGCTGGCAGCAGAAGCGGATGTTTTAAGTGCAGGTGCAGTTGCCATTGGTAAATTGATTTAAGGTGAAATGTGACGAAACTTGTCACGGGTCTTGCACTAGTATACTGGCATCCACAGCCGGAGGTTGTGCCAGAACAGGCCTGACTGGCACTTATTTGCAGGAAGAAGGGTTTGCCCCAATGGTCCGGCGGCTGCTTCCTGCGTAATTTTACGGCCAGCGGCATACCATGCACCATTTACGTACTCTTTCTCTTTAGTTGAATGATTTCCACCTCCAATGTGAGCTTGCGCTATGGGAAGCGCGTGCTGTTTGAAGACGTCACTGTTAAATTCCTGCCGGGCAACGTTTACGGCCTCATTGGGGCCAATGGCGCGGGTAAATCGACGTTCCTGAAAATCCTTTCGGGGGAGATTGAGCCCAATACCGGCTCAGTGGAAATGCCCGCGGGCCAGCGCTTAGCCGTGCTGAAGCAGAACCAGTTTGCCTACGACGACCAGCAGGTACTGCAAACCGTGATTCAGGGCCACCAGCAGCTGGCGAACGTGATGAAGGAAAAAGATGCCCTCTACGCCAAGTACGATGCTGGCACGGCTACCGACGCCGACGGCGAACGCCTGGGGGTGCTCGAAGGCGAGTTTGCCGATATGAACGGCTGGGACGCCGACTACCAAGCCGCTGAGCTGCTCTCCGGCCTCGGCATCACCGAGGACAAGCACTACTCGCTCATGGCTGACCTTGGAGCCAGCGAAAAGGTGCGCGTGCTGCTCGCACAGGCCCTTTTTGGCAACCCCGACGTGCTGCTGCTCGACGAACCAACCAACAACCTCGACGCCGAGAGCGTGCTCTGGCTCGAAAACTTCCTCGACAACTTTGAGAACACGGTGATTGTGGTGAGCCACGACCGCCACTTCCTCGACGCTGTGTGTAACTACATGGCCGACCTGGATTTCTCGAAAATCACGATGTATCCCGGCAACTACTCGTTCTGGTACGAGAGCAGCCAGCTGGCCCTGCGCCAGCGCCAGGACGTGAATAAGAAAACCGAAGACAAGCGCAAGGAACTCGAAGAATTCGTGCGTCGCTTCTCGGCTAATGCCTCGAAGTCGAAGCAGGCTACCAGCCGCCAGAAGCTGCTGCAAAAGCTGACGCTGGAAGAAATCAAGCCTTCTTCGCGCCGTTACCCTTACATCGCCTTCAAGCCCGAGCGCGAAGCTGGCAACCAGTTGCTGACGGTGGAAGGCGTGGCCAAGTCAGTAGATGGCCAACAAGTGCTCAAAAACGTGTCGTTCACGCTCGATAAGGGCGACAAAGTGGCCATTGTGGGCCGCGACGACCGCGCCGCCTCCCTCCTCTTCGACATCATTTTTGGCGAGGCCAAAGCCGATAAGGGTGAGTATAAATGGGGCACCACCATCACGCCCAGCTACTTCCCTAAGGAAAACAGCGCCTTCTTCCAGGCTGATAATATGAACCTGGTAGACTGGCTGCGGCAGTACTCGGTGGAGAAGGACGAGAGCTTCGTGCGCGGCTGGCTGGGCCGGATGCTGTTTTCGGGCGAGGAATCGCAGAAGAAGCCCAATGTGCTGAGCGGTGGCGAGAAAGTGCGCTGCATGCTCTCGAAAATGATGCTGGAAAGCGGCAACGTGCTGGTGCTCGACGACCCGACGAACCACCTGGACCTGGAAAGCATTCAGGCCCTTAACAACGGCCTGAAAGAATTTACGGGCTCGCTCATCTTCGCTTCACACGACCTGCAGTTCATTGACACCGTGGCCAACCGCATTATCGAGTTGACCCCGGATGGCATCATTGACCGCCGCATGAACTACGAAGAATACCTGGCCGATGAGACCCTTAAGGCTCAGCGCCAGAAAATGTACCAGTTGGCATAAGTACTCGACGAATGGAGACCGGGGAATGATTTTTTTCCCGGCCGCCGCTGTTGCTGGACTACCGTTTCCCGTTCTTCATTCCCTACTTTTTTGCTTTCCGCATGAAACGTCATTTGCGCTCGGTGTTGCTCGTAGCAGGTGTGGCCAGCCTATCGGCTCTGCAGGCCCAGGCCCAGGATAAGCCTGTGCTGAACACGGCCCCTCCCGGCCCGCCGGTCACCACGCCCCGCACGGTAGAGCCCACTCCGGTACCCGCCACGCCGGAGCCTGCTCCTGCCCCCACGCCCGAGCCCACCTACAATGCGCCCACTGCGCCGGCACCGCAGCCCACTCCTGATGCGCCCTCGGGCTTGAATTTTCCCAACCGCGCCACCACCAAAGAGGGCGGCGCTGAAGACCAGCCGCCATCAAAGAAATTCCTGTACGCGAACTTCGGCTTGGGCTACGCTTCGAGCGGGGGACTCAACCAATTCAATGCGAGTATATCGCCAGCTATTGGCTTTCGCCTCTCCAGTAAGTTTGCCATCGGCCCCGGCATTTCGTACGCTTACAGTAGCTACAGTCTCGACAACAATGCGCGCAGTGCCGGCTTTGCCCTAAACCGGCAAGGGGACAAGAGCATTAATTCGAGCAGCTTGGGCATTAAAGCTTTCGCGCAGTACATCGTGTACAAGGAATTCTTCGTCCATGCCGAGTACGAGGTCACCAATGCGCAGCTGATTGACTTTGACACCAACAACGGCTACTACAAATACAACCGTACCATTGCTACGCCACTGGCGGGCATTGGCTATCGCTCGTATCTGGGCGAAAAAGCAGCGGCCGACATTGTGGCTCTGTACAATTTCGACAATTCGATTTTGAATTCCCTGTATCCGGGCTTGGTCATCCGCTTTAGCTTCCTGTTCAACATTGGCAAATAGCGGCCGATAAACCACTTGGATTAAACACAAAGAAGCCGCGCTGTGACCAGCGCGGCTTCTTTGTGTTTTTAAATTTAACCCGGTTGGGTGGCACTATACAGCGCTCCGTCCGCTGATGACGCGCAGCAGCACGGCGATGATGGCAATGACCAGCAGGGTATGAATGATGCCGCCGGTGAAGAAGCCGCCGAAGAAGCTTACAGCCCAAATGATGACTAGAATGACGGCGATGATATACAGGAGGTTGCCCATGGCTTGAAGTAAATGAGAGAGTGAAGGGGAGGTGAAAAAAGTGCGAGAAGTGTCTCTGCGGCTTTGTACGGAGCACCTTTCAAAAGGATATATTTATTGAAAAAATATTTCCCAACCGCCAAACAAAAACGTCACTTGTGAATGACGCCGTAGCTTTGCCGGCGTTGGCCAACGGGCCACGCTTTACTTCCCACCCACTCTTTCTTTGCTAGTTATGAATATTGCCGTTATTGGCTCTGGCACTATGGGCAATGGCATTGCCCACGTATTTGCCCAGCATGGTTTTTCGGTGTCA
>Ga0265780_10008563_pt1 | contig 12412 bp, 8 predicted proteins | sample P1T30metagenome_FD_192432 | JGI IMG/M metagenome (GOLD analysis project Ga0265780, IMG submission 192432) | Plant litter microbial communities from East Loma Ridge, Irvine, California - P1 T30 | ecosystem: Environmental > Terrestrial > Plant litter > Unclassified | place: USA: California...
GGCCGACACAGGATCGACGAACAGGGCCAGCAGCAAGGCAGCGGACAGGCAGCGCGATCTCATGAACCCTCACCATCGTCGACGATGGCGAGAATAGTAACGCCGATTGCGCGCCAATCGCACGCCGATTGCGCGCCGCGAACGCGCGGCGAGGTCAGCTTATGCAGGGTGCTTGAGAAGGGCCTTCAGGCGCCGGGATTGGCGCGCCAGCGGCGATAGATACGCAGCGCCGCATGGGCGTCGTCGGCCGCGTACTGCAGCTGCTTGTCGTTCAGGCGCGGCAGCGACCAGTTGGTGGTGGTGATGCGCTTGGATTTTTGCAGGCGCTGGCCGAAGAAGCGCGCCACGGCGCTCCTGGCGCCGAGCGGATTGCGTTCGCCGCGCCGGCGCAGGGCCGTCGACAGGTCGAGTACATTCTGCAGTTCGATGCCGAACTTGGTCTTCAGGCGGCGCACATCGTCGCCCAGCCCAAAGCCCACCTTCAGAATCGATTCAGATTCGAGCACCGGTTGGAGTACCGGCAGCGCGAATGCGTTGCCGGCCGGGGTCGCGGTCTGGAACAGCCAGGCCTGGGTATCGGTGGCCAGCTGCACCAGGTGCGGGCCGGTCGAGACTTCGCCCTTGGCAAAGGTCGGCTTGGATTCGGTGTCGAAGCCGATCGTGTCGGCCGCCATCAATGCCGCCAGTGCTTCGGCGGCATCGTGCTCGGTGCGCACCAGGCGCACCTCGCTCATGGCGATGCCGATATACGGCGGCAGTTCGTCGTCCGGCGCCGTGGCTGCTGCCGCCGCGCCGGACCCGTCATGCATGCTCAAGTGAGGACTCAGTTCTTGGAGAACTTCGATGCCAGCGCTTGCAGCTTTTCCTGGCGCATGCGGTCCGCTTCTTCGGCGGCAGCGGCGTCGCGCTCGGCCTTCTTGCGCTCGGCTTCTTTCTTGAAGCGCTGCTGCAATTGTTCCTTGGCGTGGGCACGGTGGGTGTCCGGCACTTCGGCGCCGGCGGTGCCGTCCAGGTCGTAGCGCAGCTTGGCTTTTTCCATGGCGCGCAGGTAGCGCATCGAGCCGGTGTGGATGCCGAGGGCGGCGCGCATCACCTTGCGGTCCAGGCCGGGCATGCGGGCCAGCAGCTGCTTGTCGATGCCGATCGACAGCGGCAGGCAGTCGCGGAAGGCCGGGAATTCCTGCTGGAGTTGCTTGAGCAGGGCGCGCGGCGACAGGCCGGCGCTGGACTTGGCAGGTGCAGCGGCGGTTGCCGCTGCAGTCCCGGATGCTGCCTCGGTCGTCGATTCAGTTGCTGCAGTCGTCGATGCCGACACCGTTTGCGCTGCCGGTTCCGCTGCCGCAGGGGCTTCGGTGACTGGCGCGCTCGCCGCTGCGGCTTGTTCGGCTTCAGGCGTGGTGTTGGTATCGACGGACTCTGCAGGGGTAATGGTATTCATTGACTTCATGGTAAGAACAGGAAAGCGAAGGATAGCACGGCGCTCGGGCGCGCATTGTACTAGTTCCAATTATAAATGTTGGCAAAGCTCGCCAGGCGAACGAGCAGGCGAGGGCGAAATCGTGTATGATCCGCCCCTTGCCTTGCGTTTGGCTTGCGCCGACGCAGACCTCCTGAAGCGGAGGAGGGAGCCAGCGGCAGGTTGCCATATGCGAATTGATTATGTCCGATATTGGATCTGTCAATTATCACCAATACTTGCAATGGGGCATAATATCGCCTCCCTCTATTCTTCTCGAAAAATAGATAGCAAGCCCGTGTCAACGGGCTTTTTTTCGTTCCGACATGCACAGCCCGATTTTGAACACGACTATTTTCCCGCCGCCAGCTGCTCAGTTTCAGCATCCCCGCGCGGCCTGCCGGAAAAGTCGTGCTTGAAGTTAAGCATGTCCGCCCTTAGGTAGGGCCACTTCCGTTTCCCTTTTCCCAGGACCCGCTTGGCGGGTCCCGCTGGATATTTGACTTCGCAGGCGCCAACTCGCCTCGACTGGAGAGTTTTAAGTTATGAAGAACACCGCCAAGACATTGACACTGACAGCAAAAAAAGCGCCGGCCAAGGCTTCGGCGCCGCTGGCAGTGCCGAAAACCGCGACCTCCTACTTCCTCGAGACGGAAGCGGCGGCCAAGGTGACGGTGGTCAAGACCCGCTCGCGCCTGGCAACCCTGAAAGCGCAAGCCGACGCCATCCTGGCCGCCGGCCAGCAGGTGGCGCCCGAGGCGCAGGTCGAAGAGCCGGTCGCAGCGCCAGTCGTCGCGCAGCAGGCAGCGCCCGTCGTCGAAGAAGCGCCGGCGCCGCTTGCCCAGGCCGAGCCGGCGCATGAAGCCCCGGCCGTCATCGAAGCAATGCTAGATGCCGACCCGGCCGAGGACTACATGCCGCAGCAGGCCAATCCCGCCGCCGCGCAGCCGGTGATCGTGCGCAAGCGCGGCCGCCTGGCCGGTCTCAAGCTGGGCGTGGAAGCGCCGGCCGCGGCCGAACCTGAAGTCGCCCCTGCCGTGGCAGAGCCGGTCGTGGCTGAAGCCGCGCCGGAAGCACCGAAAGTCGTGCGCACCCGCACCGCGCGCCGTGTCGACGCGGTCCAGGCGCAAGCGCCGGCCGCGCCGGTGAGCGGCGTGGGCGCCGTCAGCAAGACCACCGACGCTGCCGCACTGGCTGCGATCGACACCTCGGGCTACCTGCTGCCGCAAGTAAAAGTGCCGGGCCGCCGTGGTCGCAAGCCAAGCGAATTCGTGCCGGAAAACGACGAAGTCGCCGCACTGAACGCTGTCGAGCGCGCCGAAATGAAAGCCGCTTCGAAGGCGCGCGAGCGCAAGGCCAAGGGCATCGCCCTGCTGAGCGAAGCCGGCTTCTCGGAAGCGGAACTGGAAAAGCGCCGCACCCAGCTGCGCAACCTGATCAACATGGGCAAGGAGCGCGGCTACCTGACCCATGCCGAGATCAACGACCACCTGCCGGAAAACATCATCGATCCGGAAGCGATCGAAGGCATCATCGCGACCTTCAACGACATGGGCATCGCCGTCTACGAGCGCGCCCCGGAAGCGGAAATGATGCTGCTGTCGGACCAGGCCGTCACGCCGACCAGCGAAGACGAAGTCGAAGCCGCCGCCGCCACCGCGCTGTCGACGGTCGACTCCGACTTCGGCCGCACCACCGACCCGGTGCGCATGTACATGCGTGAAATGGGCGCAGTGTCGCTGCTGACGCGCGAAGGCGAGATCGAAATCGCCAAGCGCATCGAGCAGGGCCTGAAAGACATGGTGCAGGCGATCTCGGCCTGCCCGACCACGATCTCGGAAATCATCGCCCTGTCGCACAAGATCGCCAGCGACGAGCTCAAGATCGACGACGTGGTCGACGGCTTCGTCGACCAGAGCGACACCACGCCGCCGGCCGCCAGTGCCGCTGCGGCAGCGGCGGCTGCGAGCGGATCTGCGGACGACGAGGAAGAGGAAGAAGAAGAGATCGAGGAAGAAGAAGAGGGCGACGGCGCCAATGCCGGCGGCGCCGCGGCCGGCTATTCGGCCGAGCAACTGGCCCAGCTGCGCAAGATGGCGCTGGAAAAGTTCGCCCTGATCGAAAAGCAGTTCGACCGCATGGGTCACTCGTTCAAGACCGAAGGCTACGGCTCGGACAACTACAACGAAGCGCAAGAAATCATCTCGTACGAGCTGCTGGGCATCCGCTTCACCGCGAAAGTGGTCGAGAAGCTGTGCGACACGCTGCGCGGCCAGATGGACGAAGTGCGTTCGATCGAGCGCGCCGTGCTGGACATCTGCGTGAACCGCTGCGGCATGCCGCGCGCCCACTTCATCAAGGTGTTCCCGGGTAACGAGACCGACCTGCAATGGGGCGACCGCGAAGTCGACTGCGCGTATCCGTACAGCGCGGTATTGAGCCGCAATCTGCCGGCGATCAAGGAACTGCAACAGCGCATGATCGACCTGCAGGCGCGCGTGGCGCTGCCGCTGGCCGACCTGCGCAAGATCAACAAGCAGATGGCAGCCGGCGAAAAGCGTGCCCGCCAGGCCAAGCGCGAAATGACGGTGGCCAACCTGCGCCTGGTGATTTCGATCGCGAAGAAGTACATCAACCGCGGCCTGCAGTTCCTGGATCTGATCCAGGAAGGCAATATCGGCCTGCTCAAGGCGGTCGACAAGTTCGAATACCGTCGCGGTTATAAATTCTCGACCTATGCGACCTGGTGGATCCGCCAGGCCATCACGCGTTCGATCGCCGACATGGCGCGCACCATCCGCGTGCCGGTGCACATGATCGAAACGATCAACAAGATGAACCGCATCTCGCGTCAGATCATGCAGGAAACCGGCTCCGAGCCGGATCTGCCGACCCTGGCCGCCAAGATGGAAATGCCAGAGAACAAGGTCCGCGAGATCATGAAGATCGCCAAGGAGCCGATTTCGATGGAAACCCCGATGGGCGAGGACGGCGATTCGCAGCTGGGCGACTTCATCGAAGACAACGCCACGCTGGCGCCGCTGGACGCTGCGCTGCATGCGTCGATGCGCAATGTGATCAAGGAAGTGCTCGATTCGCTGACCCCGCGCGAAGCGAAGGTGCTGCGCATGCGTTACGGCGTCGAGATGTCGAACGACCACACGTTGGAAGAAGTGGGCAAGCAGTTCGACGTGACCCGTGAGCGGATTCGTCAGATCGAAGCCAAGGCGATGAGCAAACTGCGTCAGCCATCGCGTTCGGACAAACTCAAGACGTTCCTGCATAACCAATAATTCGTTGTTGGTGCAGACGAAAAAAAACCGCCCGGTGTGAACCGGGCGGTTTTTTTATATGCGATCAACCGGTATTGCGCAGGCCGGCCGCGACCCCGTTGATCGACAAATGAATCCCCCGATGCACGCGCGGATCGGCTTTCTCCGGGTCGCCCGTGAGCGCACGGCGGCGATGAATCAGCTCCACCTGCAAGTGGTTCAGCGGGTCGAGATACGCAAACCGGTTCTGGATCGAGCGCGCCAGCAGCGGATTGCCGGCCAGGCGTTCGCTGGCGCCGGTGATCGACTCCAGGCAGCGGATCGTCGCGCCATGCTCGTCGACGATGCGGCGGAAGATGCGCTCGCGCAGTTCGACATCGGCCACCAGGCTTGAGTAGCGCGAGGCGATGGCGAGATCGGTCTTGGCCAGCACCATGTCCATGTTCGACAGCAGCGTGGCAAAGAACGGCCAGTCGCGGAACATGGTGCGCAGTTGGTCGAGGCGCGCTTCGCGGTGGTCGCCATCGTCGAGCCAACCCTGCACGGCGGACGCAAACCCATACCAGCCCGGCAGCAGCAGGCGGCACTGGCCCCACGAGAAGCCCCACGGAATCGCGCGCAGGTCTTCGATGCGGCGCGTCGACTTGCGTGACGCCGGACGCGAGCCGAGGTTCAGCTCCGCGATCTCGGCGATCGGCGTGGCCTCGAAGAAGTAGTCGGTGAAGCCCGGGGTGTCGTACACCAGGTTGCGGTAGGCCTTATAGGCGCGGTTCGACAGCTCGGCCATCACGGCCTCGAAACGCTGCAATTGCTGCGCGTGTTCGCCGTTACCCGACGGCGGGCTCAAGCTCGCTTCCAGCGTCGCCGCCACCAGCAGCTCCAGGTTGCGCCGGCCGATCTCGGCGTTCGAGAACTTGGAGGCGATGATCTCGCCCTGTTCGGTCAGGCGGATCTGGCCGTTGACGGTGCCCGGCGGCTGGGCGCGGATCGCGTCGTAGCTCGGGCCACCGCCGCGGCCCACGGTGCCGCCGCGGCCGTGGAACAGGCGCAGCTTGATATGGCGCGCCTTGAATACCGCCACCAGTTTGAGTTCGGCCTGGTACAACTCCCAGTTCGAGGTCAGGAAGCCGCCGTCCTTGTTCGAGTCGGAGTAGCCGAGCATGACTTCCTGCAGGCGGCCCTGTTTCTCGATCACGTTCGCCACCAGGGGCAGCGCCATCCACTCGTCCATGATGGCGGCGGCGCGCTGCAGGTCGGGAATGGTTTCGAACAGCGGGATCACCATCACGTCGTTGGCGCCGGCGTTTACCCGCATCAAGCCCGTTTCCTTCTGCAGCAACAGCACTTCGAGCAGGTCGGACACGGTCTCGGTATGCGAGATGATGTAGTTGCGGATCGCACGCGGGCCGTAGCGCAGGCGGATTTCGCGCGCGGCGCGCAGCACGCCCAGTTCGGAGTTGGTCTCTTCGCCATAGGTTTCATACGGCGAGAGCAGGGGGCGCGGCTGTTCGAGTTCCTTGAGCAGCAGGGCGCGTTTTTCTTCTTCGGACAGTGCCGCGTAATCCGGCGCGACGCCGGCGCGCGCGAACAGTTCGGCCAGCACGCGTTCGTGGATGTCCGAGCTCTGGCGCATGTCGAGCGAGGCCAGGTGAAAACCGAAGATGCGCGCCGCGCGCAGCAGGCCGGCCAGGCGGGGCTGGATCAAGACCGCGCCGTGGTTCTGGCGCAGCGAATCGGCCAGCACCTCGAGGTCGGCGGCGAACAGTTCCGGATCCAGATAGGGCGCGGCGTGGCCGACTTCGCGGCGCAGGATGTGGCCCACGCCGAGTTCGCGCGCGGTGGCTGCCAGGCGCGCGTAGATGCCGATCAGCGCGCGCCGGTATGGTTCGTCGCTGCGGTGCGGCGAGTTGTCGGGCGAGTTTGCGGCCAGCAGTTCCAGCGCCGGGCTGACGTCGATCAGCAGCGTGGAGGCCGACAATTCGGCGCCGAGTGCGTGCACCTCGTCCAGATAAAAATCGAGGATCGTGGTCGACTGGCGCGTCAGTGCGTGGCGCATGGTGTCGGCGTTGACGTTCGGGTTGCCGTCACGGTCGCCGCCGATCCAGCTGCCCATCTGCAGGAACGAGGCAGACATTGGTTGCGCATCGGCGCCGTAATGGGCCGCGATCTCGGCTTCGATGTCGTCGTACAGCGCCGGCACTTCGCGCAGGAAGGTGATGCGGTAGTAGGACAGCGCGTTGTCGATCTCGTCGGCCACGGTGAGCTTGGAGTAACGCAGCATGCGCGTTTGCCACAAGGTCGCGATGCGCGCGTGCAGCATGGCTTCGTTGCGCGAGCGTTCCTTGGGCGTCTGCGGCGCGTCGCGTTCGGCCAGCAGGCGCGCGATGTCGTGCTCGGCGTCGAGGATGCTCTTGCGCTGCACCTCGGTCGGGTGGGCCGTGAGCACCGGTGAAATCAGGGCGTCGCGGAAGAATTCGTGCACCGTGTCCTGGCCGACGCCGGCGGCCACCAGTTTGCCCAGCGCGTGGTCGATGCTGCCGGGACGCGCGGCCGAGCCCTTGAGCAGGTGGGCGCGGCGGCGCCGGTTGTGGTGCTGGTCTTCGGCGATGTTGGCCAGGTGCGAGAAATACGAAAAGGCGCGCACCACCGAGATGGTCTGGTCGCGCGTGAGCGCGTGCAGCAGGTCGGTCAGTTCGCGGCCGGCCTCCTGGTCGTCTTCGCGCCGGAAGCGCACGGCTCTCTGGCGGATGGTCTCGACGATGTCGAACACCGCCTCGCCTTCCTGGTCGCGCAGCACGTCGCCGAGCAGGCGGCCGAGCAGGCGGATGTCTTCTTTCAGCGGCGCGTCCTTGTCGGCGCCGGCGGGTACGTCGTGAAGTGCAGCTGGATTGTCCATATCGACCACAAGTTAAAGGTGTTGTGCGATGGCGGGTGGCCACGATCTGCGAAGTGCCCCCATGCTAAAATTTGTGATCTTATGCAAGGGGCTGAGTACTGGCATCGTCCAGGTCGGCCCGACGACAGTGAAAGAATCCGTGCTAAACGTTACTGAAACCGCTATTCAACAAACTTCCGGGCAGGCGCCTGTGCAAGCCCCCGCCAAACTGATTATCGCATCGCGCGAGAGCCGCCTCGCCATGTGGCAGGCGCGGCACGTGCGTGACCGGCTGGCGGCATTATATCCACACTGTAGCGTCGAAATTCTCGGAATGACAACACGGGGCGACCAGATCCTCGACCGCACCCTGTCCAAGGTCGGCGGCAAGGGCCTGTTCGTCAAGGAGCTCGAAGTCGCCATGGCCGAGGGCCGCGCCGATCTGGCCGTGCACTCGCTCAAGGACATGCCGATGGAGCTGCCGGAAGGCTTCGAGCTCACGGCCGTGCTGGAACGCGAAGACCCGCGCGACGCGTTCGTGTCGAACGATTACGCCAGCCTGGATGCGTTGCCGCCCGGCGCGGTGGTCGGCACCAGCAGCCTGCGCCGCCAGGCGCTGATCTCGGCGCGCTATCCGCAGCTGGTGATCCAGCCGCTGCGTGGCAACCTCGACACGCGTCTGGGCAAGCTCGATCGCGGCGACTATGCAGCGATCATCCTGGCTGCGGCCGGCCTCAAACGGCTCGGCATGGAGAGCCGCATCCGCGCTGTGCTGGCGCCGGAACTGAGCCTGCCGGCAGCCGGCCAGGGCGCGATGGCGATCGAAATCCTCAGCGGCGCGCGCAGCGACGGCGTCGACCTGCGTGCGGTGCTGGAACCGCTGAACCACGTCGACACCGCCGCCGCTGTCACGGCCGAGCGCAAGGTGTCGCGCATCTTTGGCGGCAGCTGCCAGATTCCGCTGGCGGCTTTTGCCACCATCGAGGGTGACCAGATGCGCCTGCGCGCGATGGTCGCCACGCCGGATGGATCGCGCAGCGCGCATGCCGAAGTCTCGGGCCCGGCGGCGCAGCCGGAATACCTGGGCGAACAGGTGTCGGACCTGTTGGCGCAGCAGGACGCGAACGCGATCCTGGCGCTGTGTCGCCAGGAAGCTGCGCAGGACGATGCCTGAGTTGGATCGATTGCCTGATGCGCAATCGGGCCAGGTGAGCAGGCCGGCGGTCGTCATCACCCGTCCGCGCCAGCAGGCCGGCGCGCTGGCGCAGGCGGTGGCGGCGCTCGGGCGCACGCCGGTGCTGTTGCCGCTGCTCGAGATCGCGCCGCTCGACGATCCGGCGCCGCTGCGCGTGGCGCTGGCGGACCTGGTGGATTCGGCTGATCCTGCGGCGCTGGTGGCCTTTGTGTCGCCGAATGCGATCGATGCCGCGTTTGCCCAGATCGGCGCCTGGCCGCTGTCGGTGCCGGTCGCGATCGTGGGCGAGGGCAGCCGCGCGGCGCTGGCGCGTCATGGCGTCGCCAGTCCGGCTTACACCATTTTTAGCCCGGCCGACAGTGCGCACAGCGATTCGGAACACCTGCTGGCCAGTCTCGACCTGGCGGCGTTGAAAGGCCGGCGCGTCCTGATCGTGCGCGGCGACGGCGGGCGCGAGCTGCTGGCCGACGCCTTGCGCGCCGCCGGGGCAAGCGTCGAAGCGGTTACTGCCTACCGGCGCAGCGTGCCGGTGCTGGACCAGGAACTGGGCGCACGCTTGCGCGCCTTGCTGGCGCAGCCAAACGACTGGATAATCACGAGCTCGGAAGCCCTGCGCGGCCTGGCGCGGCTGGTTGAACAACTCGACCCGGCCGGCGGCATGGGAGCGCTGCGCGCGCAGCGCCTGATCGTGCCGCACGCGCGCATTGCCGCCAGCGCGCGCGCGCTCGGCTTGATGCGGGTGACCGAGACCGGATCGGGCGATGCACGCCTATTAGCAGCGTTACAATCACAATAATGAACGAATTGCCGAACAATCCAGACCATCCCCAGCTGCCGGGGCCAGACGCCCCGAGTCTCCACAAACCAGAGCCGGCCGCCGCGCCGCCTGTCGCAGCCCCGGCTTCCGCAGCCCCGGCTGCCGCATCGTCCGCCGGCGCCGGCGGCTTGCCGCCGAACGGTTTGCCGCCGGCCGTGAGCGCGCCGCGCATGGGTGGCCCCGGTGCGTCAGGACTGGTCGAGCGCCTGACGCGGCCACTGCCGCTGGCGATCATCGTGCTGGCCGCGCTGCTGGCGGTGCAGACCATTTCGTCGCACAACCGCATCAATTCGCTGCGCCAGGACATGGCGCGCAGCCTGCAGAAGAACAATGCAGTCAGCGCCGAGACAGCGACGCTGGCGCGCGACGTGGCCGACCAGTCGAAGGAACTGCAGATCAAGGTCGGGGTGCTGGAAAGCCGCCAGAGCGAGGCCCAGAGCCAGCAACTGGCGCTCGAGCAGCTCTACAAGGATTTGTCGCAGAACCGCGACGAGTGGGCGCTGTCCGAGATCGAACAGGTGTTGTCGACCGCCAGCCAGCAGCTGCAACTGGCCGGCAATGTGCAGGGCGCGCTGATCGCGCTGCAGAACGCCGACCGCGCGGTGTCGCGCTCGGACACGCCGCAATTCCTGTCGATCCGGCGCGCCATCGCCCTGGACATCGAAAGACTCAAGGGCATGCCGGCGGTGGACCTGGCCGGCGTGGCGCTGCGCCTGGACAACGTGATCGGCCAGGTCGACACGCTGCCGATGCTGTCCGACGAAAAGCCGCTGTTGCCGGTGGCGCCGCTGCGCGGATCGCGTCCCGCTGCGGTGGCTGGCGGCGCTGGTGCGAAAGCGGGCGCCGCGCCCGATCCGGCAGCGCCAGGCGTCGGCCAGCGCCTGCTGCAGAACTGGAGCTTGTGGAGCCAGGAAATGTGGGACGACGTGCGCCAGCTGATCCGGGTGCGCAGCGTCGAGCATCCGGAAGCGCTGATGCTCTCGCCCCAGGAAGCCTTCTTCGTGCGCGAAAACCTCAAGCTGCGTTTGTTGAACGCGCGCCTGGCGCTGTTGTCGCGCAACGAGGCGACCTTCCGCGACGACATCGCCACCGCCCAGGCCACGCTGAACAAGTATTTCGACACCCGCGCGCGCGTCACCCAGTCGGCCCAGGCGCTGCTGCGCCAGGTGCAGGCGAATAACCTGACGATCGAAATGCCGACCCTGGCGGGCAGCCTGAACGCCGTGCGCAACTATAAAGCGAAGCAATAAGCATGCGTTTACTCCTCTGGTTAGTTGCGCTGATGGCGGCTGCCATCGGCATCGCCGTGACCGCGCGCTTCAATCCGGGCAACGTGGTGCTGCTGTATTCGCAGTACCGGGTCGACATGTCGCTCAACCTGGCGGTCGTGCTGCTGGCGGCGCTGTTCGTTGTCGTCTACGGCCTGGTGCGGGCGTTCTACGCCACCGCGCGCATGCCGCAGCGCGTGGCCGCCTACCGCCAGCGCAAGCGCGAGCGCGAAGGCAACAAGGGCTTGCGCGACGCCATCAAGGCGCTGTTCGAAGGCCGCTTTGGCCACGCCGAAAAGGCCGCCATGCGCGCCGCCGAGTTGCCCGAGAATGCCGGGCTGGCGTCGCTGATCGGCGCGCGCGCCGCGCACCGCATGCGCGAGCCGGCGCGGCGTGACGCCTGGCTGGCCGGCGTGGCGCACGACACGTCGCTCAAGACTGCGCGCCTGATGACGGTGACCGAATTGCTGGTGGACGACCATCAGCACGACGCCGCGCTGCAGGCGGTGGATGAACTGTTCGCCAGCGGCCAGCGCCATATCCACGCGCTGCAGTGGGCCATGAAGGCGAATCAGCAGGCGCGCAACTGGCCCGAGGTGCTGCGCCTGGTGCGCATCCTCGACAAGCGCAAGGCGCTGCATCCGGCGCTGGCCAATCGCCTGCGCGAGCTGGCCTATCAATCGCTGCTGGGCGAGGGTGGCCATGATGCCGAGTCGATCCGCCGCACCTGGGCCGGCGTGCCGGCGCTGGAACGCACTGCGCCGTTCATCGCGGCGCGCGCCGCCGAAGCGTTCAATGCGCGTGGCCTGCACGACGAGGCGCGCGCGATCGCCGAAGAGTCGCTCAAGGCCGGCTGGGATGAGCGGGTGGTGCGCGCCTATCGCGACGCCGCCGCACCGGTCGGATCGCCGACGCTGCTGGCCCAGATCGAGAGCTGCGAACAGTGGCGCAAGACGCGGCCGCAGGATGCGGAACTGGCGTTGACGCTGGGTTCCTTGTGCCTGAAGCAAAAGTTGTGGGGCAAGGCGCAGCGCTACCTGGAGCAGGCGCTGTCGGACGCGCTCGATGCGCCAATGGTGCGCGAGGCGCACCTGAAGCTGGCGCAGATGCATGAAGCGCTGGGGCAAGAGGCGGAGGCGGCACGGCATTACCGGCAGTGCGCGCTGGCCAGTATTTTATGATTCGTCGATCGGGCTGGGTTGGGTGGACGGCTTTCCCAATCCGCGCGTTCAAATAACGGCTATTCGGCCGCTCGAGGCGTCCCTGCGTAGGGTTGGCGGCCCGGCCGCCAACCCTACGTCAGGTCGAGGCTTATCAAACGGTTGCAACCCAGGCTGGCTCGTCGTTTGCATCAGGCGCCGCGCACCATTGCCCGCCGCCTCTGCGCACAGGCCATGTCGCATTCGCTATAATGACGGTCTATTATTGACTCTTGAGCAACCAAGGACCATCCATGAGCCTGAATAACGTCCCAGCCGGCAAAGACGTGCCGAACGATTTCAACGTCATCATCGAAATCCCGATGAACG
>Ga0265780_10008564_pt1 | contig 12411 bp, 6 predicted proteins | sample P1T30metagenome_FD_192432 | JGI IMG/M metagenome (GOLD analysis project Ga0265780, IMG submission 192432) | Plant litter microbial communities from East Loma Ridge, Irvine, California - P1 T30 | ecosystem: Environmental > Terrestrial > Plant litter > Unclassified | place: USA: California...
GTTTCCAATCAAAATTAATAAATCTGTGGTGGGGTAATGATAATATTATATTAAAATAAAGTTCATGCTACGATAAAACTATGCAGGCATACTTTCTTTAAGAATGTAAGCCGAACTATTTTGTATTTTTGAACTTTGCAAAAGAGCGCAAAAGTAGCGTAACTCAAAGTCCGAAAGTGAAATATTAAGCCTTTTTGCAACACAAATTATAATAGAAATACTACATGAAAATATTTATAACCGGCATAGGTACCGATGTTGGTAAAACCATTGCCGCAGCCATTGTAACCCAGGCGTTGGAAGCCGACTACTGGAAGCCCATACAGGCCGGTGATCTGCAAGATTCTGACAGTCATAAGGTTAAAAAGTACCTAAGTAATGATAAGACGGTTATCCACCCCAATAGCTATGCACTTAACACACCGGCAAGTCCGCATTTGGCTGCAGAGTTGGATGGTATTACCATAGATGTTAGTCAAATTACTGAACCTGAGACTGATAACAACCTTGTGATTGAAGGGGCGGGGGGCGTATTTGTTCCGCTTAATGCGAATGATACCATTATCGATTTGATAAGGCCGGACTATAAAGTAATCGTGGTTTCGCGCCATTATTTGGGCAGCATCAACCATACATTGCTGACTATTAATGCTTTAAAGCAGCGCAACATTGCTATTGCAGGAATTATTTTTAACGGCGATGCAATGCCCTCTACCGAGGATATCATCCTGAATAAGACGGGGTTAACCATGATAGGCCGCATTGATAATGAACCCTACTTTGATGCTAATGTAATAGCGCAATACGCTGACGAATTCAGGGATAACCTATTGAAATTGAACGACTAAACGATTGAGAATTGAAAGATAATACTATAGGGTTAAATACGGTAGCTGTTGATAATCAGTACCTTTGGCACCCGTATACCCAGCATAAAACGGCTGCAACACCCATTGCCATTGTTCGTGGAGAGGGTGCCCTGCTGTGGGACGAAGACGGTAAACAATACATAGATGCTATTGCTTCGTGGTGGGTTAACCCATTCGGGCACAGCAATATGTACATCGCTAATGCTATCTATAAACAGCTTACCACACTGGAACATGTACTGTTTGGAGGCTTTACCCACCAGCCGGCTACTATGCTGGCGCAGAGGCTCATGGCTATACTGCCAGACAACCAAAAGAAGCTTTTTTTCTCCGATAATGGATCCACCGCTGTAGAGATTGCTATTAAGGCATCACTGCAATACTTTTATAATCAAGGAGTTAAACGGACTAAGATCATTGCTTTTGAGAATGGTTTTCACGGCGACACCTTTGCGGCTATGGCTGCCAGCGGTATCTCGTTCTTTACCGAGGCTTTCCGTGGCTCACTGATAGAGGTAGCGCGTATTCCGGTACCCACTGCAGGCAATGAACAGACGAGCTTTGACGCTCTGCAACAGTTAGTTGCAACAGGTGAGTATGCGGCTTTTATCTTTGAACCGTTGGTTCAGGGGGCGGCGGGTATGGTTATGTATGAGCCTGAGGCCTTAGATACGATGATTGCTATGTGTAATGATAATCAGGTATTTACTATTGCCGATGAAGTGATGACAGGCTTTGGTAAAACAGGTAAAACCTTTGCCTGCGACTACCTTACCACCCAGCCCGACATGATGTGCCTTAGTAAAGCCCTAACAGGCGGTACTATCCCTATGGCTATCACCACCTTTACGCAGCAGATCTTTAATGGCTTTTATGACGACGACGTTAATAAGGCATTGTTTCATGGGCATACCTTTACCGCAAATCCTACAGGCTGCGCGGCTGCGCTTGCAAGTCTTGAATTGCTGAATACCAGTGAGATGCAGGCTAACATTACACGCGTAAACCACAGGCATTTAGGGTTTAAATCGGTTATAGAGAAGCACCCGAGGGTTAAAACGGTACGTGTACTGGGTGTTATCTTGGCCTTGGAAATTACCCGTGAGGGTAGTGAGGATTATTATGGCGATTTTCGTAATAAGCTGTATGATTTCTTTATAAGTAAGGGCATCATTATGAGGCCGGTAGGTAATATTGTTTACATTTTGCCACCTTATATTATTACCGATGAACATTTAGATGCCATTTATGAAACTGTAACCGAAGCAGTTAACACTATATAATAACAACACACTGTAATTTTGTGATAGCCATAATTTTACGGGTCATATAATGGCCGTACTTTTATGTTTGGCGTATTTTTGCAGAAAATAACACTACTTTGGCAACACCTGTTTCCATTACATCTATTGCTTCTTTTTCGCCTTTAGGAACCGATCCTAATGCTGTCTGGGAGAGCTATCTAACTTCAAATTCGCTTATAAAAAGTACGTTAATAGGCGGTAAAAATGTGCCAGCTGCGGCGCTGTCTCAGGCGCTTGTAGCTCAGGTTAATGGTCTGAAAAGCAGTAGCCAACACTATAAAAATGTAGACAAGTCGGTTTTATATGCACTGCTTGCCGCAAGGGCTGCGGTTGCGAAGGCCGGTTGGAATCAGAATGACATTTTTGGCATCAATGTAGGCTCGTCCCGCGGCGCTACCGAACTGTTTGAGAATCACTTAGAAGAATTTCTAAGCACAGGTAAGGCACAGGTGCAGGCATCTCCGGCTACTACATTGGGCAATATTTCCAGCTGGGTGGCACACGACCTTAAAAGCTCCGGCCCCGAGATATCACACTCCATTACGTGTTCTACAGCGTTACACGCCCTTTTAAACGGTGTGGCATGGTTGCGTGCCGGTATGGCTACTAAGTTCCTTGTAGGGGGCAGTGAAGCACCGCTAACGCCCTTTACCATTGCGCAAATGCAGGCAATGAAGATATATTCTAACGATGCCGACAGCGACTATCCCTGCCGTGCTTTAGACCTTGCTAAAACCCAAAGCAGTATGGTATTAGGCGAAGGGGCGGGTATGGCGTGCCTGGAAATGGGGCATGTGCCTGGTGCACTGGCATATATTGACGGGATTGGTTATGCCACTGAGGTTTTACAACACAGTGTATCCATCTCTGTGGAAGCTGATTGCCTGCAAAAATCAATGCGTATGGCACTTGAGGGAATGGATCTTTCTGAAATTGATGCCGTTGTAATGCACGCTCCCGGCACGGTTAAAGGCGACATATCGGAATATGCTGCTATTCAAAAGGTATTTGGCGCTAACCTGCCTCTACTTACCACCAACAAATGGAAGATAGGGCACACCTTTGGTGCCTCGGGCCTGCTAAGCCTTGAGTTTGCTGTACTGATGCTACAGCACAACCATTTTATACCTTCGCCTTTTATGCCGCAACTGGATGGCAGGCCGCTTAAAAAGATACTGGTTAATGCAGTGGGCTTTGGCGGTAACGCTGTTAGTGTTGTGGTTTCTAAGCCGTAAAGTCATAAAGTCTAAGAGCAGCAAGGCATTGAGCTTGCTTTAAAATAAGAAACCCCGCTAAATCTTTAGCGGGGTTTCTGTTTATGTATACTGCTGTTGCAGAGTTATTTAAATTTATCTTTTAGTTTACCCCGGGGTTTACTACGTCCCGGGGCTACATCCAACTAAAAAATTACTAAAACATTATAATGATAAACATTATAAAGTTACTGTTAGCCAAAGGTAAGGCATATTTGCTTAACGTTAATGGCTTTATTGTTAGTATAATAAACTTTTTTAATTTTTAGTTTACCCCGGGGTTTACTACGTCCCGGGGCTACATCCAACTAAAAAATTACTAAAACATTACGGTTAGTTAACCATAATTTTCTTTGAGATAACCTGGCCACTCTCCATGGTTATTTGTACTATCAGCACCTGCTGCGCTACGTTGATATCAGTAGTAGCAAAGTCTGTGGTAGCTATATTTCCTTTAGTGAAAAGGTTTTTACCAAGGATATCATATACTGTAACCGCTTTCATGTTAGCAGGAGCTTGTATGTTTATTTGTTTACCGTTGCGGTATACAACCAGTTCTTTAGCATCTAATACGGGGGTATCTGTACCTAATTGTGACTCTTTAGCGTATACAAGTTCGAAACGGTTATTAAATGTGCCAATTTCGGTTGTAAATGCGTAGCTGGCGTTAGTAATGTTGTTTGTAGAACCTGTAAGCCTGTCTATAACATATACTTCCTGTCCTGCTGCAAATACACCGTCAACATGGTCTAATGCAATTTCAAAGTTTCCGGCAACATCAGCTTTAAAGCCAAGCGCTACTTTATCGGTAGCAACAAAGTTACCACGTGATTGAATTATCAACTCTACAGGCTCTGATTCTGATTGTAGTAATGAATACAGGCTAATGTTTCCGGCAGTTAATGCTTTTCCGTCATAACCATTATCATAATCTAAAGAGGTTGCAGGGTTGTAAGCTACAACAGCTTGTGTAAAGTCGCCCGATGTGTTGGTAACGTTAATCCACATACGTCCCGGTGCATCTGTAGAAGCTGTAGTATCTTCCTGTGTATTCTGACCCATTTTAAAGAAGAACGAAGAGTTGTTTTTAACACGCATGTTGTTTCTGAAAACTACTTCTTTACCAGTGGTAAGTGCTTTTACAATAAAGCCCTGGCCTGTGTTTAGGACACCTTTATCGGCATCAATAGTATAAGGGTCTTTAATTGCAGTATTACCATCGGCACTCGTACCGCCCGGAGCTGCATTTGCAGTATAAGCCTCTAAATTACAAGCAGAGTATGTAGTTTGTGTATGGTCGTTAGTTTTCCTCCAGAAATACAGCGTACCATCTATTACATCTATGTTTTGAGAGATGAAATCCCTTATGCTTATTGGCGATGGGTAAGGGTTACCTATAGCGTTAAAGCTTTTATCGGTACCTGTAAAATATTTTAGAGGTAATTTTATAACACCGTTGTTTGGAGTACCTTCAAAAGAACCTTCAAAAGTATAACGGGCTGTTCCCTGGTAGTAACCGTTGTTTGTTGTACCATTGATGGCATTAGGCATACGTATAAGGTAAGCTTTACCTAAGGCAAATTTAGTAGTTGCAGGGGCAGCTATAGTAGCGTACTGGTTTACCTCGGTCATAAACTCATAAAAACGGTTTACAGAGGTAAAAGGAGAGAACGTACCAATGGTTTGGAAACCTGTAGTCCTTGAATCTACAACCGGTGAAGACCACATTGTGTAATCAAGCCTTTTAAGGAAACCACCTTTTCTTTTAATGGTAACTGTACCTGCGTTTTTATCGTTCTCTACCTGCTGAAGGTTAGAACCACTATCAAAAGTAAGTGTTGCTCCGGTAGCTACGTTAACACTGTGCTGAACGATAGCATTAGCATCTCCGTTAAAAGTTACATGTGCACCTGCAAGCACGTATATAGAACATGCATCAAATGAACCGCCTGTGTGCGTAAAATCGCTATTAAAGATGACGTCTTTTGTAGATGATGGTAAACCGTTGCTCCAGTTTGTACCATTAGGCCAAAGTGTGCTACTGTATGTTGTAGAAGAATCGCAGTAGATGCCTGTGTTAGAGCCCGGTGCCGGATATACAATTGCGCCCCACTCATCTGCACCTTTATCAGGTGTTGTAGTATTTCGTATCTGGCCGTCAATATCTCGGCTTACAATTAAGTTAAGCGGTGTTGCTGTTCCTTCTAAACCATTGTTCTGTGTATTTGTTGGATCTATATGCAGGTCTAACGCTGTGGCAAAAACCGGGATAATATCTGTTGTATTAGCATCTTTACCAGTTGTACTTTTCCATGCAGGCAAAGATGTTATGTAACCAGCGTCATTGCTATTGTTTGCACCTGTACCTATGTAACCAATTTTATCTGTAGACGTGTAATTGTTATAATCTAATTTAAAATTAGTTGTATTGCTAATGTCTGATATAGATTTACGGATAAGGATAGCGCACCTTCTTAACATTAAGGCGTTAGACTGGTTATTTGCGAAAATATTGTTTCTTATGTCAAAGCTTGAAATAGCTTCCGCAACGTATAAACATGCTGCATAACCTTCATTTTGATTGGTTGTAAGCTTTACAGTATTATTATAAATTTTATAACCACCGCCAGTGTTAAGAAATATACCATATCCATTTTGTTCAGGTGCACCAGTTCCTAAAGAAGAAACGTTTACAATAAAGTTATTTGCTACTAAGATATTGGCGTTAGCTTCGCTTGATGATAGTGCTATGCCCGAAAAACAAGGTGTACCGGTTGCAGTTGTACGCGTAATGTTTTGCATGGTGTTTTTAAGGATAGAGCCATTTTTTGTATTACCAATAATGTAAATCCCTGTCGATATTAGGTTTCCAGCATCATTATCCCTGTAAAGATTATTAATCAGGTTCTCAGTGTATTCAAAGCCGTTAACATTGCTAAAACAAGCTGGCTGAATAATAGTTTCTGTATTAGTTTCGGCACCAAGGTCATTTTGCATTACAACAACATTTGTTGTAGGTGTTGAGCTGTTGCCATTTATATAAACGCCCTGTTTTACGTTAACAAAGTCGTTACCTCTTATTGTAAGTTTAGCGTTATCCGCAGTAGCTGGCTGAACGTCAATTGCATGGCTGTTAAGGCTACCGCTTTCAGTATAATTACCAGAATAAATACCAACACAAAATTGCTCTCCCTGATTTTTAGTACTTTGCCTTATTATACAATTTTTAATGGTAATGTTAGTTGCACCATCAAAAACGTTATTAACTGCAGCTGTAGAGGCTACCCAAAATACTGTTCTTGCTCGGGCTCCTTCTGTATTAGCGTTAATAATGTTTAGGTTTCTGCTTGTGCCATTAGCTGTATTACTACCGTCAAACACAATATTATCGGCGCCATAAAATTTAAAAACGGCTGTTGCCTGATAGTTGTTATTGCTTACTGTAATATCATTAACCCTTATAGTAACATTTTTACCTGTTGCTGGCTTAAACGTAACCATATTAGTTGCAGATGTTCCTGCAAATTGATTAACTACAATAGGAAAACTTTCGCCTGTAGCCTCGTTGTAAGTTGTGTTGGTTAATAGGAACGTTACCGGACCCGAAACTCCACGTGTATTAAGATCGTTCACTGCACTTTTAATAGTTGTGTAGTTAGTAGATGTTGTTGCAATACCACCAATAGTGTATGTACCATTAAGTGCAGGAGCCGCAACCAAATTCCCTCTTAACCTTAGGTAATTGTTTGCTGAACCTACTTTTACACCCCAAGGGGCGTCCCATCCCACATTTTTAGCATAGCCATAAAAACGAATGTAAAGTTTTTCGCCTGTGGCAAGGCTTACGTTGCTTATAGGAGTGGTTATAAAAGATGAACCGGACGTTAACTCACCTGTCGTAGCAGTAGAACCCGCCGGAAAATTAGCATTTTTAGAATATGCAATTCGGTATTTATCGCAATTTCCTGTTACCTCATATTGCAGGTCGGTTATGTTTATGGAGCCTGTGTATGAAGATGTTACTGTAAAGCCAAAGTATTTTGATGTTTCTACAGTTGAAGAAGTACTCCAGCCAGTAAACCTGCTATGGTTATAATTATCCCCACTATAGCTTATCCCGCTTGCGCCTTGCAAATCAGTTGATAATACATTTGTTAGTGTTCCGGGAGTATTTGTTGCATAATTTGTCCATGCTACAAGAGTAGATGGTGTTTGTGCAGACACTATAAAAGAACTTAATAATAGTAAAGCAAATAAAAATCTTTTCATTTTAGTAAATTTGGTAGTTATGGGGGCATAACTAAGTTGTGGACGTAATAATTAGTAATATTATTTTAAAAACTTAACGGTAGGTTGGGGGCTACTGTAAATTCTCTTTAAACTGATCTTCTTATTTTAGTAAGAAAATTTTCCGTCGGTCAATATAAAATGGGGGCATAATATATTAAAATAGCATTAGGGCGGGGCTGCCTTAATATTGTAGTGTGCGTACTTTAATTTTCATTTGTGTTAAGATTTAGTAATTAGTAAAAGGATGTTTTATCGATGAAATGCATATTATAGCAGTTCAACGGTACAAAGTAACATCGTTTTTTTTAAATCTTAAAGAAATGTTAATAGATAAAACATAGACAACTATAAATTTAATCTATAATTTTTATTGATAATCAGGTAGTTACAGATTAAAGGAAAATTTTGTAGACAAAATGCATAGACATGGCCTAAAATGGACGTCATATTTACACCTAAATCACAATTTTGTGTTAAGGAAATCTTAAATTAAATTTCAGAGAGGAGTTTCTCAAAATCACCGTCTTCTTCCAGTTCCATTTTTTTCCTGATGCGGTATTTTTTCGTAATAACGCTTTCGTGAGAAATTTGTAGTAGGGATGCAATTTCTTTATTTGATAATTTTAGTTTTACTAACGAGCAAAATTCGATATCGTTTTTTGTTAATTTGGGAAATCGTCGTGAAAGTTGTATTGTAAAGTTGGGGTTAAGATTATTAAAACGGGTTTCAAATTGTTTCCAGTAATCCTTGTCTTTTACTAATTGTTGTAATTCTTTTTTAACCTCATCTACACTTCTATAAGAGCCAAATTTTTCAATCAGTACATTTATGCTATCATAAAAGCTGGCTATACGTAAGGCCATTGATGTTACTTCTCTTTGCTTTTCCTCAATTACAGCCTTCTGGCTGTTGCTTATTTCCTGCTCATAATCGCGCTGTTGTTGTGCAAGGAGTTTATCTGCCAGGGTGTTTTTATACCTTTCCCTGTTAAGGCGGTGCCTAAGCCTGTAGCCGCGTATGTACATAAAGCCTATAATTATCACGGCAAGGCTTAGTATTATATACAAAACAACAAGCAGGTTCTCCCTGTCAAGGCGTTTTTCAAGCACTTGGTTTTTATCGCCCAACACCTTTGTTTGGTATTGCGCCTGCACTTTTTGCTCCTGTAAGCCATTGCCCACCTGCCTTAATGAGTCACAAAGCCTTAATGCCTCGGTTAATGCGATATTGGCTTCCTTAATATTACCGTTCTTGTTGTAAATGGTTGCGGCCGAACGCTCGTACTCAAACCTGTCCTGCGTGGTGCTTTTTCGGTAGGCTTCAGAGTTTTTAAACGTTGCCATAAGAGCCGTAGCCTCTTTATAACGTTTTGCCTTATCAAGTACATTAAGGTAGTCGCTAAATATATTAGCCGAAAAACGCGACGCGGTACCTCCTAAAATGGCGTATGCTTTTTTATAGTAGCCCAAAGAGCTTTCAAGTTTACTCCTGCGATCTTCTAAATTGGCAAGGCGGTAGTATAAAACGGCTTTAAGCTCGTTGTCGCCTCCTTTAATAACATCAGGTAGTGAATTTTCCAGTAGTTTAAAAGCTTCATCAAGTTGGTTGGTCTCTATAAGGCACTCGGTATAATTAACAATGGCAATAGTATATATCTTGCTGCCTTTTGCTTTTTTGTTATTTTCGAGATAATCTTTAAAGAGGTCTATAGCAAAAGCATAATTGTTAGTTTGTATATAGGTATTAGCAAGGTTGAGCTTTAAAAGCGGGATGTAGCATGGGTTATTTGCTTTTTCTAACAGGGCAATGCCTTTTAATAAATAGCTCGCCGATTGAGCCATATCATCTTTACGGAAGTGGTAGGTGGCTATGGCTTGATAAATAAGTGCCTGTTTTACAGGATTACCATACTTTTTGTTTAGCGCCAGTGCTTTGTTGGCACTTTGTAGCATCTGTGTATAATCTGTTAGCTGCTCTTGGGCAATTGCAATGTTTAGATGTACGTAAATTTGCAGGGCAGGATAATTTGTGAGCAGGTTTATCGCTTTGCTATAGTTTTTTAAAGATTCTTTCCTGTTGCCCGCAAAGTCATCATAAATGGCAACTGTTGTAAATGCTCTAGCCATTATGGTATCGTGCGCTGAGGCTTCGCGTATAATAGTTTGTGCAGCACTATTCGCTTGTTTGGCATCCTGTAAGCCGCTGTAATCGGCTTTAAGCCAATAATTGCTGCATGCAGGTGCATTATTTTGTGCAATACACGTTAGGGTAAAGAGCAGGAACAGGAGTAGTTTCATTTGAATTAAATTGCTATAAGCAGTTTTTCAAATTCCGAATCGTCGTTAATTTCCATTTTCTTTTTAATGCGGTATTTTTTGGTAATTGCGCTCTCGTGCGAAATTTGAAGGAGTGCTGCAATTTCTTTGTTAGAAAGCTTAAGCTTTAACAAAGAGCAAAACTCGATATCATTTTTAGTAAGTTTAGGGAATTGCAGGGTTAGCGAATCGGCAAAGTCTGGGTGCAGGTTGTTAAAGCGGGTTTCAAACTGTTTCCAATAATCCTGTTGGCGTGACAGTTGTATAAGCTCTTTTTTAAGTTCATCGGCATCAGTGATCTTGCTCTCAATAATATTATTGATATTATCCTGGTAACTTGCCATTCGCAACGCGGTAGACGTAAGTTCCCGTTGTTTTTCTTCTATAATTTCTTTTTGTGCAGTTATAAGTTCCTCCTCATGGCGGTGCTGCTGCTCAAATAATATTTTATCTGCCTCTGCTGTTTTAAGTTGTTCTTTCTGGAGTTTATTTTGCAGCCAGTAACTTCTTGATACCACTACTATGAGTATGGTTAGTGCCACAACACCAAAAATGTAAAATACATTGAGCTTTTTTTCTATCTCGATATTTTTTTGGAGCACATTATTGTTAGCTTGTAAAGCGAGGTTTTTTTCGCGTTGCAACTCCGTCTGAAATTTAGCCTGAACCTCCCTAATTGCCTCCTGTTGTTTATCGACAGCGATAGAATCCATAATATCTATCGTATGCTGGTATGCTTTTATAGCTTCCTTATCGTTATTTGTAGCCTTATACGTATCGGCAACCGCATTTGTATACTTGGCCCTGTCTTCTTTATTAGCCCGGTTAAAAACGTTAAGTGCCTCTATTTTTTTAATGACTGCTAAAGCCTCCTGGTAATTTTGCAATTTGTTTAGCGCATCTATATACATACCCGCAATACCGGTAAGCCAGTACGATTTTGTAGTTAACAGGTTATCTACAGCTTTTTTAAATGTAGCCGCTGCTTTGGTTGTATGCCCCCGTTTTAAATTCATCGCACCAATTTTAGAGTAACAAATCCCTACCATTTCCTTATCGCCGTAAGTACCTAAGCCGCCAAGCGCATCGTTAAGTACTTTTTCGGCTTCGGTATATTGCTGGGTGCTAAGCAACGCATCACCCAAGTTTACCTGTGTGAGGTAATAGTTCTTTAGCATACCAATGGCTTTAAATTCCTGTAGGCACTCTTTGTATAAATCTATAGCAAATTTTAAGTTACCCATTGCCATATAGGTATTTGCCAGTTTTTGCTTAACGGCAGGAAGCTGACGTGTATTTTTCTCTGCTTTTAAAATTGCGATAGCCTTTACAAGATAATCTACCGATTTGTTATAATCCTGCATGTAATTATAGTTACTGGCCAGTTCACCATAACCCATAGCAACACCTACCTCGTTTTTTTGTTTTTTATTAAGCTCAATGCTTTTGTTAAGATACTCTATAGATGTTTGGTAATCGCTTTTATTACGATATCCTATTGCAAGGTTAACCAGGCTGCGTACCTTGTTTTTAGGATAATCATCAAGGTAAGTAAGCGATTTTTTTATGTAAAAGATGGTAGAATCTGGCTTGCCCTTCATGCCAAAATACATACCGTAAAGGTTGTAGGTATTGCCGTAAATAGTGTCGTGAAGGCTGCCTTTTTGGGCGAGTGTGCGTTTTATGATTGTTAAGGCACTATCGGGGTAGGAGTAAATAAGCTTGCGGGTTTCCTTTTCGGCTTTCGCAAAATCATAATCCGGGCGCTGGGCAAATGATAAGTTTGTGAAAAACAGGAAAATGAGGCAGAGGCTCTTAATCATAATTTTTTGAGGCAGATTGGGGGTTAGTAGCTACGCCTAATTTAACAAAATTTTATGAAAAACAAATAGTTTAACCTTCTATATCGATAACCGACATTTTATCGTATACCAAATGACTCTCAAAACCTTTGCGCAGGAGGTAATCTGCCAATTTTTTCTTTTTCTTCAGTACATTTTTTTCGCCAATGCTGTTCCACTGTTTTTCGGCAAGGGCGTTAAAACTATCAATATAATCGTTGTCGTTTATTTCTTTCAGGGCGGTATCTATATTGTATTTTGATATGCCCCTTGCTTTAAGTTCTAAAACAATGCGGCGCCTGCCATAATTTTTAATCCTGAATTTGCCGCGCGCAAAGCTGCACGCAAAGCGCTCTTCATTTAAAAAATTATGCTCTATAAGGTGGGCCATAATAACATCTATGGCCTGCGGAATCATGTTAAGGCTTTTTAATTTTTGATGCACCTCTTCATGGCAGCGGTCCTGGTAACTGCAATAGTATTCCAGTTTGCGCTTAGCCTCATCTACCGAATATGATTTGTAAGGTTCGTTCATTGC
>Ga0265780_10008565_pt1 | contig 12411 bp, 18 predicted proteins | sample P1T30metagenome_FD_192432 | JGI IMG/M metagenome (GOLD analysis project Ga0265780, IMG submission 192432) | Plant litter microbial communities from East Loma Ridge, Irvine, California - P1 T30 | ecosystem: Environmental > Terrestrial > Plant litter > Unclassified | place: USA: California...
ACAAGTCGATCGCCAATCATCATATTTTTATCGTACGGTACCGGCTTAAATTCGTCTTGATCTAGTACTTCGGCGTATATTTGCAGTAGACTCTTGCCCGATCGGGTTTGACGGGGAGGATAGGAGATAGACCATTGCTCCCTCTCCTTCGAGGCGGACGGAGGGGACGTGTCGGATGTTGACTCGATACCTTGTGGCCAATCCTTTCCGAGGAGTGGGAGGACAGTTCCGGTAGAGTGGACCGCTGCTTCTGCGAGTCTATCATCAGTGCCAATCTTTCGTCTTCCTAAAGTTACTTACCCCTCAGCTAGCAACACCTGGTCCCTAAATTCCAGACCGAAACCAACTTGGATAAATGGGTGCAGTACGCCAGCTACTAGCCTATCGAGCATTTGCCCACCACCCGCACTACCTTTTGACTCATAATTCTGAGATCAGCTCAAACCGCGATATGAGCACAATAGCTCACGGCATGAGGCGAGAAGATGTATTCCCCCAGTACCCCTACTGGACCTAGGCGTGCGACTTCCTCGTGGAAGAAAACCAAGTACCCGCTGTACGCACTTGTCATCAGCTAACTATTCACCATGAAATTGTAAGACGCACTCCCTCTGACCTAGATACTTCTCGTCCGTCCAATTCTCCCTAGTAATCTTATCAGGTACATGTGTACCATTCACCTTCCGATCTCCAGCAGTCGGATCGAGTGAAACGTGCCGGCCAGCATCGTGAATCAACGAGTCTTCAATCAGGGTCGGCGATGCACCAAGCGCATATCGAGTTAAGAGTGAATGAGAGATATGATTATGAGCGACTATTTTATCGTTAGCCATTATCTTCTCAATATGAGGGAGCTTACACCTGGCCTTCTCGTAGATATCGTGGCGCCTGTCATTATCTTCGATGGTCTTGCGAACAGCTGCTGTTGACTGGGGCGTACATCCCGGAAATCTGAAGTAGAAGGATGGACTAGCGGTGGAAGGTGGAAAATTCGCCGCAAGTGATGGAACGGAGAGTCTAAGCTTCTGTTGAGTGGTCATGATTGTACTTGTGAAGAGTTTCTGCATAAGTTTATGAAGTATTACATAGTAAATGTCACATCCGAGACCTCGTCGCTGAATCCTGACGTCGTCAAGACCGAAGACCGAACACCTTGGATGACAATTAACAGTTTACCAGTCCATACGGTTATCCGGTTAAAGAAGCCCGAGTCACGTCGGCGAATATCCGGAGCATTGATATAGTCCAGAGTCATCCCTTTACTCGGTACTCGGTACTCGTGTTTTTGTCATTGTATACTTCAGTCAACCATTTCTGATATCTATTCCACTACCATCACTACCCACATCCAACAAACAAGATGCCAGAGCTACGATCAGATAACCCAAGTTTCGTTCTACACGCCATTGATCAGGTCAAAATCGAGAACGTATGTCAACAGCTCCACCTCCCTTTGTCACAAGCTGACGTATAGAGGCCTATCCCAGAGATCAGTGCCGACCAAGTATTGATAGAGATCAAAAAGACTGGTATCTGTGGATCCGACGTTCATTACTTGAAACATGGAAAGATTGGATCTTTTATCCTACAAGAACCCATGTGTCTAGGCCATGAATCTTCTGGAGTCATTGTCAAGCTTGGTCCGGACGTCACCAAGACTAGGCGGTTAGAATTGGGTCAGAGAGTCGCACTTGAGCCTGGAGTTGTTTGTCGAGTTTGCGAGTTCTGTAAAGCTGGGCAATACGAGGTGAGTCTTTTGTTCCTCTTTTAGTTGGAAGATGGATTTAGAGGGGTAAAGTCTCGAGAGGGAGCCCTCTGTGAACTGGATATGGGGAGAGCCCAGAGGAAGGATGGGCGTTGAGGTGCTGGATGAGATGTCGAATTGATCATCACCGGAGCTGACATCCAGCTTTGCCCCAACATGACCTTCGCAGCAACTCCTCCATACACCTACGGTACCTTGGCACGATACTGTGAGTCTTAGCTCTTCATCTTCCATGGTGTATCCTAGTATCCCTGCACCTTGAGAAGGACGAATCGAGAGAGCGATCGAACCCCCGAGACGGATTAGACGATTCCGGTTCATGGCGAAGGAAGAGACACTTGGAAGAACAGGGCAAATGAAGAATGCGAGGCTGACCTATAGACGTCCTACCCGCAGACATGGTCCACCCAATCCCCGATGCCGTATCATTCGAAGATGGAGCCATGATGGAGCCTCTATCAGTCGGTGTTCACTCAGTAGCAAACCTCGGAGAATTCAAATCTGATCAAGTGAGTCACTCTAACTAAAGCGGAGCGAGGCATGCCATAAAAAGGACTTTAGCGAGGATATGAGGCTGATTTTCAGGTCTGTATCGTATTTGGTGCTGGACCAGTCGGTTTGCTTTGTATGGCCGTAGCTAAGGCACTTGGTGCTAGGCGGGTTATCGCTGTCGATATCAATCAGGAACGATTGGATTTCGCAAAGAGCTACGCTGCTACTGATATCTATCTTCCTGTACGTCTTTTTCTCCCCCTCGCTATCCTCTCCTCTCCTCTTTTGTGCATCAATCCATTCCATTGAAATCGCCCCATGCCTTAGACATTCGGCTTTCTGGAGCTAACAAACAGGGACCAAAGGAAGGCGATGAAGATGTCGAGACTTACTGTGCCCGAATCGCTGCGAAATTATGTGGAGATCTCGATATCCCAGCCATGGGTCCTGGAGCTATTGATTTGACTATTGAAGCCTCTGGTGCTCCTACTTGTATCCAGATTGGTGTTCACGTCTTGAAGCCTTCGTACGTACACCTCTCCTTTTGAATCCACCTCACCCCTCTTCCTCAAGCCTCGGCTCTCAGCCACGATCATCATGAGAGCTATCGCCCTACTACTGCTTTCATGCCTCTCCCTCACGTTAGCTCGCTAGCCGTCGCTGACAAATAGTGGAACCTACGTCCAAGTTGGTATGGGCGCCAAGATGACCGTCCCAGTCCCATTCTTCCCAGTCATCTCCAAACAACTCCGAATCCTAGGTTCATTCCGATACGGAATGGGTGATTACCCCCTTGCCATCTCACTAGTCGAGAGGGGTCTTATCGATCTCAAACCATTGGTTACGCATGTTGTTGAGTTCGAGGAAGCTTTGGAAGCATTTGAACATACCAGGAAGGGTAAGGATGATAGTGGAAAAGTGAGTCCATTCAAGTCAAAATCAGCCCGTTAGGGCATCAACCCTAAACATCTACAATGGAAGTGGAATTGGAGCTGATCAAGTAGTCTGTTATCAAGTGTATTATCAATGCTCCCAAGTAAACGGTCTACCATATGGACAATGTCAAACCTACCCAAAATCATTTTCCCAGATGAATGTCGATGTCAGTTACAGTAAATGCATACATACCTTTCAATCTCTTCACTCATTGTCATTCACATTTCTCCATATTGACATATCATCTCACCGCGGTCTCCTATGCTGCATCGAGACATGTACCTCCTCTACCCACACGACATAAACGTCGCCAACTGTAAACATACAGCCTTCACTCTTGTTGCCTTTTTATGGTCAACCAGGACTTCTACGTACACGTACTCACAAGACACAGACACCTGAAATGAGACTCATAAGATGCATCAACAAGAAAACGGAAAGCAACATGTCAAAAAAAGAGTGTGGAATATCGATACGAATCGAATGAAATACTATATATAATGTCACTGTACACCCTCCTGCTCCCTCCTCCTTTCAGAGATATATCCAAACAAGACTACATCGAGAGTTCACAAATCGACAGCCAGCTACTGTAGCGATGAAACCTAGCTGTACTGGGTATTCTTGAATCTATCCGCTGCTGCTAATTTCTCATTGGCAGCCTGACCATTAGCCTCATGCGAGTTGCGAGCGGGTATTTATCGAGAGCAGAAGACATACCTGAGAGATAGTCAAATAAGACTTGTTCGGCTGATCATCATCAAAGATCTGACTAGCGACTTTCTTGTTGATATCCTCAACATCACCATCGGGAAGGTTATACAAAGTCCTCATGACTGATAAGAACTGTCGATCAGCTAGTTTCCCAGGTATTTCAAGTACCAACTTACTCGTTCAGTCTTACAGAACTATTCATCAGCATAAGTCTAAAACAGGGAAGGGAAGACCCTCCCTGACGGGAGGAGACGTACCCTTGGAACACTATCTGTAGCCATCAACCTAAAGATATATCCCTGAATCCTCTCGTATAATTTCATAGTAGTTTGAACCTGAGTAGCTTGGAATGGAGCTTGTCCTTCTGATGATTTGTCTTTATCGAGATTGGTATTTACCGTTTGCATGTGACTGATTAATTCTGCTCGGAGGTTGTGGTCGATATTGAGTTCACATGGGGATGCTGGGGCGAGGTAGGCTGGATATCAGCACTCGAGCGGTGAGTGGATATGGGCGGAGTTGGGAGTCGACATGGAGTAAGTGGGGACCTGTGGAGCGGGCGCGAAGTATGGAACGGGATCGAACATGAATAAGAAGGATAGGAAAGAGACCCACTGTTGTAAATAACAAAAGCCATAGCAATCAAATCCTGCTGATGCCTCTCCATAGCCTGTACACCCGTTCCCCTATTCTTCCCAGTCTGAAGCGCAACAGCACTACTCGTAGTCCCAAACTTCCTCTTGAAATCCTGTACATCCAACCAAAAACTTAAATTCTCTTCACAGAAATTCGCCCTTAGATACTCTCTGAAAAGAGATCGAACAGCAGGTTCATCCAAAATCATCTTGAGTCTTCCAGTATGTGAATCTTTGGCGTGGTCGAGATTATGGTTCTTTTCATCCATTGTTGGTACGGAGGAGAATGAGGCGTCTTCAGTCATTGGTTTTCGAAGTTGAGCCGGGGTTTCTGATTGAGCGTGAAGGTTTGGTTTGGAAATGTTTGATGATTGGGTTACTGGGGGTTTCTCGATCCATCGAGCTACTTGCATTCCTTCTTTGGTGATTCGGTAGATTGCCTTGTCGGTAGCTCGGAACTCGCCTTCTTGCTGGAGGTCAGCAAACGTTCAAGGCGAGCGAAACTCGACAAGAAGGTCATCAGAAGCGAAGCACGTGAAGGAGCTGCGCTGGGAGAAAGTATAAGAGGGGAGGAAGGATATGAAGAAAGAGGACCCACCATCAAAGCTCCAGCTCCACCACCAGCCCCACCAGCTTTAACAGAAACGACCATATTATGATCCTTAACCTTCCCTCGATCGTGTACAAGACTGATAAGCCCATACCTAACCAGATGACCACTCAATTCCGCCGCCTCGTCCAACCCCCCACAAGACGTAAACTCCGTCAACCAATTAGTCAACCCTAATGCCGTGAAATGGAATTCATCCCCTTTCTTATCGTCCTTCTGTACTTTCCTCACAACTAGTCCATCCTCGACGTTCAGCTCTTCAAGCTTCACGGGTTTATTAAACCACCTAGAAAGGAGTTGTTGTTGTAGTTCGTCATCGGTCAATTTCGTCATGTTTGGCGATACACCCGCTACCCTCCTCCATATAACTTCAATTACTGATTTCGAAATGATGATTTCATCATCTGAAGATCGTCTTTCGAGATGTAACATTTTAACATGAATCGGTTGTTCGGCAAAGATATGGGCGATATGAGTAGCTGAAATTCCATTCTTGGTAATGAATCTTTCCAACATATGAGTTCCTTTAGGAGTGACCATATATATACCCCTTTCTTTGAATGAGGGTGAAGTGAGATCGGCGGCGTTCTCGATAAGGTGGGCATCCATGAAATGTTGACAGATCCCACGAGCCATTTCTCGGGTCATGGAGAAAGTTGTGGTGGTTGTGGTGGTAATGATTCGAGCTGGGTCTTTGGGGTCGGCAGCTCGATGTGATTGGGAGAATTTCAGCGAGGCAAGATTGGCCGATGCCTCGTCCCTGCTCGTCAGCATCCAGTCTTCACTACAGATACGGCAAAAAGGTGGACGTACGTGTTGAAAGAATTGGGATACTGCTTGAAGAAACTTCTATGAGTCTCCAATTGTAGACTGACAAGGAGGGTACAGAATAGATCCTGGATATCCTATTCATCAGCCCTCACATATATCGATGACGCGTTAGAGTCTAAGCGGGAAAGAGGTGAACATACCTTGACGAAAGGTCTACCCCGTCGAGTGACTTTCATAAGATGAGAATGGGATGAAGACATTGTATGTCAAGTCGGTACAGTATAGTAGGTAGAAAGAGTGGAGTAGTAGTTGAAGGGGCGGGTCGTTCTCGATATCAATGTCGAGGCGAGCGGAATATAGTAGCCTCCTTTTCGTAGTCTACAAAGTCTCCTTGTGCTGGGTATAAAAGACAAAGGATTTGATGGTGTTGTAGAGAGCGAAAGGTAGTAAAGAAGAAAAGGAGTCGGGGTGGAGTATGCTGTGAAAGGACGTCGACACGCTCGGACCTAATTCTTTTCCAACTAAGCTCGGGCCAAGCGGAGTGAAAGGGTGAGGTTTCAGATTGATTGTGTGTATACCATTCACAGGCGTAACAGAGGCGTCGCGAGCGTACGTATGTCGAGTATGAAGTAAGAAGGGGCGGTGAAACTGTCTGTGTACGTGAGTTGGGATGACGGCATGAGAAGCATCTCACTCACCTTGTTCGGATCGAGGATTGATTGATGTGTGAAGGAGGTGAACTTGGTTCCGTCGGTACGGATAACCCCGTCCCGAATGGATCGAAACGTGATTTACGTACGTAGCGGAGTTATGGGGGGTTGGGACTTGATTGAACGAGTGCGATTACGAAGGAGGAGGGGAAAGGAGGGGCTTGAATTGTAATCAATATCGGAAAGTGTGTAGGGGAGGTGTTTACGCGTAATCTAGATGTATGTCAAGTGATTAGTAGATACTGTGCACAATCATACCCATCGCGTCGATCGATATACAGGGTAGAGGGTTGATGTTCCAGGTCTACTAGCTGTATGCATGCTTACTGGGTATAGTACAGGGTTGGGAATTGGAGAACAATAAGGTATTTGGTTGCATTTAACGTTTCACTGTGCCTGAAAGAAGGATCGGGTGGAAGACGGGGGTCCGGAAGTATTCGACCACAGATGTGCAACTAGTGGTGTGCTATAGAATTGGAGATGATCCGGGGGAGGGTAGTATGCAAGATGTATAATAATACAATGTCTACTGAATATCGTCCCATGTTATAGGCGTGTTGCCCGTTTCCTCTTCCCCTTCCGCGTCAAGCTCTCCTCCTCCATCCATATCCATGCCAGCACCGATATCAGGTTTCTCACTTGGAGCTCTACTTTCCCCAGCACCTCCCATACTGATATTATCTATCTCCATCTTCACCCCCATATCCGGATTACCTAAAGATTCCGGCGGACTGGAAGGAGTTTCTTTATACTCTCCCAAACCCGGAGTCGACTCTGTACCCAATCTAGACCTAGGTGTCGAATTCGATCCACCTCTTCCCCTCCCTCTACCCCTCCCAGTCCCTCGCTTCATATCAGCAGCTAGTTTCCGTTTCATCATGACTTCCTTCTTTTCCTCTGCTTCTTTCAATTCAACACTAATTCGTTCTATCCATTCTCGTTCATCTAATTCATCTTGTATGCGTTCTTCCTCTCTAAATTCGTCGTATCGATCACATATTGGTCTCACTTCGGCCGGCAGGCTTGGGGGCGCTGTCCAGGTGGGACCAAAATTGACTTTTAGCTTCCCACGACCGAAAACCGAGATCATGGGGTAATAGCCTAAGGTGCCATCATCGTAATGAAGTCCTTTTATCGGTTCACCTTTCTTTCCCTGGTGGATTGACGTGATGATTGGGGGAAGGGGGATGAAATCGTATAAATCCTCAAAAGCGGGGTGATCGGAAATAGGTTCACTATTGAGGTAAAATGATATACTGGATCCATCTAATGTTGTCGGTGTACGATCAATCTCTGTAACCGAGGTCGTATCCTTGGCTTTACTTTTTGACGTTTGTTTCTGTTTCGATTTTCCTTTTGATTTCGACACTTTTGCCCCGCTCCCACTCTCTTCCTCAATATTGACATCCACCGTAGCTAATCTAGCAGCTTCTTCAGCTTCCCTGACCAGTTTCCCCTCTCTATCCACTTTCGCTTCCATCTCCCTCGCAGGCCTATATTCTTCTGATTCGAGATACATCTGTCCTCTGAATTTCAGAGGCGCCCTCTTGCGTTTGATGACTCCAGTATCGGATTTCGAATCAGGATCTACCTTGGGTCGAGGTGGTAGTGTTATGAGACACCCGATGATATCACCCGTTTGTAAATGTCGATTTGGATCCCCATAAACCTTTCTCCTTGATAGATGAACCTTTTCACATCCAACATCCCTTATTCCGTAGGAATACGCATCCAGCCCAACAGGAGCATCTAGGATAGCTTCTCTTCTACCCCACCCTACCCTAACATGAGCATTAGGTACCTCCCCACCTCCCGTCCCTTTTCCTACTCCTGCGGTTCCATCGCCTCGAAGGATTTCTATCTCATAATACCATGTACCTTCTCTCACTGATACATTCGCCCTTGCTGATCTGAATCCACGATCTGTCGAGGCGGTAAGTGAGTCCGGGGATGAACGGAGAAAAGGAGAACGATCGAGCCATGATAGGTGGAGTTTTGGTGTTCCGGAAGGAGGGGGTATTGTTCGATAAAATGGATAGCTTGGGTTCGGAGATTGGATTGGTGAAAGCCCACATGCTAGATATCGGTATCCTGTTTGCTTAGCTTGATTCCAGTGATAGGCAATAACGACTTACCAGTCTGTGTCGGTAGATCCTGCCATACGAAGCACTCATCCCCGTACCCCGGGCCATCTCCTGATCCAGGCGTTATAGTAGGCATCCTCATTTCTGTCCGGGAAGCTATCAAATCATGTCGAGAAGTAGGGGCGGGGGTTGTATCGAATACGCTACCCGCTCGAGAAGTAGCGAGACTACCACTAGCCCCGCTGGATACAGGAGGTAGATTATCTGGTGGAGGGGAAGAAGCAGTTGCTGGGATACCCAGGGCGGGAGTCGATGAGCGTGATGATAAGGAGGGCGATAATTTACGTTTCTTATTAGACATCTTGCCTGATTTGCCTGGTTATAAATATGGAGTAACAAATATACAGTGGACCAGACGCGTTGATGAGTTGATTCAAAACTACTTCCGCCTTGGCATCCACCTATACGCTATCCTCCAGCGTCACTACCATTTACCACCCATCCCTCTGCTCTATACACTCTGCGCGACAGATAGGAGGATGTTCAAGAATCTCCCCACCTTCAAATCATTGCCCTCGGCGATCGGGCTGCCATTCCTCTCTTCGCAGGAGGATGCTCAATTGAAATTCCGAAGTGGGGATAATGGTATTAAACGATTATACTCGGATGAAGTCATTCCACTGAGCGACTTTGGGTATTGGGCCCAGTACTATACACTATTCAATTCAGCTCAGGATGTTTATTCCTTGATAACTATTCAGGATGGTATGTCCTTCTTCCTTGGTTGTTGAGGGTAGAAAGGAAGTGGGGTAGATGTAGTGCTGATGGGCAGTACGACAGACTCTATCATCAAATCCAACAAACCTAGCCAATTTGTTATCGAATCTATCCCATCACTTATTCACTCTCCTCCCATCGCCCCTGTTTCCCGGGACATCATCCTCCTCATCCCCGCAGGACCCGACCAAGGAACTACTAAATTGCCTAAGGGTATTAGGGCGGGTGATAGTAGTAATCTACGAATCAGAGGCAGATGCACGCGACAAACATATCTGGTTAGAAGAGACATTTGCTTGGAAATGGTTATGGCGACGAATGGAAGTTTCGGAGGTGAGGGAAAGGGGATTTGAAATGGGAGAGGAATTAGATGGGGATGATGTTGGGGCTGAGGCCGCCGGTGGATCATCGGGCGAAGGAGGAGTAGATGAGGATGGTGGGCAGTTTACAATTGCAGATGAGGATGATAGTGATGATGATGAGGGTGAGGATGAAGGAGGGGATATTAGTGGAGCAGGTGATGAAGGAGCAAGGGCATTCAAAGCGGTAGTCGGCAACCCTCCAAAGTCGAACTCGAAGGAAACGCCTACGGAGATCCAAGATCCACTCCAGTCCGCTTCCAACGATTCTCAAGGACCAGAAGAGAAGGAGAACAAAGAGGAGACGATCCCATGTTTGATCGATAGATTGTTTAGCTGTACCATCGACCTCCTATTCTGTGCGGGCTTTACTGTCCCAGAGAGCGTCAAGGGCTTGGACGGGGACAAGATCAATGTGAGTCTAGACGTCATTTCTATTTTCTTCACCCCTTCCATCTTCTCTTCTCCGAGGCTCGCTTCTTCCATCTGTTCCGTCTCTCGCACTAAGACTCGTCTCAAAAAGAATTCCGCTGACTTGCAGTACGTGATTTGGGAGAAGGGGGTTGGAAGTACAGTCAACGTAGGCAGTTCCGCCGAATTAGATCGAAACAAGACCGAAGTCCTCCGTACGTCCCTTTTCCTCCTCTTCCATAACAGAGAAACAACTAACCCTTAGGTTTCCTGATGATCCTCCTCTCTACGACAATCTATCAAACCCCCTCATCACTCCCCACAACCCCAAATCAACCTCTTGAACATCTAACACACCATCTCGAACGCCGCCTAGTCCTCTCCCTACTCTGTTCACTACTCAATACCTCTTTGACTTCCCCAAAAGCAAATGGCGTAACCGGTCAAATACCTTATAATCACCTTATTTCAAAAGGTGCGGAAGAGAGGAGGATATTGGTCAGAGCTAGTATGATGACTTTACTTGTTGCTCTTGATTATAAGAAGGTTACACCTTCTTCGGAGATGGGAATGGGAATGGGAGAGGGGAAAGATGATAATGCGTTTAGGTATTTCGTTTCGAAGCTTGTGAGTAATTCGCCGCAAGGTGGACCTAGTTGCCTATCCTTTGCCCATCTAGGACATTCTTCAAAAGGACAAAACTGATGATAGCACCGAAAAGAGGATTTCGCATTTATCCTCCAGGGTATCTTAGGGATATTGGAAGAATATTCTCAAGTCGTAAACGGTTATCTACCAGGAAGCAAGAAACCAATTCCATATATTCTTGAAACATGTAAGCATATTCCACGTCCATCCTAATCTCAAGCTGATCAGTAGTCATGTTATTCTGGCGAATGATCGATTTAAACAAAGTTCGTCCCCTATCCATCTTCCTTCTCCCATTCATCACAATCAAACAATCTCACATGTCCTATCACCATCTCCCAATCTTCGATCTTCGAAGCATACCTGATATTAGCGCTTCCGAGCATACCTATACGATTCAGGAAAAGCAGTAGATATAACAATCTACATTCTCCTCACTTCACTCGAGCTCAAAGACGATCCGGCAAATCATGGTTTATTGAGGTTACTCTCCTATGTCCTCCAAACTCTGAGTGCGGATCAGGCATTTGCAATGTGTTTGAATCAGAGTGTTAAATTGGGTGTTCCGGCCAAATGGGCTGTTGCTGGTAGTGCAGCGGATTTCTTGATTGTCGTAAGTAACTCTCTATCAATCTCAAGTCCCTATCATCTCCTCCACATGTCCGCAGAACGTCCGCAAGCAGGCTGCTTAAGTTGAAAATCATCTTCGGGGCGATTTTGATAGTTGAGCTAATGACCAGTCAATATATTCTATAGCAACAACTCCAGGTCTCAACCCCTTATTCCCAGCCCTCACAATCTCAATATCAAACATATCCCCCCACCTCCGAAATATCGGTGTTCAAGCTTCAACACGATTAATGCAATTGTTCAAAGCCTTTTCAACACCTTCATTCCTACTTGCGGATGAAGGACATCCTAGATTGGTGTATTATTTATTGGAAACTATAAATTCAATTTTATATCATCAGTTTAATGGTATGTCCCCTCCTCCTTCCTTCCCTCCTTTTCCACTCACTCCTTTCCAATTCCGGCCCATGTACTCACTTTGCGGCATCTAGTCTTGTTGAAGAGGGAGGAAGTTGATTTACTAGAAAATCCCAATTTCGTTTACTCGGTATTGAGGTCACATCAGGATTTCCAGACTCTTGCGACATTTACGCTAATGTCGGGATTGAGAGATATTCAGAAGAAGAAAGCGAATCGTGCTGGTACGTCTTATTCTCTACTACCTCTTCCTCTTCTCTTCACCTCCTCTCCCCACTATTTTCTCCTAACCACCTCTCCTCCTGCCTCACTCACTAGACGCTCTCGCCTGGCTCGAGCTAATCACATAGCTGTAGAAGCGAAGAAAGACGCTCCTAAAGGATTACAGCGAACCAATTCCGAAATGGAAATGATTGCTGAAAAAGCTGCCCTCCTCTCCACACACGACCAGGAAGACGAAATCCCCCGCCTAACATCCGACCAACCTTCTCCGATTGATGAAATCCGAGATC
>Ga0265780_10008566_pt1 | contig 12411 bp, 9 predicted proteins | sample P1T30metagenome_FD_192432 | JGI IMG/M metagenome (GOLD analysis project Ga0265780, IMG submission 192432) | Plant litter microbial communities from East Loma Ridge, Irvine, California - P1 T30 | ecosystem: Environmental > Terrestrial > Plant litter > Unclassified | place: USA: California...
TTTTGTTAAAATGCAGCGTATTGTTGATCGTAATGGCGTGCCCCGTCCCAGATTGCGGGCTGTCCGGAGCGACCACCACAATATCCCCAAGATCTTTCATGACCTCAATCAGTGCGCGAATTCCGGGCGCTGTAATGCCGTCGTCGTTGGTAATCAGGATCAGCGGTTTTTTCATTTTATGGGTTTTGAGTTTATAAAAAACAGCACGCTAAAAATGGAAGCGGAACGTTTTGTAATTGCGTTTTTTTAATAGGAAGCCAATCCGGCTTTCGCGTGTAGCTATCCCTCCAAATCACTGCTTTGGCAAGATTTCGGGCGAGCTTCCTGCGGTCGCTGCCCAAAAGCAGCCAAACCACGTGTTTGCAGGGAAAGGCTACGCTGCTCAATCCGGGCTAAAGAACGGGAAAAGAATCAAAAATCCCGTAATTTTGAGACGCAGTTACGAAGATAAAAAGACACGGCAGGAGCTGCTTATTGCATTGGTCATGTTTAACAAAATATTATGCGGATGTCACTGTCTACGGCCTAATTTTTCCATAACTTGGCCGTTTTAACAACCCAAATGAATGCTATTGTGCGATTTATGAAAAGGAATTACAAAGTATTGCTCGTCGTCGTGGTTTTGGCGGCTGCATTGTGGAGCTTTATGCCTAAAAAGAGTTCCGGCGATCCTGAAAAAGACAAGGCCTTACTTGAGCTTTTGCAATTCGTCATTGAGCGTGGCCATTACGAACCCGCTAACATGGATGATGCATTTTCCAAAGGCATCTACAAAGATTACATTACGGCCCTCGATCCGTCGAAGCGCTTTTTCCTGCAGTCGGATATCGATGACTTTGCCAGATCCGCAACAAGGACCTGGCGTTCTTTAACCTGACGTATAATAGGTTGATGCAGCGCGTCAAAGAAAGCAAAGATTACTACAAGGAAATTCTCGATAAGCCTTTCGATTATAAGGTTGAAGAATCCTTTAATACTGATAATGAAAAGCTTCCGTACGCCAAAAACACTGCGGAACTTAAAGAAAAATGGCGCAAACAAGTCAAGTTGTCCACGTTATCTTCATTGGCAGACAAACTTGACTTGCAGGAAGGCAAAACCACATCGGTTAAACCATCAGCGACATTAGATGAGGAAAGTCAGGAAGCTGCTCAGGAAGCTCTTGATAAAAAGAAAAAAGAAGAAATCAAAATCGAAAAGAAATCCTACGAGGTACTTGAAAAAGAAACCCGTGAGAATTCTTTGAAATCACTTAATGAATATTTCAGTTTTATCGAAGACCTGAATCGCGAAGACTGGTTCTCGGTTTATATCAATTCGATTGCATCGCGTTTCGATCCGCATACTTCTTATTTTCCTGCAGATGAAAAAGAACGCTTTGATGTAAGCATGAGCGGAAAACTCGAAGGTATCGGGGCGCGTCTTCAAAAAAAGAATGATTACACTGAAATCACCGAACTCATATCCGGAGGACCGGCGTGGAGAGGCAAAGAACTGGAACCGGGCGACGTGGTACTCAAAGTAGCCCAGGGCAATAAAGAACCGGTTGACGTGGTTGGAATGCGACTTGATGACGTCGTCAAGAAAATCAAGGGGCCAAAAGGAACCGAAGTACGTCTTTCCATCAAGAAAGCAGATGGTACGATGAAAGTCATTTCTTTAATCCGCGATGAAGTAGAAATTGAGGAAACGTATGCCAAATCGACAATCATTGAGAAAAACGGACTCAAATACGGCATGATTTACCTGCCTAAGTTTTACATCGACTTCGACAATGCCAATGCACGCGATGCCGGAAAAGATATCGCACTTGAAGTAGAGCGTCTCAAAAAAGAAAATGTACAGGGAATCATCCTTGATGTGCGCGACAATGGCGGCGGATCATTGAAAACGGTAGTCGACATTGCAGGATTGTTTATCGAGCAAGGCCCGATCGTCCAGGTGAAATCATCGGGCAAAAAGAAAGAAGTCCTGTATGACAAGGATCCAAAGGTAGAATATGATGGCCCGCTTGTGGTCATGGTAAATAGTTTCTCGGCCTCGGCTTCAGAGATCCTTGCCGCGGCGATCCAGGATTACAAACGTGGCGTGATCATTGGCTCCAAACAGACATACGGAAAAGGGACCGTTCAAAATGTATTTGACCTGAACCAGTTTGTTCGCAACAGCGAATTTGGGGATTTGGGAGCGCTTAAAACGACCACCCAGAAATTTTACCGCATTAACGGTGGCTCTACTCAACTCGAAGGTGTCGCTAGCGATGTGGTCATGCCCGATCGTTATTCGTACGTGAAGATGGGCGAACGCGACATTGACAACGCGATGCCGTGGGATAAAATTGATGCCGCGACGTATAAAGTGTGGGACAAGCAAGCCAACTTCAATCAGGCCATTACCAACAGCCGCAAACGCCTTGAGGCAAATGAGCAGTTCAAACTGATCGATGAAAATGCTAAGTGGATCAACGATCGCAGTGAAGAAACGGTGTATAGCCTTAAGCTCGACAACTTCCGTGCAGAACAGGATGCGCTTGAGCAAAAAGCCAAGAAGTATAAAGTGCTTTCGACATACCACAACGATTTGAAATTCCTGTCATTGCCATATGAGCAGCAGCAAATCGCTAAAGACGAACTGTTGCGCGAAAAACGTAAAAGATGGCACGAGCAACTTAACAAAGACGTTTACGTGGACGAAGCCGTAAGAATTCTCGACGACCTCCAGCCTAAATCGAAGGGCGCGGTCTCACTCAAAAAAGACACAGTGAAGTCATAAATTACAGCCTCGGGAAACCGGGGCTTTTTTTTGTCTAAGAAGCAACATTAAAGGTTTTGGATGGGCGTGCCGGCGGCGTTGCAATGAGGTCAGGTATTGGCTTTAAGCGGGCCGCCGTCGGGCTCTCGCACTCGCTTTTTGCTACGCAGGCTGCGCAAAAGAGCTCAGGCAAACGCTCGATCCCTCACGCGATTCCGGTATAAAAAACGAAATACAGGGTAATAAAAGTCTTTTGAAGACATAATCCGTGAAGGAAACAGGTTCGATCTTACCACTCGTTTACTTTATTGGCATCCATCTTTAAAAAGATAAACAGCAATATGGTAAAACCCCACAATCCGGATCCACCGTAAGAAAAGAACGGCAATGGAACCCCTATCGTCGGAAAAATCCCAACAACCATGGCGATGTTCACAAAGAAGTGAATGAACAGAATTGTGGCTACGCAGTATCCATAAACCCTCGAAAATTTTGTTTTTTGACGCTCGGCAAGGTAAATGATGCGCACGAAAAGCAACACGAATAAAGCCAAAACAACGATGCATCCAACAAATCCCCATTCTTCACCAACCGTAGTAAAAATATAGTCGGTGTGTTGTTCCGGAACGAATCCACCTTTGGTTTGCGTGCCCTCGAGATAGCCTTTTCCAAACCAACCGCCTGATCCGATAGCAATCTTGGATTGGTTGATATTATATCCGACCCCTTTAAGATCGACTTCTTTTCCCAGCAAAATATTAAAACGGTCCCGGTGGTGTTGCTTGAACACATTCTCAAAAACGTAATGAACCGAAAACGTAAAGATGGAAATCACAACCAGTATCGCGGCGCTTACAATGATGTTGCGGTCCACGAGGCGGCTGCGGTAATAGAAGAAAGCAATGATTACGGCCGCAATTGCGATGATGACCCACGATTCCCATATCAGTGATAAAACAAACACAACTATTGCTATAAAACCTGTCCACAAATACCAGGCGGGTAATCCTTCGCGATATAAAACAAGAAAGAAAGCCGAGTAGATCAGCGCACTTCCGGGATCGTGTGGCACGATGAGCAACACCGGCAGCAGTATAATTCCCATGGCTTGCCACTGGCGGTTCTGGTCTTTTAAATTAACCTGGACGTCGCTGAGGTATTTTGACAACGCCAATGCTGTGGCGACTTTAGCAAATTCCGCGGGCTGGAAACTGATAGGCCCGATTGCATACCAGTTGGCCTGTCCTTTCACCACTTTTCCAAAGACGAACAATCCCGCGAGCAACAGCAAGGCAATGCCAAAAAAGATAACGCTGTACTTTTCGTAGAACTTTCCGTCAAGCGCAAGGATGACGATGATCAGCGGAATCGACAGTAAGATGAACATCATCTGTTTGCCATACGTCTGGCTGAAGTCAAAGATGGAACTGTCTTCGAGCGGCAAAGAGGACGAATAAATGTTGAGCCATCCCAAAATGACCAACGTAGCGTAAATAAAGACGCTCATCCAATCGATATGACTGCGAATGCTCTGGTTCTTCATTAGGCGGTTACGTCTTTGTCATTTTTATCGTCAATATCTTCGATCGTGTCCTGTTCTTTGGGGGTCACGGCCTCAACTTTAGGGCGTTTGAGCAACAAACTGTCAATGGTGTGCTTGCCAATATATTTATCGTACTCGCCCTGAAGGCTTCCTTCGAGCATGCGTTTTTCCAAATCTGTGCGCGTAATCTTGCGTTTGATGTATTTCTCGAGCATCAAAGTCGCGATCGGACCCGCCCAACGTTTTCCCCAATATCCATTTTCCACAAATACTGCGATTGCAATCTTCGGATTGTCTTTTGGCGCAAATGCCACGAAAATCGAGTGATCCTGGAGTTTGACGCGTTTTCCGTTAATCTTGGCGAAATTTTCTGCCGTTCCCGTTTTACCGCAAATCTGGATGCCTTCCACACCAAGTCCGAAAGCTGTACCCACGTTGTAAACATCGGCAAGACCGGCAACTACGGGTTCAAAATATTTAGGATCAATCGTAGTATGGTGTTTTGTCCGGAACTTTTTATCGATTTGCTGGCCTTCGATCTTTTTGATGATGTGAGGCGTATAATACCAGCCGCGGTTGGCAACGGTTGCCATCATATTGGCCAATTGGATTGGGGTGGTCGTAACTTCTCCCTGGCCGATGGAATTTGACACGATTGTTGTCGGCCTGTAATCCCAATCCGGGTAAATGCGCTTGTAAGTTTTGGATGTGGGGACTTTTCCGCGTCGGCCCGTCGGCAAATCATAACCCATAAATTCCCCGAGTCCGAAACTGCGCACGTGCTTGCTCCAGATGTCTACCGCAACTGATGTTTTTTTGTATTTCCCCAAGGTTTTCATGTACACGCTCGCGAAATACGTGTTGCACGAATTATAAATCCCGTTGTGTAGTTGTGAAACCCCGGAATCGTGGCATTTCATGAAACGGCCGCGCGCATAACTGAATCCGTGATGGCACATGAACGACGTTTGTTCGTCGACTACGCCTTCCTGCAATGCGACAAGCCCGGTAATGATCTTAAACGGCGAGCCTGGCGGGTATTCGGCTAAAAGTCCACGGTCGAAAAGTGGTTTTGCAATAGAGTCGTTGTACAGTTTGGTGTAATTCCGGGAACGTTCGCGTCCCACCAAAATGGAAGGGTCATACGATGGTGCGGTTACCAGGGCGAGGATTTCTCCCGTCGCTGGTTCAATGGCAACAATACCGCCGCGCTTGTTGACCATCAATTCTTCGCCATATTTCTGGAGATCGCCGTCGATGGAAAGCGTAATATCTTCACCTTGCTTGGAAATCGTGTCAAAACGTCCTTCTTTGTAAGCGCCGATGTCACGGTTGTATTTGTCCTTTTGAATGTATTTTACACCTTTTACGCCACGCAGTTCCTTTTCATAACTCTCCTCGACACCTTGCTTGCCGATGAGGTCGCCACTGTTGTAATACGGGTTTTGCTTGATGATATTGTCGTTGACCTGCGTAATGAATCCGAAGACATTCGCGCCATAATTCACCTGGTAATCGCGCAACGAACGCTTCTGGATATAAAAGCCCTGGAATTTCCTGACTTTTTCCTGAAAAGCGGCAAATTCACGCTTGTTGAGCTGTGGCAGAAAAACAGACGGCAACCTCGGCGAATAAACGATCGCCTTTTTCATACGCTCTTCGTAAAATGATTTCGGGATCCGGAGCAACTCGCAAAATTCATCCACATCTACATTTTTGACATCCCGGGGAATGACCATGATATCATAAGACGGTTGATTGGCCACGAGAAGTTTCCCGAAGCGGTCATATACGTAGCCGCGTTCCGGGTAGTCGTACTGGATCTTGATGGCGTTGTTGTCGCTTTTGAGCTTGAGCGTTTCATCCATGATCTGGAGGTAGAACAGGCGCATCAAAAGCAATATCGTTGCAATGAAAATCAGCGTGGGCAGCAATACCTTTCTCATCGTCTTGACGGCTTGAACATGTAAATCAAAATGATGCAGACGATGATCGAAAAGATCGTACTGCTCAACGTACGAAGCAACACATCCCAGATAAACACGAGTCGGAATACTTCAAGCAGGAAAAGAGTGAAATGATGGATCACCACCGCAATCAGGATAAACGAGAAGCGTTCAGGCGTCAGCACGTCGTCCAGCCGGACGGTCTGATACTCATAACTAAGCCCGAAAGCAAATTTGAAAATTGCAGGTCTTGCATAGGCTAAAACCAAACAGGATGCCGCGTGAACACCACCGGAATTGCTGAACATGTCCATGGTAATGCCCAAAACGAAACTGGTTAGCAACAATACATTTTTGTTGCCGTTCACAGGGAAGAGCATAATGAACAAAATGTACGGGTACGGATTAATGAATCCGAACAAATTGAAATTGTTGAAGATCACGACCTGTGCGAAAATCAGCAGGATAAAGCGGGCGATATTGACGAGTACCGTGCTATTCATTCGGCTTTGATTGCTTTTCGAGTTGTTCGATTTCCTCTTTGTCCTTGCTCTTGACGATGTACACGTAACCGAGGTTGGTCATGTCGTTGAACAATTTAATGTCGAGCGTGTAATAGTTCGTTTCGTTGTCGGTGTAAATTTTTGAAATGGTTCCGATGTTGATATTCGCCGGGAAAATCACCGATTGTCCTCCCGTCACGATAGTGTCGCCTTTCCTTACGGATGCAAGCCTTGGCACATCGATCAGTTGCACATAACCCGTATTTTTACCATTCCACACCAAAGACCCGAAGTGATTCGACTTTTTGATCTTCGCATTGATCTGGGATTTTACGTTCAAAATGCTGATCACGGTGGAGTAATTCGTCGAAACCTTATCGACGATCCCAATGATGCCCTGGCTGTTTACCACGCCCATGTCCGGCTTAACGCCTTTAAGCGTTCCGGAATTGATTGTCAGGTAATTTTCATGTACGTTATAGGAATTGTGGATCACCTTGGAAACAATGACGTCCACTTTTCGCACCCCGCGAATCGTATCGATGGCAGGTGGCTTGGCAGAATCTTTTTCGTTGAAGATCATGCGTCTCAAATCGGCATTTTCTTTAGCCAACGCGTCATTTTGCGATTTGAGGTGGAAGTATTCGTTGACGTTGTTCATTTGGGTATAAACGCCTCCGGTCACAAAATTCGCTGATGAAATCACCTTGCTCTTATGGAACGAGTGGGCTTGTATCGTCAGAACCAACGAAATCCCTAAAAGCAGCAAAAACAGCAATCTATGGCTGTTTCTAAAGATAAATTGGAATATCTGCTGCATGAATTTTTAATTGAAATATTCAAATCCCAAATTCCGAAACGCATCGGGGATGATGGCGGACCGTATAGCTAAATTCCAAATTGAATCGGAACTAAAACAACCCATGGAACAAGGAACCGGTGCTTTGGTATTTTATTTTATCAGGATGCTTCTGAACTTCGGAATGTTTTTCAACGCCATTCCTGTGCCGCGTACAACTGCGCGAAGCGGATCTTCGGCAATGTAAACCGGAAGGTCTGTTTTGAGGGAAATACGTTTGTCCAATCCTCTGAGCATCGATCCGCCACCGGCAAGATAAATCCCGGTATTGTAGATGTCGGCTGCCAATTCCGGTGGTGTTTGTGACAGGGTTTCCATAACGGCATCTTCGATACGCTGGATCGACTTGTCAAGCGCCTTTGCAATTTCGCGATACGAAACATCAACCTGCTTTGGTTTACCGGTTAGCAAGTCACGTCCCTGGACAGACATATCGTCCGGCGGCGTTTCAAGGTCTTCGATGGCAGCGCCGATGGTGATTTTAATTTTTTCCGCAGTGCTTTCCCCTACAAAAAGGTTGTGCTGGGTGCGCATGTAATACACGATGTCGTTCGTAAAAACATCACCCGCGATCTTGACTGATTTGTCGCACACGATTCCGCCCAAAGCGATAACCGCGATTTCAGTAGTTCCACCGCCAATGTCGACAATCATGTTCCCTTTTGGTTGCATAATGTCAATCCCGATCCCGATAGCCGCAGCCATAGGTTCGTGGATCAGATATACTTCTTTGCCATTCACACGCTCACAACTTTCCTTAACCGCGCGCATTTCAACTTCGGTAATGCCGGAAGGAATGCAAACCACCATGCGAAGCGCCGGTGTAAACATTCTTTTCTTAAGTGCCGGAATAGACTTGATGAACATGGAGATCATTTTCTCTGAAGCATCAAAATCTGCAATGACACCGTCTTTCAGCGGACGGATCGTTTTGATATTCTCATGCGTTTTACCCTGCATCATGTTCGCCTCTTTACCGACGGCGATAATCTTGGATGAAACCCTGTCCCGAGCCACTATGGAAGGGCTGTCGATCACGACTTTATCGTTGTGTATGATGAGCGTATTTGCGGTACCGAGATCTATCGCGATATCCTCGGTCATGAAATCAAAAAATCCCATACGTGAATGAGGGGTTTTAAATATTAAAAAGTATAACGCAAAGGTAAATAAATTAAGTGGATGATTTGGGGTCGGACGCAAAATAGAAGCAACAACAAACAAGAAAGAAAATCACTTGTTTTTACGAGCTTTACATTGCGGTTTTTCCGGCTTTTTCCATCCCTTTTACGCCGTTACAAATGCGTTTGGGCTTGTTTTTCTTTAGTTGTCAAATCCTGAATCAGGCCACTCCAGCGGTATTTGCCGATTAATGCTTGAAATGACGTGTTCCTGTGAACACCATCGCAAGTCCGTTTTCATTGCAATAGCTGATACTGAGTTCGTCCTTGATAGATCCGCCGGGTTGAATGACAGCAGTTATGCCTGCATTTTTCGCAATTTCCACGCAATCCGGGAATGGGAAAAAGGCATCGCTTGCCATCACGGCACCGTTAAGATCAAAGTTAAATGAGTGTGCTTTTTCGATGGCTTGCCGCAGTGCGTCGACGCGTGAAGTCTGGCCCGTTCCGGAAGCAATCAATTGGCCGTTCTTGGCGAAAACGATGGTATTGGACTTGGTGTTCTTGCAGATTTTTGACGCAAAAATCAAATCGTCAATTTCGGTCTCGGTTGGGGCCGTAGTGGTAACGGTACGAAGGCCATCTTTATTGTCCGTCAGGTTATTCCGGTCCTGAACCAACACACCGTTTAGCGCTGTACGTACCTGAAGTTGTGGTAATTCCGTTTCGTGCTGCACCAGGATAATCCGGTTCTTTTTCTCAGAAAGTATTGCAATGGCTTCTTCCGAATATTCCCGGGCAATCACAACCTCGCAAAACAACGCATTGATTTCCGTAGCCGTTTCTGCATCGATTTTACCGTTTGAGATCAGCACGCCTCCAAATGCCGATGTAGGATCTGCCGCCAACGCATCGAGATACGCCTGCTTCATCGTCGGACGCGTCGCCAATCCGCAGGCATTGTTGTGCTTCAAAATCGCGAAAGTCGGATCGTTGTCCTTGAATTCCAGAATAAGATTTACGGCCGCATCAACGTCCAACAGGTTATTATAGGAAAGTTCCTTGCCGTGCTTTTTGGTGAACATCGCCTCGAAATTGCCGAAGAAATAACCTTTCTGGTGCGGATTTTCCCCATAACGCAAGGTTTGTCCGTTGGAATAAGACAATTTAAAAAACGTATCGTCGGTATTGAAATAATTGAAAATAGCCGAATCGTAATGAGACGAAATATGAAAAGCCTGCGTAGCAAAATTTTTGCGGTCTTCAAGCGATGTTTCTCCGTCTTTCTCGTTTAGCAAATCCAAAAATGGTGCGTATTGTTCCATTGAGGAAACGATCACGGTATCCTTGAAATTTTTAGCCGCGGCACGAATCAGCGAAATTCCGCCAATATCGATTTTTTCGATGATATCAGCTTCTGAAGCGCCAGATGCAACCGTATTTTCAAAGGGGTACAAATCAACAATGACCAGATCAATCTGCGGGATTTCGAATTCAGACATTTGCGCGACATCGCCTTCGTGGTCTTGTCGGTTCAGAATACCGCCGAAAATTTTCGGATGAAGGGTTTTGACGCGTCCGCCGAGGATCGATGGATATGAAGTAACATCTTCAACCGCCACAACAGGGACTCCAAGGCCTTTGAGGAATTCTTCGGTACCGCCTGTCGAATAGAACGTAACACCTTGGTTGTGCAATTTCTGTACGATTGGCTCCAAGCCGTCCTTTGAAAAAACCGAAACTAACGCTGATTTGATGGTCTTGTTTGTGCTCATTTTTAGAAGTTGTGTTTAAGCGTGCAAAAGTACGAAATTAGTCGAAAGCGAAGGAGTCATAAAATCCAAAAGTCTTAAAGTGCTAAAGGCAAGTCGAAAGCAGAACGATCAACCGCTTTATTTGGCTAAAGGGTTTTAACCAGGGATCAAATGAACACCCGTGGCCGGCGGTCGACCGCAGCGCGTAAAGAAACAAAAGAACAAGTGCAGAGACCTTAAATAAACCGTTAGCCAAATCAACAGTTAAACACAAAAATTAGGTTTTTGCTCCAAAATTCTCCAATTTTACGCCTCATAAAAAATTATGCTGGTTTACCTAAGACTCCTTTCCGAAAGCTTTGGCTTTGCCATGAACGCGTTGCGCAACAACAAACTGCGCACGCTTTTGTCGCTTTTGGGCGTAACGATCGGGATTTTTTCTATTATAGCGGTATTGGCAGCCGTAGATTCACTGGATCGCAAGATCAAAAAGGATTTGAGCAGCCTTGATAAAAACACGATGTACGTGCTCAAGCAACCGTTCGGGCCGTCTGAAATCCCAAGTTGGAAAATTGAGCAATTCCCAAAGGTTACGTACGACGAATATCAATATCTGAAATCCTCTTTAAATAATGTGGATGAAGTGGGTTACCAGATTTTTGTCGGGCCTGAATCTGCGAAATACGACGACAAGACCGTTAGTGCGATCAATATTGTCCCGGCTTCACATGAATTCGATGAAATCCAGGCACAGGAATTCGACGAAGGTCGTTTTTTTAACGAGTCCGAAGATAATTCGGGTAAGGCTGTTGCCGTAATCGGGCACGATATTGCCAACGGTTTATTTGGCGACATTGATCCTGTTGACAAACAGTTCCGCCTTTACGGATTGCGGTTCACCGTTATTGGCGTTCTGCCCAAACAAGGTTCGGGTATGTTCGGCAATAGCAACGATACGAGCATTATTATTCCGGCGAATTTTATCAGGAACCGTTTTGGCGACAATAACGATTCCATGATGCCCGTCATTCTCATAAAGCCTTCAAAAGGCGCTGACATTGATGAGGTCAAGGCAGAACTGACGCAGAAATTACGCAGTTATCGCGGCATGAAAGTAGGGGAGATGGATAACTTTTTTATCAATGTCCTGTCTGGTTTTACGGAAATGCTGGATGCGTTTATCGGAATATTAAACACCGGAGGCTGGATGATAGCCGGGTTTTCGCTGCTCGTCGGCGGATTCGGAATTGCCAATATCATGTTTGTTTCTGTAAAAGAACGCACAAATCTTATCGGAATCCAGAAATCACTGGGCGCCAAGAACAGATTTATCTTGTTTCAGTTTTTGTTTGAAGCCGTAATCCTGTCCATTATTGGCGGTGTGGTCGGTATTCTGATGGTCTGGGGATTGACGGTCATGTTGACCAAACTTCTCGAATTCGAATTCGTGTTGGGATTCTCCAACATTATGCTGGGCGCCTGTCTTTCAGCGGCAATCGGATTGATTTCAGGAATCATCCCGGCCATCTCAGCTTCCAAACTGGATCCTGTAGAGGCGATCCGTTCGGGAATGTAACTTTCTTATTTTAGCGCATCAAATGCCATGGCTCCTAAAATGGCGCAGGCCTCGAAAACTAAAAATCCGAGGAAATAAGCGACAAATGCCTTGATGTAATCTTTGGCACGTCCTCCGTAAAATTGCCCTAGTGCCCAACTTATATAAAGGAAAGCGATGGTTAGAACCACAGATTCCAGCCATTGGATTGAGGTGACGTAAACCAGTATCGGGTGTAACATCAGCAACACCATGGCTTCACCCATTATAAAGCACAACATCGCTAATGTTTCAAACCAGTTGTAGGGGCGGTTTCTGAAAAAAAGGCGCAGGCTCGCAGCAATAAAAAGCATCATCAGGATATTGGCATACCCATAAT
>Ga0265780_10008567_pt1 | contig 12410 bp, 9 predicted proteins | sample P1T30metagenome_FD_192432 | JGI IMG/M metagenome (GOLD analysis project Ga0265780, IMG submission 192432) | Plant litter microbial communities from East Loma Ridge, Irvine, California - P1 T30 | ecosystem: Environmental > Terrestrial > Plant litter > Unclassified | place: USA: California...
GCGCGAACACCGCGACCAGCAGCCACCACACGCGCTGTTGCAGGCGGCGGTTGTCGATCTCGGTCGACTTGATCAGGTTTTCGCTGCGCAGCAGCTCGATCTGGCGCTGCTTCTTGTCGCCCTCGTACTTTTCCTGCAGGTCGAGCATCGCCTGCTGGCGGCGCCGTTCGAACAGCTCGTTCGAGATCTTGCGCTCGCGGTGATAGGCTTGCAGCGCGCCGGGCAGGTCGCCGACGCGTTCCAGCGCAAGGCCGTATTCGACCAGGGCGTTCTGCAGTTCCGGCTTGTCGCCGATTTCCTCGTAGCCGGCCATGCCCAGCTCGATCTGGCGCTTGCCTTCGGCCAGGCGGCCGGTGCCCAGATACGCCTGGCCCAGGTTCAGGTGCGCGGTCGCATCGAGTTTGCGGTCGTTCAGCGGACGCGCCGCCGCCACCGCCTGTTCGGCGTAGCCTACCGCATGCTTGAAGTCGCCGGTCTTGAGATAGAAGTCCGACAGGTTGATCAGCGACACCGCGACCCGCTTGGTGGCGCCGATCGAGCGCTCCAGCGCCAGTCCTTCCTGCAGCGCGCGCAGCGCACGTTCGCGCTGGCCGGTATCGATCGCCAGCCCGTACTCGGCGTTCCTGATAGTGGCCATGCGGCCGGGCGAATTCGCCTTGCGGGCGGCGGCGAGCGCCTCGTCCAGCAGGCCGAAGCCTTTTTCGGGTTCGCGCATCTTGGCGTACAGGCGCACCAGCGAATTGAGCGCCATGACCACGTGCACCGGCTCGCCCTGCCTGCGCGCCAGCGCGGCCGCCGACTGCAGGCGCTCGAGGGCCCTCGGCAGATTGCCCTCCTCGGCATGCGATTCGCCCGACGAGATCGCGGCGCGCACGCGCAGGTCGATATCGTCAGTGGTGTTGGCCAGCTTTTCCGCTTCCCAGATCAGGCGGTGCGCTTCGCCCGGGCGATGCTGGGCAAAGGCGGAATACCCTTGCATCAGGAGGCCCTTGGCCAGCGCGCCGCGGTGGTCGTGCTCGCGCGCCAGCGCGATCAGCTCGTTGGCCAGCGCGAAGGACTGGGCATGATGGCCGAGACCATGGCGCGCCGCGGCGAGCTGGTTCAGGAATTCGATGCGTTGCGCCAGTGGCGCGTTGCGGGCTTCCTGCTCGAGCGCTTCCAGCTTCGGGAGGGCGCGCTCAGGGACGAAGCGATTGAGTTCGCGGATCTCTGCAATGCGTTGGTCCAGCTGCACGGCGCCACTGGCGAACGCCAGGGGCGACGCCGCGCACAATGCCAGGGCCAGCACATGGGAGCGGGAACGCGCGAATGCGCAATGCAGGACAGCGAACATGCCGGTTCTCGTCGCGCCGGGGCGGTCCGGCGGAAGTTGTTTGGACCATTATATGGCTGTTGCAAAGTAGAAATTTCACTTTCTCTTCAAATGTCACAAAAAAGACACAGGCGATTTGCAGGTATTGGCAAGGAGGCAGGGGGTGCGGCCCGGGAAGCCTGCCAATCCAGGCAAACATGGGCAAACCGCGTGTTCAGCGGGACAACAAAATGTCGCCAGTCGGATGTAACCAACAGCAAAAATCACGCACCAAAATGTTGCGCCAACGGTGCGATCCCGATCCGCGCCAGCTTCTATACTGGGTCCACGATCGGCGACGAGGAGAGCATGATGTGGAGGTCACCCTGGACCAGGTGGGGCGCGACGCTGGGCTTCGCGCTGGGCGGTTTTTTCGACGGCATCCTGCTGCACCAGATCCTGCAGTGGCACCATCTCCTGAGCCTGGTTCCAGGCATCGACGACCTGCGCCTGCAAGTGTTGTGGGATGGTTATTTTCACCTGCTGATGTACGTGATCGCCCTGGCCGGCCTGGTCGGGCTGTGGCGCGCGCAGCGGCGCGGCGGGGTCGATTGGGGCCGGCCGCTGGCAGGCGCGATGCTGGTGGGTTTTGGCATCTGGCACACGGTCGACGCGCTGCTGTCGCACTGGCTGCTCGGCATCCACCGCATCCGCATCGACAGCCCGAATCCGCTTGCCTGGGATGTGCTGTGGCTGGCCGTGTTCGGCATTGTGCCGCTGGTGCTGGGCTGGCGCTGGCTGCGCCGCCAGGGCGGTCACGGTAACGGAGGAAGGCGCAATGCGACCGCGGCGATGGCCCTGCTGGCGGCCGGCACGGCCGTCGCCGGCGGCTGGGCGCTGATGCCGCCGCCAGGGCAAGACCTGACCACCGTCGTGTTCCACCCCGCCGCCGGCCCGCGCGAAGTGTTCGCGGCGCTCGACGCAGTCGACGGTCGCCTCGTATGGAGCGACCGCGCCATGGGCGTGGTGGTGGTGGCGGTGCCGCAAGCTCGCCGCTGGGACTTGTACCGGCACGGCGCGCTGCTGGTGAGCGGCAGCGGCGCGCCGGCCGGCTGTTTCAACTGGAGCCGAATCTAAACTGCAATCTGCTGCAGCAGATACAGCCGCTGATACAAGCCGCCCTCGATCCGCATCAGCTCCTCGTGCGGCCCGGCTTCGGTAATCTTGCCGTGATTGAGCACGATGATGCGGTCGGCTTCGCGGATGGTCGACAGGCGGTGCGCAATGGCGATGATGGTCACCTTGCCGCGCAATTCTTCCAGCGCTTCCTGCACGATCTGCTCGGTGGCGCTGTCGATGCGCGAGGTCGCTTCGTCAAGCAGCAGGATGCGCGGTTCGCCCGCCAGCGCGCGCGCGATTGCGATCAGCTGCTTCTGGCCGGACGACAGGCGCGAGCCGCCTTCGCCCAGTTGGGTCTCGTAGCCGTCTTCCAGCGCGCCGATGAAATCATGGGCGTGCGCCGCGCGCGCCGCCGCCTGCAGGCGCTCGAGCGGCAGGCCGCGGCCCATGTCGATGTTCTCGCGCGCGGTGGCGGCCAGGATGAACGGGTCCTGCGGCACCAGGCCGACCTCGTTGCGGAAGCGTTCGTTGCCGATGCCGGCCAGCGGCAGTCCGCCGATCTCGATGCTGCCTTTATCGGCCACGTAGTAGCGCAGCAGCAGCGACAGCAGGGTCGACTTGCCGCTGCCGGTATGGCCGACGATGCCGAAGAAGGCGCCTTGCGGCACGTCGAGCGACAGGTCGTGCAGCACCGGCTGGCCTTCTACGTACGCGAATTCGACGTTGCGCACCCGCACCGCTGGCGCGCCGGCGGCGAACGCCGTTTCGTCCTGCGCGCGGCCGGCCTGGTGTTCGGGCGCGCCCGCTTCGTCGAGCAGGGTGTTCACGCGGGCAGCAGCGACGACCGCCTGCTGCAGGCCGCTGAACTGCATCGTGATCTGGATGAGGGGCTCGACCACGCGCGCGATGTAGCTCACGAAGGCGTACAGCACGCCCACCTCGACCGCGCCGACTTCGCGCTGGCCGAAGGCGAAGATCACCAGCGCCAGCAGGGCGACGTTGAGCAGGTCGAGCGCGGGCCGCAGCAGGAAGGCGTTGGCGCGCAGCTCGGCCAGGCGCGCCGTGTAGTGGTTGCGGTTGGTGCCCAGGAAGCGCTCGCCGAAACGCACTTCGGCATTGCTGGCTTGCAGCACGCTCATGCCGCCGATCGACTCGGCCATTTGCGCGTTGATGTCGCTGCGCAGCGCACGGGCGCGCGTGACTGCCGGCGCCGACAGGCGCTGGTACAGCCAGACGATGCCCACCACCGCCGGCACCAGCGTCAGCACGATCAGCATCAGGCGCCAGTCGAGCCAGGCCATCGCGATCATGGTGCCGATCAGGACGATCGAGTTGTCGAGCATGACGTACAGGACCTGGATGTACAGGGTCTTGACCGCCTCGGTGTCGTTGGTCACGCGGCTGACCAGCTGGCCGGTGATGGCGCGGTCAAAAAAGGCCATCGGCAGGCGCAGCACATGGCCATAGACCCATTCGCGCAGGCGCTGCACCGAGCGCATCGCCAGGCCCGACAGGCGGATCAGCTGCAGGTAGCGCACCCAGCTCGAGATCCAGCCGGTGACCACCAGGCCGCCCAGCAGCAGGATCATCTGCGGCCAGTCGAGATGGCGCGGCAGCAGGTGGTTGTCGATCAGGGCCTTGCCCAGCAGCGGGCCCATGACTTCGAAGGCCGCGGCCAGGATCAGCCACAGGGTGGCGACGACCAGGTGGCGCCGTTCGGGCGCGGCGGCGCGGCGCAGCAGGCGCGTGGCCAACTTGGCCTGGTTGCGCAGTTCGCCGCGCTCCATGGATTTAGCGGAGGGTGCATCAGATTGCATCGAGGCTGGCCTCCAGTTGTTGGTAGCGCCACTGGCTGGCATACCAGCCATCGAGCGCGAGCAGTTGATCGTGGGTGCCGGCTTCGACCACGCGGCCGGCTTTCAGCACAACGATATGGTCGGCCGCGACCACTGCCGACAGCCGGTGGCTGGCGATGATGGCGGCGCGGCCCGGCTGCGCCTGGCGCAGTTCGGCCAGGTGCTCGAGGATGCGGGTCTCGGTGCCGGTGTCGACCGCCGACAGGGCGTCGTCCAGCAGCAGCAGGCTACTGGCAGCCAGCAGCGAGCGCGCGATCGCGACGCGCTGGCGCTGGCCGCCCGACAGCGTGATGCCTTTTTCGCCGACCGGGGTGTCGTAGCCGTGCGGGAAGCGCAGGATGTCGTCGTGGATGTCGGCCATCTGCGCCGCCGCGATCACCTCGGCGCGCGAGGCGCCGGGACGGGCCAGCGCGATGTTCTCGGCGATCGTGGCCGAGAACAGAAAGGACTCTTGCGGCACCCAGCTGGTGGCGCTGCGCAAGGCCGACAGGCGATAGGCGTCGAGCGCGTGGCCGGCCCATTCGGCGCGGCCGGACTGCGGCGTGGCCTGGCGCAGCAGCACCCGCAGCAGGGTCGACTTGCCGGAACCGGTCGGGCCGACCAGGCCCAGGGTCTGGCCCGGCTCGAGCCGCAGCGACACGCCATCGAGCGCCGGCGGCTGCAGATTGCCCTGGCCGCCATAGGCGAAGGTGACCTTGTCCAGCACCAGCGGGCCCTGGCCGACCTGCTCGACCGTGCCGGTGTCCTCGACCGAGAGCGGGGCGTCGAGCAGCGGTTGCAGGCGCGCCAGGCCGGCGCGGCCGCGTTCGATCAGGGTCAGCACCCAGCCGGCCGCGAACATCGGCCAGATCAGCTGGCCCAGGTACATCGTGAAGCTGGTCAGGGCGCCCACGGTGAGTTCGTTCTGCCACACCAGGTAGCCGCCCAGGCCGAGCGTGAGGCCGGTGGCGGCGGTGAGGGTGAGGCCCACTGCCGGCTCGTAGGCGGCTTCCCATTTCTGCGCCGTCAGGCTCGCTTGCGCGGCATTGCCGGCCAGCTCGCCGAACTGGTTCGCGCTGCGTCCTTCCAGGCCCAGGGCGCGCAGGGTGCGCACGCCGGACAGCGACTCCTGCACGTGGTCGTTGAGGGCCGAGAAGCGCTTGAGCGCATCGCCTTCGGCGGTGTGGATATGGGTCGAGATGTACCAGAACGCGAGGCCCATCAGCGGGAACGGCAGCAGCGCGACCAGGGCCAGGCGCCAGTCGACGCCCAGCATCATGATCCCCAGCACCATCACCAGGGTCAGCGTGCCATCGAAGGCGGCCAGCAAGGCTTCGCCGGCCGCCATCTCGATGGCGTCGATGTCGTTGGTGGCCAGCGCCATCAGGTCGCCGGTGCGCTGGCGCTGGTAGAAGGCCGGGCCTTGCGCCGCCAGGCGCGCATACAGGCGGGTGCGCAGCTCGACGCCCAGGTTGTAGGCGGCCGAATACAGCCGGATGCGCCAGCAGACCCGCAGCACGTAGATCGCCACGCCCAGCGCGACCAGTTCGGCGATCCCGAGCAGCAGGTCGTGCTGGCCGAGGCGGTTGGCGGCGAGGGCGTCGACCATGGCGCCGACCTTGCGCGGGATGAGGACGGTGCAGATCGCGACGCCGACCAGCATGGCGGCCGACGAGGCATAGGATTGCCAATGCCGGCGCACGAAGCCACCGATCAGCCTGGACAAACTCATTCGAAATCCTTGGAAATGCGCCCGAAAAAAAAGCGGGCCAGAGCCCGCTAGTGTAGTCGTTTTGCCTATCCGGCGCATTTCGCCGCGCTATTCGGCCATCCTATTTGCGGCGCTTCGACGACGTGCCGATGCGGGTGACGGTGGCCGAATCCTTGTCCTCGACCGGGGCCGCAAGCGGTTGCGGCACCGCGGCCGCCTTCGATGCGCCCTTGCCGGCGGCCTTAACGATCGGCTTCTGCTCGGACACGGGAACAGGCTCTTCGAGGACGGTCGACTGCACCTCTGCCGCCGTCGCAACCGGCTCGGCCTGCTCGACGACGAATGGCTCTGGCGCGGCTGCCGGTTCGGGTATCTGCTCCGCAGCCTGCTCGATCTGCTCTGTAACTTTTTCCGTGACCTCCTCGGTGACTTTCCCGGCAGCCTGGATAGCCTCCTTCGGCGCTTCGTGCACGGCCTCGGAAATCGGCGCTTTCTGAACGACCGGCGCGACCACGGTCGGGGATGCGGCCTGGGACGCGATCGAGCGCAAGCCGTATGCCTGGGCATTGGCGGTGATGTTGGCCAGTTCGCGGCCGTAGTTGAACAGGCTGCGTACCTGTTCTTCGGCGTGGGTGCGCAGCACCAGCAGGTCTTGCGGCTGGGTCGCCCCGATCAGCTGGCGCAGGGTGTGCGAGGAGCGCTCGACCGAATCGCGCGAGGCCGACAGGTTGAGCGACATGAGACGGCTGGCGTTGTCCAGCGCCTGCGTGGCGAAAGTATTGAAGAAGCGGAACTGCGCATCCAGCTGGGCGCTCAGTTGCCTGGTAGATGCTGCGGACAATTGCTCGGGAAGTGAAGTCATTGGATTTCCTATCGGTCAGTATGGCGCGCTGCAATATCGACCAGTGTACCCACGATTTGCGGGTGTTGCAATGCGCAAAGGTGGCTTATTTATCAAGGGTAATATTGCATCGCAGCATTGTTTGATTTAGCTCAAGGACCGTGTTCCTGAATTGCTACAATGACCAATCAAGGATGGAGTTGATATGGACCTCGTGATTCGCAATGCGACGCTGCCCGACGGCCGGCAAGACATCGATATCGGCATCGCCGACGGCCGCATCGCCGCCCTCGAGCCACGGTTGGCTACCCGGGGCGCGCGCGAAATCGATGCCGCCGGCGACCTGGTCAGTCCACCCTTCGTCGACGCCCATTTCCACATGGATGCGGTGCTGAGCTATGGCTTGCCGCGCGTCAATCGCAGCGGCACCTTGCTCGAAGGTATTGCGCTGTGGGGCGAGCTCAAACCGGCGCTGACCCAGGACGCCCTGGTAGAGCGCGCGCTGCGCTATTGCGACTGGGCGGTGGCGCGCGGCCTGCTGGCGATCCGCAGCCATGTCGACATCTGCGACGACCGCCTGCTGGCGGTGGAAGCCCTGCTCGACGTCAAGCGCCGGGTGGCGCCATACCTCGACCTGCAACTGGTGGCTTTTCCGCAGGATGGCCTGCTGCGCAGCCCGACCGCCTTCGACAACCTGAAACGCGCGATCGGCATGGGCGTGGACGTGGTCGGCGGCATCCCCCATTTCGAGCGCACCATGGCGCAGGGCGCCGAGTCGGTGCGCCTGCTGTGCGAGTTCGCGGCCGAACGGGGCCTCTACGTGGACATGCACTGCGACGAGAGCGACGACCCGCTGTCGCGCCATATCGAGACGCTGGCGCACGAGACCCTCCGCCTCGGGCTGCAGGGCAGGGTGGCCGGCTCGCACCTGACCTCGATGCACTCGATGGACAATTATTATGTGAGCAAGCTGCTGCCGCTGATCGCGGAAAGCGGCGTGGCGGCGATCGCGAACCCGCTGATCAACATCACCCTGCAGGGCCGCCACGACACCTATCCCAAGCGGCGCGGCATGACCCGCGTACCCGAGCTGATGGCGGCCGGCGTCGACGTCGCCTTCGGCCACGACTGCGTGCTCGATCCCTGGTACGGCATGGGATCGGGCGACATGCTCGAAGTGGCGCACATGGGCCTGCACGTGGCGCAGATGACGGGGCTGTAGGCGATAGAGGCCTGCTTCGACGCGGTCACCGCGACGCCGGCGCGTATCCTCGGCCTCGAGGGCTATGGCCTGGCGCCGGGCTGCCACGCCGACCTGATGATCCTGGCCGCCGGCTCGCCTGTCGAGGCGATCCGCCTGCGCGCGGCGCGCCGGCTCGTGCTGCGGCGCGGCCGGGTGGTGGCCGAGGCCCCGGCCGCCGCCAGCCGCCTGTACCTCGACGGGCGGCCCGATGGCGTCGACTTCCGGATGCCTCAGGGCAACAAGCCCGCAAATCCGGGAGTCTCGTGATTATTTGTGAGTTTTCAGGCAGAATAACTGACCGCCGGGTTCTGGCATTTGCATACTGACTGTTGTGAGAGATATTGAAATCCGTCCCGCCGTCGAAGCCGACTTCGAGGCGATCTGGACCATTTTTTGCGCCCATGTGGCGGCCGGTGAGAGCTATGTCTTCACCACCGCCACCTCGCGCGAGGCCGGCCATCATTACTGGCTGGGCCAGGGCGTGCAAAGCTTCGTCGCGGTAAGCGCGGCGGGGCGCGTGCTGGGCATGTACCGGCTGGCGCCGAACCAGGTTGGACGCGGCCACCACGTGGCCAACGCCTCGTATATGGTCAGCCCGTCGGCGCAAGGCGCGGGCATCGGCCGCCAGATGGGTGAGCACAGCCTGAACGAGGCGCGCAGCCTGGGCTTCCTGGCGATGCAGTTCAACCACGTGGTCAGCACCAATGCCGCCGCCATCGGGCTGTGGAAGAAACTGGGCTTTTCCATCGTGGGCACCCTGCCCAAGGCATTCCGCCACAAGCGCCTGGGATATGTCGACGCCTATGTGATGTACCAGCTGCTGCAAGACCCCGACCACTGGCCGACCACGGACGAGTAGGCCGGGGTATGATCTCGCCATGACCGAGATCCTCACCACCGACCGCCTGCGCCTGCGCCTCGTCACCGAGGACGACGCCCCGTTCTACCTGGCGCTGGCCAACGACCCCGCCTTCATCGAGCATATCGGCGACCGCAAGCTGCGCACCGTCGACGCCGCGCGCCACGGTCTGCTCGAGGGACCGATCGCGATGCAAGAGAAATACGGCCATTCGCTGTACCTGGTCGAGCGGCTGGCGGACGGCGCGCCGATCGGCCTGTCCGGCCTGGTCAAGCGCGACACCCTTGAACACGTGGACATCGGCTATGCCTTCCTGCCCGAATACCGCGGATGCGGCTACGCCTTCGAGGCGGGGCAGGCGGTGGTGCGCCTTGCGGCGCGGCTGGGCGTCCGGCGCCTGGCGGCGATCGTCGCGCCCGCCAATGCGGCCTCGATCGCGCTCCTGCAGCGCCTGGGACTGCGCCTGGAACGCCGCGCCAGCCTGGCTCCCGGCCAGCCGGAGGTGGACGTCTACCTGGCCGATCTGGATGGTTGAGTAACGCACCTTGTGCGGGTATTGACGGTGGTACGATGGCGCATCTCCAACGCCTGCTTACCGAAACGACACCGATGCCATCCAACGAGTTGCTGCCAGACGCCCATTTCTACATTGTCTTGAATGCCGGTTCCGGGCATTCCGAGACCGAAGAGCGTATCTCGACGATCCGCGAGGTCATGGACAAGTCGGGCCGGGTCTGCCACCTGGAAGTGGTCGAAGATCCAGAGAGACTGGAACACATCGCGCGCGAAATGGCCGCCAAGGCCCTTGCTGACGGCGGCGTGCTGGTCGCGGCCGGCGGCGACGGCACCATCAACACGGTGGCGCACCAGGCGGTGCTGGCCGGCTGCCTGTTCGGCGTGCTGCCGCAGGGAACCTTCAATTACTTCGGACGCACCCACGGCATCCCGGAAGACCTGGACGAGGCGGTGTACGCGATGCTGCGCGCCGAGGTGAGGCCGGTGCAGATTGGCATGCTCAATAACAAGATCTTCCTGGTCAATGCCAGCGTGGGCTTGTATCCGGCGCTGCTCGAGGAGCGCGAGCACGACAAGCGCGAATATGGCCGCAGCCGCGTCGTGGCCTTCCTGTCGGCGATCAAGATGGCGCTGCGGCCCCATCGCCACCTGCGCATCACGCTCGAACTGGACGGCAAGGAAAAGCGTTTACGCACCACGACTTTGTTCGTGGGTAATAATCGCTTGCAGATGGAGCAGGTCGGGATGGAAGGCCTGACCGAGGCGGTGGAAGAAGGTCAGCTGGTGGCGCTGGCGCCCAAGCCGATGGGCAAGCTCGGTTTGCTGGGCCTCTTGATTCGCGGCGCTTTCGGCAAGCTCAATGCCAGCGATGATGTGATCGCCTTCCCGTTCAAGAGCATGACGGTGAAGACGCCGTCATTCTACGGGCGGCGGCGCCTGAAGGTGGCGACCGATGGGGAAGTGAGCAAGATGGCGACGCCGTTCGAGTTCAAGGTGCTCGAAGGAAGGCTCAAGTTGCTGGTGTCTTCGAGCGGACGCGGCACGCCGCGTCCTGTCGAAGGGACGTTCGAAACCGCGTGACGGTTACTTCACCCGCAGCAGCCGCACGCCATAAACATCGAACCGATTCGACGGCTCCGCCCCACCCGCCCCGGTGAAGCTGCGGTTACTGTCGAGATAACTCATATTGTAGAAGTCCGTCATCTCGAGACGGTAGTTGCCCGCCTTCACGCGCGCCGCCAGTGGCGTCGAGTACACGCTCGGCGTGTCCTTCTGCAGCAGCGGCGCATGCGGCAGCTGGATCACGCCCTGGGCCACGACCCTGCCACTGCCATCCTTCAGCGCCAGCCATTTCACGCCGCCGCTGATGCCCAGGTTCACCTGGTTGGCGCCGTTGTGGTAGCGCACCTGGAGCCGGTAGTCGCCCGTCTGCTCGATGCGGATGTTATCGACGGCAAAGCGGTCGCCCGGCTTGCCCCAGTCCTTGAGGTGAGGCCGGGTGAAGCGTGCATCTGGCGCCGTCGGCTTCAGGTTCGACTGCACGCGCGCATCCGTCACGGGAATCTCGATCCCCGCATCGACGCAGCGCGGCTGGCTGTGGTGGCTGACGTTGCCGCTGTCGGTGAACAGCGCCTCGACCGCGTAGCAGGAGGTTGCGCCGGCGCTGCGGTCGGTCCACACGCCCGCCGGCAGCTTGTCGGCCACCAGCTTGCCGTCGCGGTAGACGCGGTAGCTGACGTTGGCGGCATTGCCGTTGGCGCCGATCTGCAGGGTGACCGGGCCAGAGGCTGCGCGCGCCAGGCTGTCGATGGTGGGCTCGCGTGGGCCGAAGACGGCGCTCGCTTCTTCATAGGGATTGGCGTTGATGCGGCGGATGTCCTGCTGGCCGGCCACCAGCTTGCCGAGCACGATCTCGATGTGGTTGCTGTCGGCCAGCGCGTCCAGGCGGATGGCGCCGGTAACCGGCTTGCCATTCAGGACGATGCGCTCGACCGCGTAATAGCCATCTTTCTCGCTGACGGCAGGCAGTTGCAGGCGCACGTCGATGCGCTTGCCGTGCAGGCGCAGGTCGTGCAGCGCGATCTCGTTCGTGCCGCCGAAGGTCTCGCGGCGCAGTTTCGCGGTCACGAAAGGCTTCAGTGCGATGCCATCGTCCAGCGTCTCCACGCCGAACACATTCCCGATCACCATGCCCAGGTAGCCGCCGACCGACCATAGCTGGCGGCGCGAGTTGATCACCGGACCGCTCAGTCCCGGGTTGTTCTCGTCGAGCAGCAGCGGCTGCCCGGACAGCCACTCGAGGTTTTCCATATTCGACAGGTTCACCGCCGCGCCGCGCATCAGCGAAGCGTAGGCCACGTCGGCCACCGCCGCGTTCTTGCCCTGTGCCGCCGCCCGCAGGCCATAGGCGGTCACGAACGGCCAGCTCGAACGGTTGTGATACACCGGCGCGCCAATCTGCTGCGGCCAGATCATCGGGGCGCCCAGCGGACCGTGCGGATAGCGCGCCAGGATCGAGCGTGCCTGGCGCTCGTCGGCCACGCCGCTGACGATGGCCAGCGCCTGGCCCAGCCAGTCGAACTTGTGCAGCGGCGCGTCGTCCAGGTGGCCGGCGGTGAGGCTGCTGTACATGCCTTCATCTGCAAGCCACAGGCGTGCGTTGATTGCTCGTTTCAGTTCTTGCGCCCAGCGCGCGTAGCGCTGCGCCTTGGCGTTATCCTTGTGCTCACGCGCCAGCCTGGCCGCAAGATTCAGCGCCTGGTAATACACGACGTTGGTCGACAGCGCTTTCGAGCTGGCCATCGAGGCCAGGTCGCCCGGGATCCAGGCGGCATAAGTCTGGTCGCGCCAGTCGAGGAAGGATTCCTCGCCCGTGTACAGGCCGGACACCGGATCGAAAGCCGCCACGCGATCGATCTCGATCGTGTTCGACAGCGCCTTTAAAGCGCGCGCGGCGAACGGTGCGCGCTCGGAAGCGGGCAGGGTGCGCAGCGTT